>Ga0247727_10010672_pt1 | contig 16218 bp, 12 predicted proteins | sample WisWelCaveWW1625_FD_202498 | JGI IMG/M metagenome (GOLD analysis project Ga0247727, IMG submission 202498) | Biofilm microbial communities from Wishing Well Cave, Virginia, United States - WW16-25 | ecosystem: Environmental > Aquatic > Deep subsurface > Groundwater > Cave microbial mat | place... | reverse complement strand
CGTGAGTGAGATGGATGACAATGAGCTTGCGCGCGTTCGGAACAGGGAGATCGGATTCGTCTTTCAGACATTCAATCTCCTCCCCCGGTCGGATGCCCTTCACAATGTAGAGCTTCCGCTGATTTATGCCGGCATCCACGCCGCGGATCGGAAAGCGCAGGCAAGGAAGACCCTTGAAAGCGTACAGCTTGGCGATCGGGTCCATCACAAGCCCAACGAGCTTTCGGGGGGCCAGAGGCAGAGGGTGGCAATCGCCCGGGCCCTGGTGAACAATCCTTCCATAATTCTCGCCGACGAACCGACCGGGAATCTTGACACAAAGACCGGTGAAGAGATCATGACGCTCTTCGAGGATCTCCACGCATGCGGGAATACGATCATTCTCGTAACGCATGAAAAGGAGGTGGCCGAGCATGCCCACCGCGTGATCAGAATTCGCGATGGAAAGGTCGAGAGCGATGAAGCAGTGGGACAACGCAAAGCGTACAAGACATCCATTCCCTCGTAAGCTGGTGACAACGTGTACGTTCTGAGTGAGCTTCGGGAAGGACTTGCGATATCATTCCGGGCAATCCGGGCGAATACGATGCGCTCCGTCCTGACCACCCTCGGCATCATTATCGGTATCTGCGCGGTAACCCTGATGGGGACGGCGATGGAGGGCGTCAACCAGGCATTCGATCGGAGTGCGGCGGCGTTCGGCACCGATGTTCTCTATGTGCAGAAGTTTCCGTGGGTGTCGAATGACGATTGGGCGACATTCTTCAACCGTCGGACGTTGGAGGTACGGTTTGCCGACGACATTGAACGAAAGGCAAGTCTCAGCGCCACCGTCGCACCTGTCATGGCAACACGGCGGCGCGTATGGTTTGGGAACTACGCGATGGAGGATGGACTGATCACCGGAACCACCTCAGAGTATCCCTCTGCAGCAGGAGTGGCCATTGCCGACGGCCGTTTTTTCACCGCTGAGGAGTCGAAGGGTGGGCGCCCGGTCTGTGCCATCGGAGCCACAATTGCCGAGAATCTTTTTCCAAAACTTGATCCGATGGGAAAGACCATCCGCGTTGGTGGACTTCCCTACACAGTTGTAGGCGTCTTTGAGAAGCAGGGGGGCCTGTTCGGGGAGTTCACCTCTGACACACGGGTGTACGTTCCTCTTGTTTCGTTTCAGGGTCATTTTGGTGGACGCAGGGACGTGACAATCCAGGTGAGAGTTGCAGATCCTGAACGGATGGAGGATGCGAAGATGGAGCTTGAGGGGATCTTGAGGGGGCTCCGGCATCTCGCTCCGGGAGAGCCGAACGATTTCAATATCAACCAGCAGGAAATCCTGACAAACACCTTCGGCCCCATAAGCGCAACCATCGCGGGGATAGGATTTGTCATCACGTTTCTTTCGCTTCTTGTCGGAGGTATCGGGATCATGAACATCATGTTCGTCTCCGTGACGGAACGAACGAGGGAAATTGGCATCCGAAAAGCGATTGGCGCACCGAGGAGAAGCATCCTCTTTCAGTTCCTTGCCGAAGCGTCTGTCCTCTGTCTGATCGGGGGCGTCATTGGCCTTGTTATTGCCTACGTCGCAAGCCTCATTGTCGATCAGCTGCTACTCCCAACGGCAATGCCGGTATCCATGGTTTTTGTTTCTCTTATCGTCTCCATTGTCGTGGGGGTCGTTTCGGGATTTCTGCCCGCTTACCGCGCGGCAAAGATGGACCCGGTGGAGGCCCTCCGGTATGAGTAAGGTTATCGTCGACTGGCTGCATCTGAAGGAAAGCCTCCTGATGGCAATCGATGCCGTCCGGTCAAACAAGCTCCGCACGGGGCTGACGATGCTCGGCATCGTTGTCGGGGTGTTTTCCATCATTGCCGTCATGACCGCCATGGATGTGCTCCGCAACAGTATCGAGCAGGGCCTGCAGCAACTCGGCGCCAACACGTTCCAGATTCAGAAATATCCGGTCGGCATTAATGCGGACCATGGCCACCGCATCAGGAACAGAAAGGATATCAGGTACGAAGAGGCAGTGCAGGTAAGGGACAAGGCGACGCTGGCTGACGCGGTCGGGCTTGAAGCATGGCAATTTGGCAAGATCGTGTGGTGGAACGGTGTCAGAACAAATCCGAATGTGAGCGTCGCAGGAGAGAACCCGGAAGGACTGATCACGAACAACTGGCATGTGGACGTGGGGCGTGGATTCGGCATTGAAGACCTTGATCTCCGTCGATCCGTGATCATTCTCGGAAAACCGGTTGTGGAACGACTCTTTCCTCCGTCAGTGAACCCCGTTGGAGAAAGGGTCAAGATTGACGGTGCATTGTACGAGGTCATTGGGACATTTGAGTCGAAGGGGGGATCGCTTGGCGGCGATCAGGATAATTTCACTGCGGTTCCACTGACGACGTTCTTTGATAACTACGGCAAATACAGCAAGAGTATTAACATCATGGTCAAGGCCATGAACCGCGAGGTATTTGAGGACTGTCTTGAACAATCAAGGGCAATTCTTCGGGCTGCACGCAGGGTTCCTCCGGCGGCGGAGGACGACTTTGCATTCTTTTCCAATGATATCTTGATCAGGGAATTCAACGAGTTCACATTCTATTTTCGTCTCGGTATCCTGGTCATCAGCAGTATTGCGTTGCTTGCCGCGGGGATCGGCATCATGAACATCATGCTCGTCTCCGTAACGGAACGAACGAGAGAGATCGGCGTCCGGAAAGCCATCGGGGCACAGCGGCGTGATGTGCTCTCCCAATTCATTATTGAAGCGGTGATCCTGTGTCAGATCGGCGGGATTGTCGGCGTGGTTCTCGGAGTGATTGCAGGGAACGTCATCAGTATCGTTTTTGATTTTCCCCCTGTCATCCCATGGGACTGGGCTGCCATCGGCTTCGGTGTCTGCTCCCTCGTTGGCTTCGTGTTTGGGGTCTATCCGGCATGGAAGGCCTCGATGTTGGATCCCATTGACGCACTCCGCTACGAATAGTTCATCTCAGGCTTGAGATCCATTCTTTTGCAGCGCCCTCTGCACGGAGTGGAGGACCTCAATCACTTGATAGGGCTTGTGAATCACCTCCAGGGCTCCGGTTCTGAGAAGGTCCGCCCGGTGCTCATCCTCCAGAAATCCCGTACTGAAAATCACCTTGACCCTCGGATCGATCTGAATAAGCTCCCTCAGAACTGCCTCTCCCGAGAGCTTGGGCAATCCGATGTCCGACACCACCAGTCTGATCGATTTTTGTGAGCGTTTGAACTCGGCCACACCCTGCTCTCCATCCCTTGCTTCAAGAACCTTGTACCCCGCCCGGGTCAGGATCTCCGTCATGAGTATTCTGAGCGCGTCCTCGTCTTCGATAACGAGAATCGTCTCTCCCTTTCCGGTCACGGTCTCGACGGGGACGAACACGGAATCACTGATCTTTTGTTCGAGCACGGGAAAGTAGATGGAGAACGAAGTGCCTTCGCCGACTGTGCTGTCGACGGCAATGTGCCCATGGTGGTTTTTGACAATTCCGTGGACGATGGAAAGCCCCAGGCCTGTCCCTTTACCGATGCCCTTCGTAGTGAAGAACGGATCGAACATTCTTCTCCGCACTTCGTCCTTTACCCCTGTTCCAGTGTCTGAGACTCTCATGACGACGTACTTTCCCGAATCTTCCGGGAATAATCGTGTGACGACCTCCGCCGGAGCCGAGTGAACGTCTATCGTGAGTGTCCCATGAGGCTCCGCTTCTGAATTCTCCGTCATGGCATCCCTGGCATTGATGCAAAGGTTCAAAAGCACCTGATGAATCTGACCCTCGTCGCCCAGGACCACGCCCTGCTCGGTGTTGATCAGGACATTGACCCGAATCATTTTGGGAAACGAATGGTCGAGGATCCTCTTCACATCGGTCACCACTCTCGATATGGAGATAGGGGCGAGCTTGGAAACCTCCGCACGTGAAAACTGAAGGAGCTGCTTGGCGATGGCCGACCCACGCAGAGTGGCGCCTTCGATCATGGTGACATAGCGTTCGACTTCCTTGTCCTCCGAAACACTCTTGATAAGGTGGCTGGCGGTAAGCACGACACCCATGACATTGTTGAAGTCGTGTGCAATGCCGCTTGCAAGTTGTCCGACCGCCTCCATTTTCTGTGACTGGACGAGCTGCTCTTCGAGTTTTTTCCGTTCAGAGACGTCATTCATCGTGCCGAGCATTCTGGGGGGCTTCCCCTGGGCGTCGCTCAAAAACACCCCATGGTCCTGAATATTTCTGTATGTTCCATCCTTCCGACGGAAACGGTATTCGGCATCATGCTTTATCCCTTTCCACATCGTTTCCGCGAGAAGGTCCACGACGTTCTTCCGGTCTTCCGGATGAATGTGGGCCTCCCACTGATGAATGTCGATGTCCCTGAACTCCTCCATCGTGTACCCGGTGAGCGACTCTATCGCCCCGGACCAGGTAATGTGCCCGGACGTTACGTCGTAGTCGTAGACCAGCTGGCCCGTCTGCTCCGAAACAACTCTGTAACGCTGCTCGCTTTCCTTGAGGGTCTCTTCGGTTCGTTTTCGGTGGATGGCTTTCGCGACCTGTGAAGACACGAACTCCAGAATTTGTTGATCCGTTTTTCCATAAGCCAGCGGGTCGGAATAGTGTTGAACCACCATGACGCCAATAGTTTTCTGGTCGAGGATCAGAGGGACACCGAGCCACACGGGTGAATAGACCCCGATTAATTCGGTCTCTCCTTTCTCCTGAAGTTCCTTGTCGAGCTCCTTGTCGCACAAAAGCGATTTTCCGGTTCGCAGGACGTATTCCGTTAGTCCTTTACCGGGCGTTTTCGACGTCGGCCGATCGTCCACTTCGTCGACAAAATAGGGGAAGCTCAATTGGTTTTTCGCTTCGTCGTAGAGTGAGATGTAGAAATTCTGCGCCGGCATGACCTCGCCGATGATCGAGTGCACCCTCCCATACAGGTCGTGGAGATCCTCTGCACTATCGGCGGCTTGGGCGATGCGGTAAACGGCATTATGCAGCTCCTCCATCCTCTTGCGCTCGGTGACGTCGACCATCACTCCACGCAGTTTCACCGGCCGATTGTTCTCGAGGATGATGGAAACAATGTCGCGCAGCCAGATGACGTGGCCGTCGTGCGACATCAGTCGGAATTCAAATTCGTGGTCCTGAAGTTGCTTTGTGGACTCGACACTGTACTTCAACGTCCATTCACGGTCGTCGGGATGGACATGCAGCTTCCAGAAGTCTGGACCAACCCATTCCTCAAGTGGATAGCCAAGGAGTTTGAAGGCATTGTCGCTCACGAACGTGAAACGCAGGGTGGCAGGGTCGGCCTCCCAAACGATACCGTCGATAGTGTTGACCAAGTCCTCATACTTGGCTTTTGCCAGCAGAATTGCTTCCGCCGATCTGTGTTTGTCGGTGACATCGCGGAAACTCCAGACTCTTCCGACCGGCTGATCCTTGATCAGTTGCGGCTGAGAGAATCGTTCAAAGACTCTTCCATCTTTGAACGTGACCATGTCAAAGCTCTCTGCCTGTGGTCTGGAATAGAGCTCGCGAACCTTTTTGAGAAATTCTTCAGGGCTTGCCAGCTGGTTCTGGACAAACATGAGAGCGCGGTCATCCTCACGGGAGTCCATGATCTCGCGAGGTATCCTCCACATTTGAACAAATTTCTGGTTGCAGGTAATGATCTTTCCCTCGTTGTCAACCACAAGAATACCGTCGGCGGTGGACTCGATTGTTGCCTTCATCAATGAAAGGGACCGCTCTGTGTCAAGTTCTGCCTGTTTCCGCTCGGTGATGTCGCGGTAGTTCACAACGACGGCGTGGATTTGTTCGTCGGCGAGCAGGTTCGTTGCCATCCCTTCAATCCACTTCCAGGCCCCGTTCTTGTGTCGGAATTGGATCTGTGTGGTGACGCTTTGCTCAGGATGGGTAAGAATCTTGCTGAAGGTGTTGCGGGCGAGTTGAAGATCAACGGGATTGACCAGTTCGAAAGTGTTTCGTCCAAGGAGCTCATCCTGTTCATAGCCGAGGACATGGATGACGGATGGACTCTCGTAGAGGATTGTGCCGTCCTGACCGATCAGGGCAATCGCATCGGAGCTGTTTTCGATCAATGTCCGGAATCGTTGTTCGCTTTGCCTGAGAACCTCCTCGGCCTGCCGGCGATCCGTGATGTCGCGTGAGACGACGACCACCGCCGAAGGTTTTCCTTTTCGACCCCGAATCACATTGCCGACCGATTCGATGTACCGGACCTTTCCATCTTTGGAGAGGAGGCGGTATTCTGTGCGCTGGCCGTTGCCCGAGCGTACTGTTTCGAGAAATGTTTCCCGGATGCGCTCGCGGTCATCGGGATGAACCTCGGAGAACGAATCGCTGCCGCGCAGCTTTTTTGTATCACCGAGAATGGGCGAGTACGAGGGGCTGTTGTAGAGGCGGCGGCCTTCAGTGTCAAGAACAGCAATCAGGTCGGAGGTGTTGTCCGTAATCAGCCGGAGTGTCTCTTCACGTTCCTTCAGAGCCGTTTCTGCGCGCTCCCGTTTCTCCCGCTCATGAATGTTTTCGAGGACCGTGAGAAGTGTTTGCCCCAGCCGGGAAAGATGGTTCCTTGTGACATAATCGGCCGCGCCGGCCCGGATTGCCGCCATTGCATCCTCACCATTGTGAGGACCGGTCACGATGATCGATGGTATGGAGGGTGCGACTTCGTGTGCGACGGTAAGAGGTTCGAGGGCAGGTCGTGATCGAAGTGCATATTCGGTGACGATAATGTCCGGGGGATGCTCATGGAGAGCTTGCCGGTATTCCTCCAGATTTATGACTGTTTGTGCCGAAAAATCGATCTTCGCCTTCTGTAATTCCTTCTCTATCACCTTCGCCTGGTCGATCGTGTCCTGCAGAATCAGGATGCGAAGTTGCTTCATCGGGGAGCCTGCGATATTGGACAAACGGAGCCGACACAACATACTAAAAGCGCGCATCAGCGTCAACACCATGCTTGCTTCACACAATGCCGAGTGTGGTTCGGGGGTTTTCATGGTGAGGTTTTTCTGCGGCCTCTGCGTCGTAGGCCCGATCAGGGACTCCGCGGACGTTGTCTACGGCCCTACGGGTCATAGACCCGTGCGGCGGTTAATTTACCAAGTGCGAAGAAGCTTACGGTTGTTGCTGGAAGGTGAACCTTGCAACCCCTCCCTGCCCTCCCCTTAAGGAAGGGGAGGAGCGTGGTTCGGGTGTGTTCTTGGGCAATCGTTTTTCTCTGCGTGTTCTGCGTCGCAAGCTCGGTCAGGTCTTTGCGGACCTTGCGGATAGCTTGCCTAGTGTGAAGAAGTTTGCGGTGGTGGTGGGAAAATAGACAAGGCAAAAGGCCCGTCTCCACACTTATGTCATTATTGTTGGAGACGAGGCCTCGTCCCTTTACAGTATTAAGTATAGAGGGACGGGAAAAAGTCAAAAGGCAAAAAGGGATCTGACAGGCAGAGAGCTTAGAGCCAAACCTCCATGTTCTGTGTTCCCGGCTTGCCTACTCATGAGGCTTCCCCACTCAATTCAGTAAAGAAACATCGGCTTATCTATGATCCTGGAGATTTTTGGGCGGTAGTTCTCGGAATCATAGAGTTCCGGGACATCCACTACTTTCTTACCTTCGGAGATTGTCTTCAAGGGAACGACCGTGTATTTTCCTTCCCGGAGCGCCGTCATGTTTCCGAAGCGCCTGGTGTCGACCAGCTCGGCCGCGAGGTTCCCGAAGCTGAGCGCCACCATCCGGTCGAGTGCGTCAGGTTCGCCGCTCCGCATGAGGTACGCAACCTGCTCGTAGATGATGTCCGATCCGGTCAGCCTGCTTATCATCTCACCCGTGAGTGCGCCGATGCCCCCCAGCTTCTTGTGGCCGTAGGCGTCTTCCTGTCCGACTTCAATTCTCGATCCGCCGATGATTTTTGCGCCCTCAGAAATTGTCATGATTGCGTAGTTGCTTGGATTGTTCCGCTTGTCTTCCTTCAGAAACCCTGAAAGTTTTTCGGGATCGAACGCCACCTCGGAAATAATTGCACGGTCGACGCCCGCGAGGTAAGCAGAAAGGAGGGATGTTTCGCCGGAATGTCTGCCGAAGAGCTCAACGATAGCGATGCGTTCATGTGAACCGGCAGGCGTGCGCAGGTCGGTGATAAAGCCGACGCTGCGCGTTACTGCTGTGGAAAAGCCGATGCAGTAGTCGGTTCCAAAGACGTCGTTGTCCATCGTTTTTGGTACTGCCACGATGGGGAAGCCCTCCTGGTGTAGTCTGAGAGCGTAGCTGAGTGTGTCGTCTCCTCCAATGGGCACAAGGGCGGAGATGCCGAGATCTTCGAGGTTCTTCAGTATGTGTGGAGTGAAATCAAAACGTTGATCCGACTTTCCGTGCGCCTCGGTTCGGAGGAATGCCGGCACATCCACTCCCTTGACATTCATGGGATTTGTGCGTGATGTGTGGAGGATTGTGCCTCCAAACCGATCAATTGTTCGAGTGTTGGCCTTTGTCAGGCGGATGGTCCATTCTTCCGATTGCGACCGATCCATGGGGTTGTGGTGCAGGAGACCTGCCCAGCCGCGGCGAATTCCGATGACCTCATGGCCGCGGTCGATGGCGCTATGGACGAAGGATTTGATACAGGGGTTAAGTCCGGGGACGTCGCCGCCGCCTGTGAGAATGCCAACGCGGGACATAAAAAGGGATGTCAGATGTGGGATGTGGGATATCAGATATCGGATGTCAGATGACGGATGTGAGATCGTCGTTTCGCGATTCTTATGGCTGAACAGTGAAATCAGCTGCGTAAACCCTGTCATCCCATCCCAACTTCAGTCGTCCGCTTGCAGTGCCGGTTTGTTCAAACCAGATTTTGAAAGGATCGATTGTACCCGTGGCCTTCTCCCGGACCATGTCGATCCGCAGAAGGTCCTGAGATTTGTCGTACTCCGCCCTCCCCGGACCCTTCTTACTCACAATCAGGACAAGAGAGCCCTCGCCGGGAGCGGAATAGAGTGTATATGATCCTTGGGGAATGCATTTTTTTCCGAAACACAGATTTTTCTCTGTAGAGAATACTGTAGCGGAATTAGCTCCGGTCCGCCACACGGAGTCCATTGGCACAACGCCCCCCCAGATTTTTCTTCCCCGCATGAAAGGCTTGCTGTGCTTCACCTTGATGCTGTTGCCGCCAATGTTCACGACGGCTGAGTCGAGCGGGCTGATGGGTCGGATCTTGTCGTTCTTTTGGAATGTTGTTGAGAGCGACGTTCTCTCCCATGTCAACGTCAACATACCTGAAGTGGGTCCAGTCGCGCTCAACGCAATCGTCAGTGTCTCGACCGGCGCGGACGTTTGTGCGATGACGGGGTCGAAGCGGGCAAAGTCCTGGCTTTCATCGTACTTCGTTCCCCACTGTCCCGTCTGTTTGTTGATGATCATCTTCCATCCCAAGGGAGAAGGAAGTGTCCAAAACGTGTACTTGCCGCGGGGAAGCGGAACACCACCGATCAGCATGTCGAAGTTTGTGGCGAGATGCGTTGCCTCGTTTGCCCCGGTTCTCCACACCTTGTTCCACGGGACCAGATCTCCCATGATTGTTCGCCCTCTCATGGAGGGGCGGCCGTATTTGACCGAAATCGTGTTGGTGTCAAGAGTAAGCGAAACCGAATCGCGCGGGCTCAACGGCTTCTGCTGTGCGTTGAGAGATGTGGCGGCGGCAAGAAGCAAGGTCAATGAAAGCAAGATGGTTCGGTACATTTGATACTCCTTTCTTATCTCAAACAATTATCAATCGTCAATTTGAAAGTTGACGATCGTAAAGCGATCAGGTCTTTTGTACCACTACGGCCGTACCGTATGCGAGTACCTCGGTAACGCCGGACATCACCTCGTTTGCATCGTAGCGCATGCCGATGATTGCATTAGCGCCCATCTGGCTGGCATGCATCAGCATGATGGTGAATGCCTCCTGGCGCGCACGCTCGCAGAGCTCCTGGAGCAGGGAAATGTTGCCCCCGAAGAGGATCTGAAAGCCAGCACCAATGTTGCCAATGATTGATCGGGAACGGACGGTAATGCCACGGACCACCCCGAGGTTCTTCACGATTGTGTGGCCGTCGAGTGTAAACGCTGTTGTAACGAGGTGAGGATCCATGTCGCGCCTCCTTACTTCATCTTGATGGAGGCCGACACCTTGTCGTACGCGGCCATGTATTCAGCCTCCTGCGGTTTGTACCAGTTCATGGTGATTCGATACACGCGGTCGTTCTTCACTACAAAATACGCTCTGCTTTCCACCTGCGCTGCAGGTGAGTAGGAGACATAGTGTGCGGCCTCACCGCCGATTGTTTCCTTTCCAGTCGAACGGGCCCGGTATTTTCCCTTGTTCTGCTCAAAAACCTTGTCAACACTCAGTCCTTGTGCAGAGAACACGTCGAATCGTATGGAGCAGTCCTGCCGGTATCCTCGCAGCTCAACCACGAGTTCGTTCTTCCCCTTTTGAGGGTTTGTGGAGTTGAAGTTATCCGGATAGGTGAACGATAACAGGTCTGCGTCATATGAGGAGAATGTCTCAGAGGGGAGAGTTTCGTCACGTCCCTTTTCCCTGGCAACAGGCATCTTGAACGAATTCAGCGATGCGTCAAAAACCGCTGCATATGCTTCGTAGTGTTGGCCGAATCCGGAATAGATAAGGTCATAGAGCATCGTGTCTACCGGAACCAGAATGCGATGTCCATAGATGATGTTTCCGCCGCCCCAGTTGGCTGTGTAAGAAACCTTCGTTCCAGCTTTGCCATCAACCGTGACAGATTGATCCTGTCCTATCTGCACGCCCTCGGCAACCCACTCATCCTTGATGACCTTGATCTGCGCGGGGGGGGCGGGGAATCTCGCGACCTTGACCGATATCTCAACCCCCAGGGGCGCAACACCGGTCGGATCAAGAAATTTCTTGTCGACGTCCTGCGCATTGTGCATACGAACCGTGCCTACCTGGGCGTTGACGATCCATCCCACCGGATGATTGAAGCTGAAACCGATGCCGGGGTCCTTGTACTCAACCATCTCACTGAGAGGGACGGGATCCATTTTTTTCTCCGGGCCACAGCCGCCAGGCACGATCAACGCCGTTGCGCCAAGTGCGAGCGAAGTCAAAAGTCGAATACTCATGTTCATAATTTCATCCTTATGATGTGATGGAACACCCTGTATCAGTCTCTGGGAACGACGGTATCATACCATGTCTTCTTTTCACGTACGCCCACCTCGTCGATGTGCACGTGTTTCGCTTCTGTATATTCCTTGAGCCCATCGATTCCGAATTCGCGTCCGATGCCGCTTTGTTTATATCCGCCGAACGGAGCACGTTCGCTTAACAGATGCCACTCATTGATCCAAACCGTGCCGGTTCTGAGCTGTCTTGCAACGTTCATCGCCTTCTCCGGATCTTTCGACCAAACGCCTCCTCCAAGGCCGAAGATGGAATCGTTCGCCATCCGTACGGCGTCGTCGCTGGTCTTGTACCGAATCACGGAAAGAACGGGTCCGAAGATTTCCTCCTGCGCAATTGCCGAGCGGTTGTCCACGCGGTCGAAAATCGTAGGCTCAACGAAGAAACCCTTCGCACACTCAGGTGATGTTGGGATGTTTCCACCTGTTGCCAGTGAGGCGCCTTCAACCCTTCCTTTGGCGATGTAACGGAGCACTGTTTCTTGTTGCGTCTTCGAAACGAGAGGACCGATATCGGTCGTCATCTGCATCGGATCGCCAATTCTCATACGCCTTGTCTTTTCCACCATTGATCGGACAAATTCATCAGCGATCGGCTCCGGAAGGAACAACCGGGTTCCCGCCTCACAGCATTGCCCCTGGTGATAGAAGATCGCATACAGCGCCCCATCCACCGCCATGCTCAGGTCGGCGTCCTCCAGAACGATGTTCGCGGATTTCCCTCCACACTCCAGCGTGACCTTTTTCAGCGTCCCCGCGGCTTTACGCATGATTTCCTGCCCCACAGGCGTCGAACCGGTGAATGCGATTTTGTCCACCATGGGATTGCGCGTCAGTTCTTCACCCACCTCGGCGCCGGCGCCTGTAATGATGTTGACGACCCCCGCCGGGAATCCAGTCTCAGAGACCAGTCGGGCTAACTCCATCGCCGTCACGGATGTTTCCTGGGATGGCTTCAGGACCATGGCGTTTCCCGCGCCCAAGGCCGGGCCGAGTTTCCAAATGGCCATCTTCAAAGGAAAATTCCAGGGGATGATCGCTCCGACAACGCCGATCGGTTCGCGTAGCAGGAGATTCCTGCTGAACCCGGGCTTCGACACGGCATCCAACGTTTCGTTGAGGTCAGTGAGAGCGAGTTTGGAGAAGCTGTTCAGGTTCCGCGCGCTTAGATAGACGTCCTCTTTTGCTTTGCGAAGTGTCGAGCCGGAGTCTGCCACCTCGAGCTCTGCGAGCAGCTTCGAGTTTTCATTGATCTTGTCCGAAAGAGCTTTCAGATAGCCGGCACGCTCTTCACGGGACATCCTTGGCCAGGGGCCTGAATCGAACGCGCCACGGGCTGCTGCAATGGCTTTTCTGGTGTCGGCTGCGCCGGCCCGGGCGAATTGTGCAATGGTTTCCTGGTTGAACGGGTTCGTGGATATGAACGTTCGACGGTCTTCTGCGTCCAGGAATTCGTTATTGATGAACAGACGGTAGGCTCTCACTCGGGTTTTCTTTTCTTGATTGAAAGGAACGGCGAACTTGGATGCATCCGAAGGGTAATAAATCAGCGGCAAGATAGGGAAAAAAGGGGAATGCATCAAATGGTGCAATGCGCTCCATTGAATCTGATTTTCCCATCGCCGAAAAAGGAAGAGAATGCTTTTCTGCCCGCAAATCTGTACTTTCTCTTCCATTGCGAAGAGCAGCCACCTTACCAAGGGGTTCCATGCGAAGTCCGAAAACCCTGTTCATGGTCACACTGTCTGTGTGTTCCTTTGTTTACGGGGGGGACAGCAATCGCTCGATCCGAGCGGTTCGCGCAGACTCTCCTCCCATTCTCGATGGGTTGTTGAACGACCAGGTCTGGTTGCTTTCGTCAGTAGTAACAGGGTTTACGCAGCGCGATCCGGAGGAAGGTGAGCCGGCTTCCGAGGCAACGGAGATTCGGATCCTTTACGACGAGGACGCGCTCTATTTTGGTTGTATGTTGTATGATTCTGAGCCGGAGAAGATTGTCGCGCGTCTCACGCGGAGGGATGATGAGATAGAATCTGACGGGGCATCGATTCGTATCGATTCATATCACGATCACCAGACTGCGTTTGAGTTCACGTTCAATGCCGCGGGAGTGAAGATTGACATCCTTCAGTATGACGATGCGAACCGGGAGGACGTGTCGTGGGATGTTGTGTGGGACATCGAGACAAAGATTCTCTCCAATGGCTGGTCTGCAGAGGTGAGAATACCGTTCAACATCCTCCGATACCAGAGGAGCGACGACAAAACGGATCAAGAATGGGGGATCAATTTTTTCCGTCACATCAGTCGAAAGCAGGAGGACAGCCGGTGGGCCTTCACGCCAAAGAACGAGAGCGGGTTCGTTTCGCGGTTCGGCCATCTTACGGGACTGAGGGACCTGCCGACGCCACGTCAATTCGAGGTTCTTCCATTTGCTGTTGGAAAATATCAACACCAGCCTGCCACAGACGTCCAGCGCAAAGAAAATGAGTTTGACACGGACGGCGGGATCGATCTGAAGTACGGGCTGACAAATAATTTTGTTCTTGATGCGACGATCAACCCGGATTTCGGTCAGGTGGAAGCCGATCCATCAGTCTTGAATCTCACGACGTACGAGACATTCTATCCGGAGAAACGACCGTTCTTCATTGAGGGAACACAGATCATCAGATTCTCCACCTTCGGAGACGATTTCGGGCCGGGCATGTTCTATTCAAGGAGGGTTGGCCGCGCCATCTCGACGGACGAACTGGATGTCCCTCCGGGAGGAAGCATTTCTTCATTTCCACAAACCGTTTCGATCCTCGGAGCTGCAAAAGTGAGCGGGAAAACGGAGAGCGGATTCTCTCTCGGAGTCCTGCAGGCCTTGACCCAGGAGGAGGCCGGTACCGTCGAGCATTCCACCGGCGTGACCTCGGAACAAATTCTGGAGCCGCTTGCCCACTACAATGTTTTGAGGTTGAGACAAGATGTTTTCGAAAATTCGAACATCGGTATGATTCTTACATCGACGGCGAAGGAAGGGCGGTTCCCAGCCATCACTGCAGGCACGGACTGGATCGTACGCCTCGACACGAATACCTATCAGCTGAGCGGATTTCTCGCGTTCTCGCGCGCCACGAACCGTGACGGCGATCGCGAGAACGGCTCCGCAGGGAAGCTCTCTTTTCAGCGAATCGCTGCCAAGCACTGGCTCTGGAGCGCCAGCATGGATTTCACTTCCAGGGGATATAACATCAATGACGCCGGATTCTTTTTCCGTCCAAACGATTGGGGCTCAGTTGCCACGCTTCGCTACAAGGAAGACAGGCCCGGGGGAATTCACCGGGGATACGCAACCCAGCTCTTTTTGCATGAGAGATGGAATTTTGATGGAGTGAACTTGTTTCAGGAGATGAGTCTGACGGGGGATATTCTGTTTGCGAGCTACTGGAGCGGATCAATCGAAGGGCGGGTCGATCTTGGAAAATACGACGACAGAGAGACGCGGGGAAATGGTCTGTATCAACGTCCGCACCCGTACTCATTTGGGTTCAGCCTGGAGAGCGACGATCGGGGAATTGTGGTTGCCGGGTTTGAACACACGTTCGGGTGGGACACCAGAATCATGCGCTCGTCCCGGAGCGAGCTTTCGGTTCAACTCAAACCGACCCCGTGGATGGAGTGGAGCATGGAGACGGTGTATGAACGGATCCGGAACATCGAAGCTTGGGTGGAGAACGTCCGGCTCAACTCCGGCGGAAGGGGAAGCATTTTTGCCGACAGGGATACCGATGGATACAACTTCACATTGAGAAGCACAATAACGTTCACGCGCGAGCTGACGTTGCAGTTGTACGGACAGGTCTTCCTGGCGAAAGGACACTTTGAAAACTTCCGCCAGCTTGTTGGAACCTCGGCGTTTGTTCCCGACGCCACTCCCAGAGACATTGATTTCAACGGTCAATCGTTCAACACCAACATTGTTTTGCGCTGGGAGTATCTCCCCGGAAGCACGATGTTCTTGGTCTGGTCTCAGGCACGCAATGGAGGCAGCGCCAACTATTATGCGTCGCTTGGTGACAACCTGGGAGACACATTTGGAATTCCACCTGCGAATGTTGTGCTCTTGAAGGTTAGTTACTGGCTGAGTATGTGATCCCCTCGAACGTCAATGCATGGAGCCCACATCCTGTGCCCATCGATTCCCCTGGTTTTTCGATTCTCGATCATCCGGCAGACCTCGGCATTGAAGCGAGAGGCAGGAATCTTGGAGAGGCTTTCGAACAGGCTGCTCTGGGGTTGACCTCGATCATCATCGATCCGGCAACCATCACTCCGTCTGAAAGGATTGTGGTGGAACTCACTGCATCCGACCGACAGCAGTTGCTCGTGAGGTGGCTGTCGGAAATTCTGTATTTCTATGATGCGAAGGGGTTTGTCGCACGAAGGTTCGAGGTGAAATTCCTCACGGACAAAAGTCTTAGAGCGGAGATGCGCGGTGAAAGCCTCTGCCTGGAAAAGCACATCACACGGTTGGACGTCAAAGCTGTTACATATCATCAGCTTCAGGTTGAGGAGAATGCATCGGGAGGGCATATCAGAGTTTATGTGGACATTTGAAGACAATGCAAGAGTCAAAAGTCAAAAGGAAAAAGGAAAAATTCAAAAAGGATGTGGGGCGGACCAAAAGCATAGACGCACAGACCTCACAAACCACACTTCCTGAGACAGACGATGTGGACTCTCCAAACTCCACAAACTCCATGAACCCATAACTCCATGAACTCCATAACTCCATAAACCTCTATGAGCCATGTTTGTCCAGATTGATCAATATCGCTACGCTCTTCCGACATCATACAAGAAGGGAATGAGGATTGAGGGGTTGGTGTTTGCGGACGAAGAGCTTATTCGCCAGATCGAAAAGGATCAAACGAAGGAGCAGGTGGCAAACGTTGCGACACTTC
>Ga0247727_10010671_pt1 | contig 16220 bp, 18 predicted proteins | sample WisWelCaveWW1625_FD_202498 | JGI IMG/M metagenome (GOLD analysis project Ga0247727, IMG submission 202498) | Biofilm microbial communities from Wishing Well Cave, Virginia, United States - WW16-25 | ecosystem: Environmental > Aquatic > Deep subsurface > Groundwater > Cave microbial mat | place... | reverse complement strand
AAAGGAGATCAAAATGTCCACAATTTCGACCACCACCCCTCGAAGCGCCAACATGATCAGTACTATCGCATTGGCGATCGTACTCGTCGCACTCCTGGCTTTTGTTGTCGCACAGTCCGTTACGGCACCCAAAGCCGCTGTCATCTCGGTAACTGGAAGCCAGAATGTGAATTCAGCAACGCAATCCTATATTGCCTGGGCTGAGGCAGCTGATTCTGAGCGCACTGTCGTTGACTCAGCAACCCGCTCATATATATCTTGGGCCCTTGCATTGGATGCAGTCGATTCAGCGACCCGCTCCTATATTGCATGGGCACAGTACCTGCTAACAGCACCCGCCAAGTGAACGCACACTGGTATAGCAATAACCCTCCATCGCGAGCGCACATCAATCAGTCCCGCACAACTTGGTAATTGTGCGGGGCTTGAAAAAACCCTCAATTTAACGGAGATCAAAATGTTTACAAATCGTTCGTTCCATTTGTTGATCGTTGTTGCATTGCTCATCGTCACTGCCTGTTCGCCACAGAGTGAGCCGCCTGTCTTGCCGACCTTTACATCAACCACCGAACCGACTCTTGCGCCAACGGCTACCTCAACCATCGAGCCAACGGCCGCAGTGCAGTCAACCAAAACGGCAACTGCAATCCCGGTCTACTTGCCCTTTCAGGCCGGAAAATATCTACATCCGAATGATCCAACTTCGTATTTCCTCTTTAGAGAGGATGGGAGATGGCTGCATTATCCCGGCGGCATTCTTGCGAATTCAGGCACATACCGCGTGGAAGGCGATCTCTATTTCCAACTCACGAATACCATCTTGGCTTGTCCCTCCACGAGTTTCAAATACACCTTTGATGGCAAGTTTCTCAAGTTTCAACTGACCGACGAGAGCCAAAATGACACTTGTGGAGAAAGGAAAGATTTTTACAACAATAAAACATACATACTCGCACCTTAACGCGAAGTTAATAGCCCACACTGGCTGGCCTTGGTGTGGGGCATGAAGAAAGATTTTTCGAATGAAATTAAAGGAGATCAAAATGTTTACCCATCGGTTGTTCCATCTGTTTATGGTGATTGCATTGCTGACAATCACAGCGTGTTCATCACAACCTGTGGCAACGCCGGATCCTACAGCTACTCCCGCGCCGACTGAACCACCGTTACCCACTGCCACGCCCGATCCCAAACTGGTGCTGGTCGGCAGTTGGATCACCACAGTAACAAAGGAAGATCTCGTGCGGGTTAGGCCCGAATTTCCACCGGAACATCTGTGTGAAAACGCCGGCACTTTTGGATGGACCTTCAACGCCGATGGGACATTCACAATCGATCAGACTGCACTCCCAGACTGCCCGACTCCTGCCAACCCTCATATTGAAGATGTCTGGTCTGTGGAGGGCAACCTGTTCACGATTGCCAAAGGCACACCTGATCAGGATATCTATGAATGGAGCGTGAACGGTGACCAGCTTGTGTTTGTTCACGTCTCTGGAGAATGCCCGCCATGTGAGGCGATCAATACCGCCAATCCATGGACGCGGGTTGAGTAATTTCTGACCCAAAGGAAATCTCCTGTCAAGGAGATCAAAATGTATACCAATCGTTTTATCAGCCTGCTCACTGCCATTTCGCTGTTAGCTGTCGTTGTTCTGATGGTCCGGGAAGCTAACGCTACCGCATCCCTCGTGGCCACTGTGGACTCTGCCACCCATTCTTACACCGCGTGGGCTAAGGCAGCCGAAGCGGAAGCCAGCACGGTGGATTCGGCTACCCGCTCTTATATCGCGCAAGCGAAAGCGGTGACCTGCGGTGTGGATGCTACCTACGGCCTTAACCTTGACTCCGCGACCCGGTCTTACATCGCCTGGGGATTAGCATTCCAGGCGAAGAATGATATTGGAGCCTTGTGTCGCTAGCTGTCCACCGTTTTGCTCATCGGGACGTGCTGGCTCGCTCCTTTCTTCTCCTCCCGAGCACACGTCAACAGCCCTGCACTGGCTCATTGCCAGTGCAGGGTTTGAAAAAACATTTGCTCGAAAGGATTGCCCGAGATCTGACCGCAGGTCTCGAGTCTTGCTGCTTGGTAAGCCTCTAGTGGTATCATCGCTCCATGACCACCGCTATAGCTCAAGCGAATCCCAATCTCGCCTTCATCAAATACTGGGGGAATCGCGATAATACTTTACGCCTCCCTATGAATGGTTCCATCTCAATGAACCTTGATGGGTTATATACGCGCACAACAGTCAGCTTTCAGCCGTCACTGCCTTTCGATGAACTCATCATCAACGAACATGAGGTGACAGGCTCGGGGTTGGATCGCGTCTCACATATTCTCGATATTATCCGCGACATGGCAAACATCAGTGAACGCGCGGAAGTAATGACGGAAAATAATTTTCCCTCCGGCGCAGGGATTGCCTCCTCCGCATCCGCGTTTGCCGCGCTGGCGTTGGCGGGAAGCAAAGCCGCGGGATTGAACCTCAGCGAGCCGGAACTCTCGCGTCTCGCGCGGCGTGGGTCTGGTTCTGCTTCAAGATCAATCCCCAGCGGATTCGTGGAGTGGCAGGCAGGCACAACCGACGAAGACTCATTTGCTTTCTCGATTGCTGAACCGGATCATTGGAATCTCGTGGATTGCGTTGCCATCGTCAGCGCGTCACACAAAAAAACAGGCTCCACCGAAGGGCATGCTCTCGCGCCGACGAGTCCGCTTCAAGCCGCACGAGTGTCTGATACACCGCGTCGGCTGGAACTCTGCCGCAGCGCGATACTCCGACGCGACTTCGATTCGTTTGCCTCCATCGTTGAACTCGACTCGGACATGATGCATTCCGTGATGATGACCTCCACTCCCGCGCTTCATTACTGGAAACCTGCATCCCTGGCTGTGATAAATGCTGTCCGTGTATGGAGGGCAGATGGACTCCAGGCCTGCTACACCGTGGACGCGGGCGCGAATGTGCACGTCATTTGCCCCGAAGCGAATGCACAAACCATTGATAAACGTTTGCGCGAGATTCAGGGAGTTAAAAACGTGCTTATTTCACACGTAGGCGGCGCGGCGAAAATTGTGGAAAATGGGAAGTAAATCGAGTGTGGTTGGCGTTCTCTAATGCCAACTATCTGCCTACGCAAGCCGACGTTAGACGCTTTGCGCGTCGGCTACACAATGGGCAGTGATAGCGGCTCTTTAGGGACGGAGCGCAAATCAATTTCAATCGCGGATAACAACAATTGAATACCCAGCAATACAGAAAGGGTGGGGAGCATCACTGTCCCCGTGGGCGCTGGGATGCCGAGGCTGGCATATTGAATCCATTTCGTGATGCCGAAGATCAAACCAAAAAGCAATAGCGGCAAGCCTGTCAGAAGATAAATACTCGCCATCGAAAAATCATAAATAAAATTCTTGAGCACAAGCCGCTTCATGAACGTCCCGAATAATTTGAAGGGGAATTCGAACAGCACACGGTAAATGAGCATGTTCGATACTTCGCTTTGATAACGCGCCGGCATGGGCACATCCTTTACCACCGCGCCGAGCAGATATGAATTCGCGAGCATCGAAGTTTCAAAATAATACGTGCGATCAATTCGATCCAAAGGGAGTTGAACAAGGACTTCGGAACGAATCGCGACGAATCCATTCGTTGGGTCGAAAAGATTCCAATAGCCCGTCGCGGCTTTGGAGAGAAAGCCCAATCCCATGTTCCCCACACGGCGGATTAATGGCATCTGTTGCAGGGATTGGAAATCACGGAAGCGATTCCCCTTGGTGTAATCCGCCTGACCGTTAATGAGGGGAGTCAGCAACACTGGTAAGTGAGTTGTGTCCATTTGACCGTCGCCGTCCACTTTGACGACAATTTGCGCGCCGAGTTCGAGGGCTTTGCGAAAGCCAGTCACTGTCGCGCCGCCGACGCCGCGGTTCGATGGGTGACGAATCAGGGTGATGCGTTTGTCTTTTTTCGCTGAGGCAGCGACCAGGTCCGCGGTGGAATCGGGCGAAGCGTCATCCACAACAATAATATGTTTGATGTACTTCGGCATCCCGCGTAAAACGGATTGAATCTCGTGCTCCACGCGGTAACAGGGAATGACCGCGGCAATGTTGTAATCTTTCCCCTCTCCTTTCGGGAGAGCGGTTAGGGGCGAGGGCAATTTATTCAATAGAAATGATGAACTGATAGTGCTCCTGCCCGCCCTCCTGCACCTCAATTTCCTGGTTCGGATATTTCCCTCGCATCACATCGGCAATGCGATTGGCTTCGGCGCGCGGCAGTTCCTGCCCGAAAAAGAATGTAATAAGCTCGTGTTCAGCCGCGTTTGCTTTTTCAAGGAGACTCAAACAGCCTTCCTCAATAGAATTGGCTGAGGCAACCAACTTGCCATCAAGCAATGCGATCACCTGCCCTTCCTTCACATTCACGCCGTCAATTTCAACATTACGGACTGCGATTGTGATCTCGCCCGTTTTCACGGCGCTCAGGGCTTTGGTCATTTTCTCGGCAACCGAATCAACTTCCCCGTCGGGTTGAAGCGAGAGAATCGCGGTAAGTCCCTGTGGGACGGTGCGGCTTGGCACCACAACCACCTGCTTTACGGTCACTTCCTTTGCCTGATTCGCGGCCATGATGATGTTTTTATTGTTTGGAAGAATGATGATCTTATCAGTGGGCAAATTTTCGAACGAATTCAAAATATCCTGCGTGGATGGGTTCTTTGTCTGCCCGCCCTCCACCGTTGCCGCCGCGCCGAGGCTCGCAAAGATGCGGCTCAAGCCCGCGCCCGGCGAGACGACAACCACCGCGATCTGCCCGGGCTCCACCGCGGCAAATGAAATCTGTGTGGTCCTGCTCTTTTGAATGTCGTCCATTTGCGCAAGCAGGTTTTCCATCGCAACTTTTGTGATGGTGCCAATGCCCATGATGTAATCAATCGGCTCATAGCGTTTCTCAAGCGGCACGTGAATGTGCATGCGATACATGCCATCGCCTTCGCCCACCTGGATCGAAGTTCCCATTTCTTCAAGCCGACCATAAAAATTTTGCAATTCAAAATGATCGGCTGGCATGAAATCAACCACCACTTCGTAATCCTGCCCTTCTTCCACTTCCTCCAGCGCGCCTTGCAAATTCATCGCGGAGATCGGTTGCACGCTCATCAGCGGCGTCTCCAACGACTCACCGTACACATGCCGCAACATTCCTTCAAGGATGAAGAACAATCCCTTGCCGCCCGAATCAACAACTCCTGCCTGTTTAAGGAGAGGCAAAAGATCAGGCGTACTCTGGACTGCCTCATCCGCCGCTTTGACCGCGATCTCGAGAATATCAATCGCATCATTCGTGGACTTTGATGCGGCTTCCGTTGCATCGGCAATGCCGCGGGCGACGGTTAAGATCGTCCCTTCCACGGGTTTCACGACACCCTTGTATGCGGTATCGCGCGCCTCACCAAAGGCATTCGCGAAAGTCGCGGCGTCCAACGTTTCCGCGCCCTGCACGCCACGCGCAAACCCGCGCCAGATCTGCGAGAGGATCACACCCGAGTTGCCGCGCGCGCCCATCAACGCGCCCTTGGATACCGCCGCCGCCATGTCGCCGATCTTGCGATGGCCGAGGTCCTTGATCTCGTTCCACGCAGATTGCATCGTCAGCACCATGTTCGTGCCCGTGTCGCCATCCGGTACGGGGAACACGTTCAACGCGTTCACGGTTTGCTGATTCGTGCGAAGCCAGATGAGTCCCGCCTCCACGAGCCGTTTCATGGATTGACCGTTGATTTGCTTTTTACGCAATCTGGCAACGCGGGCAGTATCTACAGCCATCGTTCACCTCTCCTAGTCGGTATTGCTAACGCGCAGTCCCGCCACGTGGACGTTTACTGCGTTCACCTTGAGCCCCAGCGCCTTTTCCACATGAAAGCGGACAGTGTTTGAGACGCTCTCTGTCACCTGGCTGATGCGTGTGCCATACTCAACAATGACGTGGATCTCAATATCAATATCCGCCCCATTGTAGCGGACCGTGATTCCGCGCGAAGGGTCGCGCGTGATCGTCTTGACGATGCCATCTGCGATATTTCTCGGCGCAAGCCCCACCACGCCGTAGGATTCCAACGTGGCATGATATGCAATCGTCGCTACTGCATTTGGGGAAATGTGGATCCCGCCCAGAGTTGTTGTGTCTTCGCCCATCTATTCCTCTTCTTCTGTCATTCAGACAGACATCGCTTCCATACTATTAGATTTTGAGCCCAGAACCCGTTTTAGGACGCAGACCGTGAAGCGCGCTGATTTTGCTGATGCAAAAAGAACAATCTGCGTTTCACCTGCCCTTGCGGGCGGTGCAAGGGTCTGCGTGAATCAGCGTCCCGATCTAATTCCGATAAAGTCTATTGTATTTTATCAACGTGTCTTGAGCAAGGGAAATTTCTATGGTAAAATGCCGTGCTTTCATACAAGGCAACCAGTACTCGAAGTTCTCTCGGAATTATAGCAAGAAAGGAAGTTTCAAGATCATGGCTAAGTGTGCAAACTGCGGCAAGTCCACAACCTTCGGGCATAATCGCTCGTTCTCCCAGCGCGCCACCAATCGTACCTTCAAGCCCAACCTGCAGAAGACGATTGTGATGGAAAAGGGTCGTGTTGTGCATAAGGTGATGTGCACCAAGTGCATCAAGGCGATGGGCAAGTCCCTCGCGTAAGGTTTTAGGTTATGTAACAAGGGTCACGGCCGCGAAGCCGTGATTTTTGTTTTAATGACCATCCGTCATTGCGAGGAAGCCCGACACTTGCGCCAGCACGTGATTTGCTTGGCAATTCATGCAGGTGAGCAATCTCCCTCCATCCATCTTGTTGGAGATTGCTTCGCTCCCTATCAGTCGCTCGCAATGACGGAACGTAGGGATTTAATTCCAGCCTGCGTCCCTTTTGGATGTTTGAAGACCGCATTCCCTGCCACGAAAACAGTTGCGCCGGCATCATTCATTACAGGCAATGTCTCAACATCAATTCCCCCATCCACTTCGATCCATGCGGAAGATTTCAACACATCCAACTTTTTGTGGATGTCTCTCACCTTGGCGATGGACTCTGGAATAAACTTCTGACCGGAATACCCGGGGTTCACGCTCATCACCAACACCAAATCTGCTTCCGTTAAAACTGCTTCAATTGCCGCTGACGGCGTCCCCGGGTCCAACGCCACTCCAGCTCTGCATCCAAGCGACTTAATGTGTTGCAACGTTCGGTACAAATGTGGACAAGTTTCAACATGCACTGTCAATCCGCTTGCGCCTGCTTTGGCAAACGCTTCGAGATGCCGTTCCGGTTTTTCGATCATTAAATGTACATCGAGCGGAAGCTTCGTTACGCGCTTGCAGGCTTCTACGATGAACGGTCCCATCGTAATGTTCGGGACGAAATGACCGTCCATCACATCCACGTGAATCCAGTCGGCGCCCGAGGATTCGCACGCGGCGATCTCTTCGGCGAGGCGGGTAAAATCTGCGGCGAGAATGGAGGGGGCGAGGATGTGTTTTTTATTCATGCGAATGGGAGGTTGAGCCGCATCAGCCATCTTGGAAGCCCGGCACTCCGCGCAGAGGTTTCGATGATCCGTTGAAAACCCTCCTGCTCGAACATGGAAACTATACCAACGTAGGAAAAGGTCGCATCAATGCGCTTGCCGCCAGGATCAATAGGATACGCTTCGAGTGCCGGTGCTCCATGTTTGCGTGCGCATTTAATTGCACCCCGCAGGAGTGATCGTGCAACACCCTGCCTTCGGTATCCTGAACGTACGAAGAAACAAACGATCGACCATACAGAGATGTCATCAACAGCAGGGATGGTTTGGGAACGGACAAGCCTTTCCATTTCAGCGCGCGGACCAAAACCACTCCACCCAATGATCTGATCGTCCAAATAGGCAACAACTCCCGGCGGGGTCGAACGCTTGATCTGATCGCGCAGAGCACTTCTCCGCTTGATAATATGTTTGGGGAGTTCCACCTTTGTACTGCGCCCATATGCGCCTGCTGACATCCTCCAGGCTTGGCACCAGCACGGATTATCTGCAAAGAACTTTTCAATGCCTGTCCAATGTTCGGAGGTTGCAGGCACAACTTTTACATGCTTGTGAAATGCTGACTTAGTGATCATCTAACGCGGGTTATACAGGAAGTAAATATAAATCCAGAATGGAATCAAACCGCCAACGGAGATGAGGGCAAGCAATCCCAACCCAATGGTAGCCCAGTCGAGTTCGGGAAGGGAAATTTCTGGGATGGAAAAAGCAGGTTCCGGCTGAGTCGGAGGCGGTTCGGGCTGTTGATAGGTAGTTACTGCTTCGGGAGTCAAACTCAGGGATGGCGCGGGAGTCGTCTCGCGTTGAGTCCCAAAGCGGAGGAGGACGCGTCCCAGTTGATCGGCGGTGCGATAACGGGCGGAGGGTTCCTTCGATAAGACTTTTGTCACGATCTGTTCGAGCGCGGGAGGCACATCGGGAATATATTCGCTGACGGGGATGGGCTGCATTTCAAGATGCAGGCGCGCGAGTTCCTCGCTGGTGGGAGCAGTGAACGGAAGCGCGCCGGTGAGCGCTTCATAGAGGACAATCCCAAGTGAATACACATCGGAGGCGGGGGAGGGCGCTTCGCCAACGGCTTGTTCGGGCGAAAAATATTGCGGCGAACCCCAGACCACATCCGCGCGTTCATCGGGCTGGATAGTGGAGAGCGCGCGTGCGATGCCAAAATCTGTGACCTTGAGGCGGCTATCAGGGGTAACGATCATGTTGTGCGGTTTGATGTCGCAATGGACGAGCCCCGCGCGATGGGCATAACCGATTCCCGCACAGGCTTGCACGATGATGGGGATTGCTTCTTCAACGGTATATCGCCCTCGCTGGCGAAGGATGGTCTTCAAATCCTTTCCTGGCACATGCTCCATCACGATGAACAACTGACCGAGATCGAACCCGAAATCATGCACTGTGACAATGTTGGGATGTGAAAGATTCGCTGCGGCACGGGCTTCCTGCCTGAACCGTTCCTGAAAAGCCTGGTCATTGGAATAATTTTCGTGCAATACTTTAATGGCAACATATCGCTCGAGCATGAGATCGCGCGCACGATACACATTCGACATCCCGCCTGTGCCGAGTTGTTCGAGTAGTTGATACCGTTTGTTCAGTAATGTGCCTGATTCCATGTCTGAAAGGATTATATCATTTTGGACCCCTCCGCCCCGATCGGGGCGCCTCCCCCAGATACACAAGAAAAAACTGGATAATTATTCAAAATTTTCATCGAGTATTTGGGGGAGCTGGGTAGGGGCAGCGGCAGGTTATAATCCCTCGCATGCGCAGTGCGATCATTATATATAACCCCGCGGCAGGACGTTACTCAGTCAAACCCTTCATCAAGTCTGCTGTGCGCGAGTTGGAATCCGCTGACTGGAAAGTGGACTTGGCAGAGACTCAAAGCGGCGCACACACCATCGAGTTGGCGAAACAGGCATCGGCTGAGAAAAAAGATGCGGTGTTCGCCGTCGGCGGTGATGGCACAATTGGCAATGTCGTCAACGGAATCATCGATTCAGAGACTGCGTTGGGAGTCCTGCCTGCGGGCACGTCGAATGTGTGGGGCTGTGAGTTGGGGCTGAGTCCCTTCGCATGGACTCGTCCGTGGGTCTTGCGAAGGAACGCCTCGATTCTGGCGAACGCTCCATGCCATGCCGTGGATGTTGGCACCTGCAATCAATTTTCTTTTATGATGTGGGCGGGCATCGGGCTGGACGCGATGACGATTCATTCGCTCGAGCCGCGCATTCGGCTTGAAAAATTTTTTGTGCTGCCGGAATATACGGCAAGAACGATCTGGACTGCCGCGCAATGGAGCGGCGTACGATTGCGATTGTGTGCGGATGGGGATGAAGTGGAAGGCCACTTCATCGTCGCGGTCACAACCAACATTCGTCATTATCTCGGCGGTCATTCCAAACTTTCACCCAATGCCTATCTCGATGACGGCTTGCTCGATATCTGGCTGTTCAGCGGAAGCAATCTCGGCGACGCGCTGCGCCACGCGTACGATATGTGGACAGGCAAACACATCACCTCCGAATCGGCGCGAAAAATTACATTTAATTCTTTGCGCATCGAAGGCGAATCCCCTTTCTGGATTCAAACCGACGGCGAGCCGCGCGGCTCCGCGCAAACCGCCGAGATCAACGTTCAGGCGCGCGCGTTGAAACTCCTCACCCCGCCTGGCGCAATGGATTTATTGAAACACAAATAGAACATTGCTCGAGCCATCGTCCTCGGCGGCGCTCTACGGGAGTGGTTCGCGAAGGACGCTGCCGAGATCAAATAGTTACAGGAAACCATGACCTTAAGTCAACTTTTCAACAGATGGGTAATTCTCGGCGCGATTCTAGTCGCAGGGTTTTTGATTCTCATCACTGCCATTTCGATTGGATTAACTTCACCGCTTCGATCCTCAGACGTGGGGTTCGTACCCGCGAACCTGACCGTGATCCCCGCCCCAACCGTCACCTCCAACGCGCCTCCGACGCCGACCATTGACCCCTTTGCACCGACACCTGCGCCAACTGGAATCGCGATTGGCAATTATGTGCAGATCACAGGCACAGACGGCGAAGGACTTCGCATCCGCTCTGAGCCCGGGTTGAACGGTACCCCGGTATTCCTCGGCTTCGACTCGGAAGTGTTCCTCTTGCAGGATGGTCCGCGCGAAGTGGATGGATATGTGTGGTGGTATCTCGTCGCGCCGTATGATTCCACGCGCGTGGGCTGGGCCGCCGCGGATTTTCTAACGTATATTCCTTCGCCATAAAATTCGGTGGTTGAGTAGGCGATGTTCGTCGCCGTATCGAAACCACCAGTAAGCAAAGAAATTCTTATTACAAGATTACTTTTGATAGGTGTTGGTTTCGATATGGGCTTCGCCCTACTCAACCAACGGAGCACAGAAAACTCATGAACGAAAAACCAACTGGCATAACCGCCAATAAAACAAAAAGGGAATTGACCGTCACATGGAGCGACAACCACACGAGCGTTTATCCGTTTGGATTGTTGCGCGCAGCGTGTCCCTGTGCCTCCTGCCGCGGGGGACATGAGAACATGAAATCAGAACCGGATGCGGATGTGTTCACCAAACAAATGGAAGATTCTCCTTCGACGCGCCTCGCCAATGTCGTCGCGGTGGGATCATACGCCCTCACCATCGTCTGGGAGGACGGGCACGATTACGGGATCTTCAACTGGCATTACCTGCGCGCGTTATGTCCGTGCGAGGAAGATCGGGCGAAGCATGGAAAAAATTAACATCAGGCTTTGGTCAGCCCAGGAAATTTGAACGAAGATGAAACGATGGGCGGGAACCAAATCGCATATAATTTCATAAGATGGATTTTCCTCCAGCGAGTCAGGTTTGGAACCAACCCTTCCCCCCTTCTCTGCAACAAGCACAAACCTCCGTCTTCGAGGCGCGCAGGTGCCATTTGCCCGCGGGATATTTATTCTGCTCTCGCTCGCGGCGGTGATGTTCTTTGCCATAGGGGTGCCGCTTGATTATCAGAATACCCTCGCATCCACTGATGCGGATACCCTATCAGCCCTGGAACAACTCAATTTAAGCGCGGGATTTTATGCCACCTATCAGATCGTTCTGGTGGTTATTCTCGCGATCGGTTTCGGCATCGCAGGACTGATCATATTCTCGAAGAAATCAAACGACTGGCTGGCGATCCTCGTCGCATTCACATTGATCGGCCAGGGAGTGAACGCCTTCACTCCTTTGAGTCGGTTGAAGGAGATCCCTGAATTCCAAATTCCGGTCTATTTCATTGTGAGCATGATCCTCCTTGGGCTACCACTTTCATGCTACCTCTTCCCCGATGGAAAAATCCAGAAACACTGGATGATCTATGTGGCGGGATTCTGGTTCATATGGTTGATGGTTTCAACCTTCTGGCCTTCGTTCCCGATCAACATTCATAAACGGGGCGGAAACGCGACATTGATCTACCTGCTTTCATTGCTTGCGGTTCTAAGCACCGGCATTTATGCACAGATCTATCGCTATCGCAATACCACGGATCCCGTCAAACGACGGCAATTGAAATGGATCGTTTTTGGCGTGACCGTGGGGATTCTGATAGGCATCGGCACTAACCTGTTTATGACCCTCTTCGAGCTTGCCAACCCGTCGGCAGGATCTTACCTGATCGCGAACATGGTCACACAAACCCTGTCAGTGACTGCGCAATTCACGGTGCCCGTTGCGGTCGTCGTCTCCATCCTGCGATACCGTCTCTACGATATCGAACTTGTCATCAACCGCTCCATCATCTATGGTTTGTTGACCGTAGTTCTGGCGGCTGTCTTTGGGATCATTTTGTTCGGCTTGCAGTCAGCATATCAAGCAATCACCCGGCAAGACAATCCTCCCACGATTGCTGTTGTCGTTTCCACCATTGCGGTTTCAAGCCTCTTCCAGCCCACGCGAAAAGTTTTGCGCCGTTTCGTCAACCACAGAATTTATGGCATGGATGTGGACTTTGAAGGGATCGAACGCCGGAATAAAAAACTGGATCAATTTTCCCGCCTGCCTACCAACACAATTACAACGATGGGAGGCTATCAGGGCTTGGAATTGATCGCCCGCGGCGGCATGGGGGAAGTGTACAAGGCGCGCCACCCTAACTTGAACCGCACGGTAGCCATCAAAATATTATCCACCCACTTTAAGAACGATCCCAATTTTAATAAACGCTTTGCCCGTGAAGCGAAAACCATGGCGCAATTACGGCATCCAAACATCATCACCATCCATGACTACGGCGATCAGGATGGTTTGCCCTTCATCGTGATGGAATACCTGACTGGCGAGACACTCTCACAAATTCTTAGGAGACGCGAACGCATCCCTCTCGACGAATGCCTGCCTCTGCTTCAGGACCTTTCCTCCGCCCTTGACTACGCCCATTCGCAGGGAGTCATCCACCGCGATATCAAACCGTCGAACGTCATCGTCGAACCGATCACCACATCCACATCCGCACGGATACAGCGCGCCATCCTGATGGACTTTGGGATCGCGCGATTTGCGACTGAGAATACCATGCTCACCGCGAGCGGAGATGTGCTTGGCACGGCAGATTACATTTCACCGGAGCAAATCCAGGGCCTCTCGGACCTGGACAGCCGCACCGATCAATACAGTTTTGGGGTTATGACCTATCAGCTTCTGACCGGCAAAAAACCCTATCAACACAACACCACTTGGGCGATGATCCATTCCCACTTGGAAGAACCGCCGCCGGATCCGCGCCGGATCCTCCCCTTACCGGAACATGTAGCTGATTCTATTCAAAAAGCCATGGCAAAGGGACCCGAAGCCCGCTTTCCTTCGATAGGGGAATTCGTCCAGGAATTGGGTAAAGCTGGAGTAGTTTAGAAGCAATAATGATAAAACAATTACATATACAGATTCAACTGGCATACCTGCGCGCGTTGTATCCGTGCGAGGAAGATCAGGCGATATGGCAGTATTAGTTAAAAAGGTTTTCTGGTATTTGGTGGGGTAAGCCACAGAGATCACAGAGAAAATGAGTTTTTGAGCTTTTTCTCAAAGGTCTCTGTGCGCTCTGTGGCAACTTCACCCCACTTAATCCCAAAGAGCCGTTAAAAACAATCGGATGTATAATCAAATCAGGTTATTATGACTATTGCAACCATCCCTAACAAAAAACTTCTGGAGGAAGTTACACGGCGTATTGTGGCGAGTGTGAGACCGCGCCGTGTGTTGCTGTTTGGGTCCGCCGCACGCCGACGGATGAACGAGAACAGCGATTTCGATATGCTGGTTGTTATGCGCGCGCGCGCATCGCCGCCAGACAGCGCAGAAAATCTATCGCAACCTGCATGGAAGCGGTATTGCAGTGGATATTGTTGTAGCGACCGAGAGTGATCTAAAAAAATACGGGGGACGCGCGGGAACAGTTTTGAAAACTGCCCTCCAAGAAGGGCGTGTACTTTATGAAGCATAAAGACCCGACTGACCCGCGCTCATGGTTATCGCGCGCGAGGGGAAATTTGACTTTGGCTGAAAAAAGGAGGACGCCTTTCAGGCGTCCTCTTCGAAGACTTATGTTTCAATGCTCAACAAGCCGCTGAAAAAGCGCTCAAAGCGGTATGCCTCGCGCAAGGCATGGACTTTCCGAAAACCCATTCACTGGTGCAATTGATGGATATGCTTGCGACGAATGGGGTAGATATTCCAAACAATGTTCGGGATGCAGATATTCTTTCACAGTATGCCGTGCAATCGCGTTATCCAAGCATTGTGGAAGAGATTACCAGAGGTGAGTATCGTGAGGTGTTGAAATTAGCCGCGGGTGTAGTCTTTTGGGCAGAAAAATTCATCAGATAGTTAATCTGGATAAAATTCTGAAAGACGTAACAACAAAAGGCAACTGATTTCTCAGTCGCCTTTTTTATTTTTAATTTGTCGGTGTGGGGGTTGGCGTCCGCGAGGGCGTTGGGGTTCGAGTCGGTGTCCTCGTAGCGGTGACAGTGACCGGCTTGGTCGCGGTCGGGGTCTTTGTCTTCGTCCGAGTCGGCGCGGGAGTCGCGGTGCGGAGGTCCAGCAGGTGTTCCTGTGCAATATCCCGCTGTTCCTCGGTGGTTGCTTCTTCGGGTAAATCCAAAAGCAATTGCCAGTAGTCCGCGGCTTTGTCAAATTCCTCGCGCTCTTCATGCACAATACCGCCCCAGAAATAGGCAAGCGCTTTTTGCTCGTCCGTCTCCGCGAGGCCTACAGCCTTCTCCATGATCTGTAGCGCGCTTCCATTGCGGCCCTGCATCAAGTGCGTACGGATGAGCGCAATGTTGAATTCAAACAGATTGGGGTAGGAGATGAGCAGGCGGTCAATATCATCGTCGGCGGCTTCGCCATTGCCAAGTTCCACATTGGAATAGAAGCGATACAGATACGCTTCGCGCCGGTTGCGGTCAATGGAAATGACGCGGTTCATGCTCCGAATCGTTTCTTCGTATACGCCATTGGTGAATTGGACCTTCCCATACAACATATATGCGTCTGCATCGCCTTCGTTGTACCTGAGGTAAATTTCCAATGCCTTGCCAGCTTCCACCAGTTCCCCCGCCTCTGCATACACCTGACCGAGCAACAGATAGACGGGCAGATAGGTGACATCCAGTTCGTTGGCGTGTAGCGCGGCATTGAGCGCGAGTCCGAGTTCACGCTCCTTTTGCCGCGCCTGTGCAAGATGGAAGAACACGAGCGGCGAGTTCGGCAGGCGGCGGTCTGCATTCTGAAGATCAGACAACGCGCCCTGAATGTCGTTATCCCTCAACTTGACTTTCGCGCGTTCGAGATACGCCTCGCCAAAGTTCGGGTCGAAACGAATCGCTTCATCCAACAAGGGGAGGACATTCGCGCCCGGGTCACTTTGAATTCGCGCGCGCGCCAAACCAACATAAGCGGCACCAAACTCCGGGTCTTTTTCAAGAGCGAGTCCATATGCCGTAATCGCACTTCCGGGATCGCCCTTGAAACGATAGCATTCACCGATGTAGTAATACGGGTCGGCAGAGTCGGGTTCGAGGCGGGCAACATCCTGCATCACGGCAATGGCTTCGTCCCATTCCCCGCTTCGGAACGCGCCCGTGAATCGACGATAGACATCGGAAGAAACAGGCGAGCGGGGCGTGTTCACATATAAGGCTGTTGGGGTAAGCGGAGCAGCAAGCAACTCAGAAAGAGGCGCGGCGGTGCCCACTACACCTGGTTGACCCGTTGCATTGAGCGCGGTGGGGGTCAAGGTCCATGTAGGGGAGGGACCGGGTGTGCGGGTTGGAGGCGCTTGTTGATTTGAACGCGGGACAATAAAGCCAAAGAAGACCGCGCCCGCCAGCAACGCGACCAGCACAACAATCCCACCGAGTCGGAGCACCGGGCTGGCGCGGACTGCCGCCCATCCTTTTGGCTTGGGCTTTTCGTGCGCAAGTAAAAGCTTTTCCTCCCATGCGCGCGGACGATTTAACGGGAACGGCTGAACGGTTTCATCCGGCGGCAACGCGCCAAGCAGGATCAAGCCTCGTTTGGCAGTGGCATTTTCAGGGTCCAGTTTGAACGCGGTTTGCAGGCAGTAG
>Ga0247727_10010670_pt1 | contig 16222 bp, 11 predicted proteins | sample WisWelCaveWW1625_FD_202498 | JGI IMG/M metagenome (GOLD analysis project Ga0247727, IMG submission 202498) | Biofilm microbial communities from Wishing Well Cave, Virginia, United States - WW16-25 | ecosystem: Environmental > Aquatic > Deep subsurface > Groundwater > Cave microbial mat | place... | reverse complement strand
TTCAATGTGCCAGTGTATCATCACATTGTTCTTCCTTTCTGGCGAGAGATGGAAAGCCATATTGAAGTATGTATCTTTCAGTGAACTAGCTAGCCCACCAAGCGTTGATCGTATCATCAGTGCAAGATCATTGATCTCCATTTGCGTTACGGACGAAAAGTTTGGTGAATGTCTTTTTGGAACTATCCAGAATTCGTACGGATAAGTTGACGCCCACGGACATACTGCAACAAAGTTCTGTGTTGACAAAATTTCTCTTGGTCCGCTTGCTTCTGTCCTAGCTATATCACACATAGGACACGAACCGCTATCATCTGCAAACCTTTCGGAAGCCTCTGCCTCCTGCATTATAGTTGGCGGTATCGTCGGAAACGTTACAAGGTTTATCTGCGAATGTTCGCCGTTTGATCCAGCGCTCTTGCCATATCCAGCAAAAATCGAAACATAGTTTACACGCTTCTGCGCGTAGAGCCATTTCACCCTGTCCTGTATCACCAGCAATACGTTGGCCCACTGATCTATGGGCATGTCTGACAGTTTCTGTTTATGGTCTGCAGCAACTAACACATAATGAAAACCATATGCCGGTTCGCGGTATAATGGCTGCTCACCATAAGCAACGTTGGGCGCTGTACTTACAGCGGGATCGTTGCTCGGGAATACCCTCACGCACCAGTCCTTGACATAATTACCTTCATCGTCGCTTAGCATCTGGTACATACCGTCCTTCTGTACCATGGCCAATACGGCAGGAGAGGTCAGATGCTCATTACCTGGGCAATAAAGGCATCTGCCGTGCCTCCTGTGCGCGCCGTTTCCGTTACCGCTGTGACTGTGACCGTTACCGTTTCCATTACCATTGCCGTTGCCATGGCCATTGCCATTTTCCGTAGGCACGACAACGAACCTATCAACCAGGTAGTCCCTCCGTAATTCGCTCAGCGCCATTTTCGCTCGCAATAGTATAGCTATACGGTTTACTTTAGGAATCCCACGAAACAAATAGGAACGAAGATTCCAAATCGTTCCACTAGGGCATAGGCTACGCTATCCTGATCCCCCTGATCAATTTCGTCCTAAATGCTGCAGTAGAAGTTGTTTATCTTGAGCTTATCCAAGCGCTTTATGACTTCGTTGGCATACGAATTAGCTGTATCTCTAGAGACACTGAACCTCTTCTGGGCTTCGTCAGCGATCTTGGTAAAATTCGAAACATCGTTCTCCATGGTCCACTTGGTAATCGTCATGATCCTAAGTGCCCTTGTACGCTTATAGTCCTCCAGTAGAGACATGGCCATGTATTATATACGGTACATTACCATATTACCTTTGCGTTACTTGTTAGCTGAATCTTCAGATCAAGTTTTTAGTTGTAAATCATGTAAACTTGGAATCTGATCCTGATCGTAATTTGAATAGAGCACTGATACATATCGGTGATGGTTCTAATAACTCCATAAAAACTTGGTTCCCTTATAAACTCCCCGAGGGGATCCAGTTTCACGCGCGTGCGCGTTTTGCTCCTAAGTGAAAGGGGATACAATTTTCAGTGTGTTACGCTTAATCTGAAAACACCTTGCTTTAATTTTAGAAGTCCTAACCGCCGCCAACGTCTCCTTCCTCGTATCTCATTTCTTCATAGCTCTTTCTGCGAGTAAAAGTGGTCTGTAGCTTAGAGAGTTCGTCAAGTACAACGTCAGCTCTTCTGTTGGTATTATCGTAAAACTCCTTCATATGCATGAGGTGTTGGCTTTTGTCCTTTGCTTTGGCTGCGTACTCTAATGCCAGCACGACCTCAAAGTTTTGCGAGTCCTTCGACTTGTTGGCTTTTGCTCGCCAAAGATAATCCTCTGCTGCCTTCAGCAACTCTTCGATCTCTCTTTCTACTGCTTTCTCAGATATCTTTTCGATCATTTTGTTTCCGTTTTTCTATAATTAAGATTTATTGGTGCTTATTAAACCACATCAGTTCTTTCAGAACTATCTAGATTGGCGTTCTGCAACAATTATTATGTAGATCAAAGTAAAGATAGCAAAGGTAGCGATAAATTGGTAATGTTGATGTTGAGTACTAAGTTTCTGTACTTGGTACCAGTGTTACTCCTGTTATCTGCAGCGCTAGTAGGTGCACAGGTTAATGATGCCGAAGCGCTAAAAATGGAACTTAACGCAAAGGTCTTCCTTGACAGAACATCATACGGTCCGGGTTCAATTGTTTACGTGAGCATTTTTGATATCAACTTTAACTTGCAAGACGATGTTGTAGAGCGCTTAGATCTTACGCAGATCGTTGAAGGAGACCCAATCGTAGAAGTGAAGATTGTGCAGCCTACGCAAGGCAAGTTTACGCTAAGTGCCGTAGACGGTTCTATAAAGGACAGTAATGGAAATTCTGTAAGAGAAGCTGTAGAGAGCGGACCAGACACTTCGCTTTTCGAGTTTGTGATTCAGCTGCCAGATGATCTAGAAGCGAATTCATCGATTGGTGTGATATACAATGATCCATTCGAGCTTTCGCCTACGACCAGAGAAAAGATTCCTACACAACAACAGATTCAGCTTACAGAGACGCGTTTTACAGATAATACTGGCAGGGTTCTACAACAAATGAATGTGGAACAAAAAGTTACGATCAGTTCAGTAATACAGAACCGCATGAGTTCCAATCAGCAGTATTCATACATAGTTCAGGTGAAGGACTCTGCTGGATTTACAGTTGCACTGTCATGGATTTCTGGGAATGTTGAAGCGCAACGATCTGCAAGTGTAGCGGTACCATGGACTCCAGATAGAGTTGGTGGATACGCTATCGAGATCTTCCTTTGGGAGAATCTTTTCAAACCAGCTCCATTGTTGCCAAAGCAGGAAACAAATGTGATTGTAATAAGCTGAACCTTCAACCTAGATAATAGTTGCAGTATCACGCAATATCAGATGATTCTGAGTGTCATCATAGTTTATTCGAAGTTCCTTGCCCTTGATACTTTTACCTGATTCATCAGTGCTAGGTGTATTCAGCAAAGCTTTATTCTCTAGCACTTCTATCAGAGTGTGTGCGAAGATTACTTATTGCGATCGTGTTTGGCATAATGTTGATTTCCACATCGTTAACTATACCTTTAGCGCAAGGTTACCTTAGCCCTTCACGCGAACCAAAAGAGATACTTTTCACGTCTGATATGCAGATAAATCTGGTTGTTGTTGGAGATCAGTGGAGCGAAGAGGATCAAAAAGCAATTTCTTCAAAACTGCTAAAATCATACAAGCCTATACTCTTAGAGCAAAATATACCGATAGGCGTAGAATACAAGTACAACTACACATTCGTGTCTGCTGACGACCTTTTTTCCACAAGACTCTACACTTTCATTGAAGACGCAACACTCGAGGTTGAAATGCCTGAACCGATTGCACAGTGGGCCATTGCTGCACACCCAGAATTTGGCGATGTAAGATCTATTGCGTACAGAATAGTTCATGCTACGGACGTTGAGGAGTGGATAAGAGATAACTGGGAATTGGCTGACGGATACACTATCTTTTTCTTCATGCCACATAACGATGAATTGAACTATCTGCACACATATGGCATGCTGACAAATGACCCAGATACTGATGAGCAGTTTGTGCAGGAAGGTATGATGGGATTTGGAGGTACTTACAGATTTTACTTCATAGACCTTACAGCGGGACCCTGGATATATCCAGCGGGTTTTCCATTCTGTGAAGATACAGAAAACGCTATGTGCGACCAGGTAAATTTTACGGAAAACAAAAACATATACGACATAACTTCAGCGGAAGAAAGTTATGAAATTATCTCTGAATATGTGAACAACGCGGTAACCTTGTTGTTTACCCCAAGCTACGTTTACTCTCCTTTCTACAGGATTAACCATGACATTTCCATATTTTTGATCGATTTTACGGCAGAGCGTGAATTATACAGTTTTGCAGAAGAGTTCATCAACAGGGATCTGATCGAGCGAGAGTTTCGACATTTGCTACCTTATGTTAATTGGACAAGCAGCGTTTTAGGTCTAAGTATTGACGATCTCCCTGAAGATCTGCGAGAAACAATCGTAGACAGTATGGGAATTATGTCGGTTGATGGTTCCGATGTTGTAATAGTTGACAGTGCTGCACTGATTGATGGATTAGACAAGTGGGCTCTTGGTGAACTTACGGAAGAAGAATTGAAGGAATTAGAAGAAAAAGCTGAAACAACGATCATAATCCCAGTGTTCATATTTGTATTTGACAATGAAGCATATGTTGATCAGTATGGACTTGCTGGTCTTGCAGCTTCAGATCCTACGGATACAAGCATTCCATGTTGCACCATAGTAGCCAGTAGTAAAGATGATGTTTCTATCTTTGGACAAGGATTAACGGTTCTAACAATACACGAGACTGCACACGTTCTGGGTTTAGCGCACCCTCATGATGGATACAGACCAGACATTGGTAATTTCGTTGACTGGTTCTTTGACTGGTCTTACACGCCGCTTACGTATGGATCTCCTACCGCCAACGGTTGCGGGTTGGATGAGCTGTGCGGGATGGTAATAGCCGAGTTTGGTAAGTTTAACTTTGATGCAATTGATAGAGGTATGGTTCTTAGTCTTTTGGATGAAGCACAATTCAATGTGTATGATGCCATGCTCTTGCTTGATGATCTAGGTTACGATACTTCAAATATGCCTCCAGAAATAACATCGAATCTTAATGCAATTGATTCAGATGTGGAAGAGGTTAAGAAACACTTTGACTCCATGAACTATTTCAGGCTGGTAACTTTTCGAGGTCCTTTAAGTATAATGAATCCGATGGATGACGCTTTCGATTATGCACTAAGAGCATTGAAGACGTCTGAGCAACTGTTAAAAGATGTAGAAGAGTTGGAATCTTTGTTAACTGAAGAACCAGAAAGGAAGCTAGACATTTCTGTAACTGTGAAGCAAAACAATAAGGTAACCTTGATCTCCGTGAAGAACAATGATGAACTACCATTATTTGGCGTTAAACTTATGATGGAAGATGGTAACATAAGATTCGTGAAAGCAAGGGGATGGGATAGGGACAGAATTGATCAGGGTAGTGTCATGCTGGGTTCAGATAACAGACCAATCGGTGCGGGCGAATCCTTGACAATCATTCTTGTTTCAGATAATCAGAACGCGTCACTACAGTGGTCTGCATTGAGCAGGGCTGGTAATGAGCTCGGAAAGGGTGTGGTATAGAGATGGAAGAACTTTTGCAGATGAAATGCACTGCATGCCACAGGGGTGAACCTACGGTTACAGATGCTGAGATTGCGGAGTTTCATCCACAAGTGCCTGGATGGCAGATTGTGGAGAAGGACGGTATCAAACGCCTCGAACGCGTGTTCAACTTTAATAATTTTGCAGAAGCGTTAGCGTTCGCAAACAAGGTCGGCGAACTTGCTGAGGCTGAGGGGCATCATCCAGCGTTGCTGGTCGAATGGGGGAGAGTTACGGTTCAGTGGTGGACGCACAAAATCAAAGGAATGCACCGCAACGATTTCGTCATGGCTGCCAAGACAGATAAGTTTCAAATGACTTCATAAATTGCTGGAATCCTGATCGACAATACTTGTGCTAGAACTGAATAACTTGTTAGAAAGACTAGTATGGGCTTGAATATATAAATCCATTCTAGTTTCCCAAAACAAATTTGTCTGATCACCTACTGACTAAAACATAAATCGCTTGATTCCTTCTGCAGAATGAAAACCATGTTAAAGCAGCCAAGTTCTAGAAGCAGAGCAGGTGCGGCATTAACCGATTCAAAGAGAACTAAATGGAGACCGGCATTTGTTATATGCAAGTCATGCTACTGGTGTGCATCAGAACTTAAGAACTCTATTGAAAGATGTCCTTTATGCTTTGGCGTTTTGTTCAAGGAAGAGTTGAATATAGAAGCGATTGATACTAATCAATAGTTTGTGTAGACTTTTCAGGATCCCGCATCTGTATTCTTGACTATGTTTCCTGCGTTACAGTAAAAGTTGTTTGATCTTCCATACTTATTTAAGAACTCCTTCAGGGGAACAAAAAGAAAATGAGCGAAACCACTGACTACGGCAAAATATGCTACTGGTGCGGACAGTACAAGAACATCCACACTAGTGAAGAGTGGCAGGAACATGATACAGAATGGAGACGACTAGTCAGAGAGCACGGAACACGTCCTATCTTCTGGAAGCGAGTTTTGTCTTAATCAGTCTTTTTGAAAACCGTTATCCAGTCTTTATGTATGATTCCACTATGTGCGGCCCTCGTAATTAGAAGAGTTCTATGACGTATTACATAAGAAAACACATTTTCCACGCTAAAGCCTACATCCTTGCCTATTCTTGCAAGTATTTCATGTGTAGGAACTGGTATTTTTCTGATGACACCATCGCCAATTACAACTATATATCGCCCGTCTTTTGCACCATGACTTTTCTTTAGCACTCTAAAAATTTCTTCAAGATTCTGCTTCATGTCTTCAAAGAACTTGTACGCTATATACGCCCTGAACTTATCGACCTTATAGATCTTCCGTAATATCTTATTGTAATTATGGTATTTGCTACCTTTGAACAGATGCAGGTCTGAATAATCGTTAGATGAAACAGCCTCGGTCCCAACATATCTCTTTTTCAGATCAACTTTCTTTGCTCCATCTAAAAGCCCTAGCCAATACATCTCAAGTTGATTTACTCTGGGATAATCCATTGCATTTATGTATGGAGGGGAGGTAACGCTGACATCAATGGAGTTTCTATCTAGTTCTAATTTTCTAGCGTCTTCTTTTATCAATTTCGTTTTGACATCTTTATAACAATCATTAGAGAAGTCCAAGATCCTTGGCATGAACTTATTGATGCTCTGTTCAAACTTGTTGAAAACCAGTGTTTTATCCATTTTCGATTTCTTCTTCAAACCCCACTCTGTCTTTTCAGGGAAAATCTGATCTGGATCTGCTAGCGAAACTGTACGTATTATTGCCGATAAGCAAACGTAGAAGAAATCACGTATATCTTTGTCGGAACTGGCCTTCTCGATGCTCGTTTTCACTGTTGCAATGCTTGTTGAAACCTCTCCGTCAAACCAGTGGTCTCTGTTAGGAAAGTCGGGTACTTCTATATTGTCTATTTCAGATGAATACAAAGCTGAAAGGATCTTGCTCCTAGCCGATTCTAATTCACTCTTTTCATAATAAGTAGTTTTTACCTTCGTTAGAAGTCTGGCCATGGGATCTATGTCAATACCGTAGGAATTAACACCCAAGAGTTTAGCCTCTACTAATGTAGTTCCTGACCCGCAGAAAGGATCTAAAACCCATTTGTCTTTCTCTTCTCCATCAGTAGTTTTGCAGAATTTTATAATAGCCCATCGCGGGATATGCGGGATAAATTTTGCCGGAAACTCATGAATTCCATGAGAGGAGTAGGCAACATCAGTAGAGTCTATGAAAATGGTAGAGTCATGAGGAATACTGTATAAAGGAATATCTGGTACAGATACGGTCTTCCCTCTTTTTAACTGCTGTATAAGACCAGCACGTAATTCTTTCAGATATTTTTCCACTTCTTGAGCATCAGTAAAATCAAACATCGTCTTCTTTGTGTTAATACGCACATCAAAGACATCATTTCAAACGGTAATATTTCTTATCATTTGGAGAATCTTTGTAATTACCACGGTCTCCAACTTCGTTGAATGAATGCGTATCCATCTGAATTTCTCTTACGCAGCTTCTTGATACGCACCATAGCCTCCAGCGTGCTTGACACTTCCTTGAGATGGGGTACTGATGATGGCAGACCATGTTTCTGCAATTCCTCCATGATCTCATCTATTCGACGTTCCTTCTTGAAATATCTGTCATCATACAACCTGAGCAGCAACTCGGTGATCTCTCTTGCTTGAGCTGTTGACGGATGTTTTTCTGTAGAGTTTAGTCTGTTGCCAAACTTGAACTGGAATCTATTATTTTCCATATCTCTTTCCAAAAGCTCCACGACCTCCTGACGTCTATTCCACTCCCAGTCCTGAATGTCCCTTGGAACTTCTAAGGTGAAGCTATCGCTGAATTCTTTTATGGTTGCAAAACGGTTGCCTGGCCGTCTTTGTTGCCTGTACACAGTAGCTGTGACCCATCGATCCTGCAGAGGAAGCAAGGGATTCTTGGTATCGTACTCTGGTGTAAAGAACACTTCATGCATGAACTTGCCCCGCAGAAACTTCACAATGTCATCTCGGTCTAGTGCGCTGGCAACAACACCTGAAACTCTATTGCGTATCAGGTTGAAGATCTTGTAGAGCATTATGTTTGTACGGTTGTGCCATTCATATTTTATGAACCAAGCACCGATGTCATCTAATGCAATAGCGGGTACTCTACCATACATTGCGTTCAGTTCGCGCAACTTGACTGTAAAGTCCTCTGGTGAGCGCTCAAAGAAATAAAACTTCTTTATCTTATCCCAATCCTGATAAATATCATGCAAAACGTGTAATTCGAATCTAGACTTGCCAGTTCCTTGTGGTGCAGCGGCGAAGAATGATGCAAAGCCTTTTGTGTAGTAGGCATAGCGAATCTTCTCTGTCGTGCGCATACTAGGACACTCGTTCATGCTAATCTGCATAGCGGTTGACAGTTGAGTTTAGCGCAAGTAGGATTTAGAGAGTTTTGGTTAAGAATTATTTTGGTAATAGAACTTAAGATTGACACGGCTATTTATAATGGTGCGGGATGCGTGCTTAAAGTTTTCGAATCTGAATCTCTGCTGTGTTACTATGAAATCAAAATCCTAGGTTGACTTCCGTACATGCAAAAGCCCGAGCGGATGACGATCGCATGGGGGTGGAAGCCCTGGTTAGCCCCGAGCGGGCTAAAAGGTTTTCATATGGAGCCCTGTCAACCATGATAAGAATCTCTGGCTCGAAAGCGGTGCCATGCTTGAACTTTTCGAATATTCTTATTTGATATAGCTGGATAGCACATGCATTGATCTGAATGAATGTCTGCTAACGGCAAACCTGATCAACTACATACGCAAAAATTTCTTTGAGGCATACAGAAATCCTGCTTGTGCCATCAAAGAAAGTACGACAGCTAGGGCAAGTCCAGTAACGCCCATCTTGCCTCCAAGCTCAATGATCAGAGATATCTGCAATGCTATATAGATAGCTGAACCAATTAGAACATACCTTGTCCTTTCGATGCTGAGGAATCTCGAGTTAAGTGTCCATACTACCATCATTGGGATTATACCTATACTAGTGATCCTAAGAGCGTCTAGAGAATCCATGAAGTGGGGGAAGAATGTTTGCAGTATCCACGGACTAGATGCATATAATGCAAGTGTTAGCGCTACAGAAACTAGAATACCGATTAATGGTACCCTTTGCCTCATCGAGCCGCTTGATTCTTCAGGAAGAAGATACTGGTAGAAACTGATAGGTATCATTCCGAGGAACAAGAGAAACTGGAATGCTAGCTGATAATATCCAAGAACGAGATAACCAAATAACGGAGCGATAATAAGTTTATCAAAGTACAAAAGGAATGCATTTGACATGTTGAAGGAATAAGCATGACTAGCAAACTTCATCTTGCCTTTCACCTCTTCAAAATCTAAGCTGAATTTTCTTGTCGAAGTTAGGTATTGCTTGCTGAACAGCAGAAACGAAATAGCGAAACCGATTATTATGCCTGGTACCCCCAGCAAGTAGTAAAGTAAGATTGAAAGAAGGAACTGGGACCCTCTTGCACCGATGTTTGCCAATGCATACTGCTTGTAAGATTTCCTGCCAAGAAGTTCGTAGATGCTCATCATCCAGAAAGTCATACCAATGACAAATACACTTAAGACCCAATCGATTACGGATACTACAACTGCACTTATTGCCCCAGCGATAAGCACAACCTGGTTCGCCTGCACGTTTATCTTCTCTGAGCCCTTTGCCAGATACGTAGTGACTGTGGTGTTCAGACCTAGAAGGGCTGCGCTTGCAGCAAGAGATGCAATTGCAACTTGGTAGTTAGTCTTGCCGTAATCTTCAGCGTTCTGAACCGAAGCAAGAAAGAGCCAGAAGCCTCCAGTTAATGCTGCGCCAATAAGGTTTCCTAACGTAATATAGATCAAACCTTTCTGAGAACTTAAAAATCCAAACACTTCACTTGCTCCTTTTCATCTACTGCACGCAGTTTGAATAATGTTTTATTCCTTGGATCAACTTTGCAATGTTATCTCTTTCGTTACATACGGGAATAGCTATACCTACTTTCACCATTTCGAAAGCCTGCTAGCCTATTATATATTTAGAGTGGTAAAAAAGTCCTACTGTCTGTATCATTAATCCACACGCGAGAATTCATAAGCAATAAAGGTCATTTTCAACAGGATTACGGTTGTATTACTATTGCATTCATGGCATTGCAAGAGTTCAGTCTCAAGTTGCCTTATATGAACTTGAATATTTTGAATGTAAAGAATTTTCTAATCCAGACATTATAGTCAGTGTAACAAGTTCGATTACTTCCGGGATACATCTTAGAAGATCATTAATTGCAGACGAGTATGCGGTATACCACAAAATAAAGTACACAGAACACTTTGGATCCCTAGGTGCGCAGTTTTCCATAGATTTCTCGGGTCCGATCAAGATATCTATAAATGGAGTGATAGCAAGATCTAGGCATGTACTCTACGTGAACTTATTAGAACCAATCGTGAGGTTTCTGATGATATCCAAAGGATATGTATTGCTACATGCTGCATGCATTGACATGAATGGTCATGGTATTCTGCTTTCAGCTCCGCCTGATACTGGCAAAACTACTGCCGTGCTAAAGTCTCTCAAACACGGGTTCTCATTCCTGTCCGATGATATGACGATAATAAGCCCTCCAAAGACGGCGATGTGTTTTCCAAAGCCCCTAACGATCAGCTCACATACATTGAAGACAACCACTATCGTTTCCAGCAATGGGTTTAATGGTATTGGAATTAAGATACGAAGTCTGGTTCATTCACGCGAAGGGAGAGAATCTATGCGAAAGCTTGGTAACCACAATGTCCCAATCTTTACTTTTAACGCTGTTGGACAGACATTGATCAGACCCCCAAAGTTCAAGATTGAAGACGTTATGGGATCTGTGAAGATTCTGGATAGAACTAATGTAGAGACGTTATGCTTTTTGCAGCTGGGAGGGGAGGAAGCTGTGAACATCCCTGTAGAGACTGCTCTTGCAAACGCCATAGAAAATAGCGATGATGCTTTTCTATTTCCACCATACGAGGAGCTGCTTGAGTATATTAATATAGGAGGCAAATCGGTAAAGATTTTGCTAGAAGAAGAGAGAGAAATGCTAGGGAAATTTCTGCAGGGGATAAGCTGCTACATATTAAGAAGTAGTAGCAGATCTTGGTATCACATGGTGGATCCGATTGCTCACAAGGCTGTGGTTTAACCAGAAGATCAAACTATCTAAGAGCGAATTCCTTATTCTTATTGCGATTCTTGCTGTTGCTTCTTTCGCTAGATACTGGGATCTGGGCTCTGTAGGTTTTAACAATGATGAAGCAGTCTATAGTGGACAAGCTGCAACGCTAGCTGGATACGACGAATTTGCTGAACATTTCGGTGTTCTTCGCGCACATCCCCCGCTCTTTCAATTCGTCGTGTCCATAGTATACAGCATTGTGGGCGTAAGCGATGTTGCGGCACGATCGGTTTCTGCGGGATTCGGGGTCATGACGGTCGGTGTCACTTATTTTTTAGGCAGAATGCTATACGATAGGAAGGTTGCTCTGGTAGCAGCCAGCGTCCTTGCTCTTCTACCATATCATGCAATCGTGACCAGACAGGCTATGGTAGACGTTCCCTTTTCGTTTTTCTTTACCCTGACTCTATTGTTCATGGCAAAGTATGCTTTGAGCAATAATAGGATATGGATATATGCTACCGGAGCATCTGCAGGTCTGAGCTTTCTCTCGAAAGAGGTCGGGATTCTTACTTTGATCACGGTAATCATATACTTACAAATGGTGAAGAAACTTGGTGTTAGGAATCTTGCGTATCTTTTGCTAACATTCTTCCTTGTAGCTTCTCCATATATTGTGCTGGTTTTGTCGACAAGCGAATCCACACAGACAGGATCAAGTTACCTTGAGTGGCAGTTCGGCAGGCCTCCGAATCATCCCGCGGAATTTTATATTGCCACATTGGGCGGGGCTCTAGGTTACGTGCTTTCTGCACTCACGATCTGCGCGATTATACATGCAATAAAGAGAGGAAGAACAGCAGGTATCTTACTCTTGACGTTTGTGGCTCCAACATTTGTATTCTTTCAGATATGGTCTACGAAGGGGTTCCATTATGCAGCTCCCTTGATACCAGCGCTAGTTCTCTTAGGCATATCGTTCCTTTTCAGCGACTGGATGAAGAGGGTGCCCAATTACAAGATCCTGAGTATAGCATTGATACCGTTAATCTTCTTGTCAACAAATAATAGTATAAATTACTTCTATCCGCCAGAGGAACCGATCTATCTAGCAGGATCAGGCGGCCTTCCGAAAGCGAGGGAAGCCTCAATTTGGATTAGACAAAATACACTTGAAGATTCTGTATTCATGGTCATAGATCCTACAATGGGAAATATAGTAAGATTCTATGCTAATAGGGAAGCGTTAGCATTAAGTGTAAATCCTAATCCAGCACAGCATAATCCAGCATATACACCAATAACAGATCCGGACTCGATGCTTGAGAATGGTGAGATAGATTATTTGGTGTATGATATATACTCCGCGCAAAGAGCAAGATACTTTGCAGATGAGCTAAATTACTATGCTCGCAAGTACAGTGCAGAGCCAGTCCATACCGAATATGAAAGGTACATCGATGCTGAAGGAAATGCTGTTGAAAAATCGGTTGTGGTAGTTTACAAATTGAAGCAACTTCAGGTGCAATAGCAATTGGGCTATAAAGTCGAGGTTTTTGACCCATACTTTTAAGGTTATAATTATAAAGAGATGATAATACAATTCGTGAAGGGTCTTTCAAACACAGTTTATAAATGCGGAATCCTTAATTTAATATCGACGTTCAGTGGTAAAGATGATCAAACTTCAACGTAATCAAATTACGAAAATTATTGCGATTCCTGCATTTGCAATCTTCACGATATTTTATCTATTACCTAATGCCTTTGGATACTTATTCATTAGCAATGAAACATCACCAATATTCCTCGAAAATGAACTGGTAGGAATTAAGCTTAAGGTGCACAATTCGTATTTTATGCCGGTAACTGTTGGCTATGACGGTGCGGATCTGGACGTAGATATATTTGACAAAACTGGTGCAAAGGTCTATGCAGCCAACTTTGTGGATGAATACCTGCATGATGACGAGGAAGGCTATAAGCATATTGCGCGAATCCATCCTGGGACACAGGTATTTAATTTAAGACTTACGGAATCATCACAATACTTTAGAACTTCTGAACTGCCTATTCTGGGATACGGGAAATATGAGATTGCTGGAAAGGCATTCGGCATAGATGTTAGAAACACAGATTCATATTCGCAACTTAGAAACACAGCTATACCGGTAAGTAATGGAACGATAGAGTACCAGTTTACTGATGGGGAGTATGCTGACCATCCTTATTACAAGTACGAGCCTCATTTGGCATTATCAAATTCTAACTACGACGTAACAACAAGTGGATCATTGCAGCTTACGAATTACACTATTGCATTCTGGTTTAGAACGGCTAAGGATCTTGCTCCTGAAGGGCCTGTATATATTTTGACCAAAGGTGGTGCTGGTATAGATGCGTCTGGAAGCAACATGAATTATGGTATTTGGATGGTGGTTGATGGAAAGATAGGAGCGGGATTTGAAGGGGCTTCTGGTGCCTTTTACATTGTAACATCATCAAGTTCCTATAATGATGGCGAGTGGCATTATGTAGCTTCAACTTTTGATGGGGAGATGCTCAGACTCTATATCGATGGCGTCCATGTGCAAAGAAAGTTGGTTATCGAGCTTCCTGATAACGGTAGTATACAGCCGATCAGAATAGGAGCTAATTTGTTTGGATCAGAGGAATATTTTAAAGGTGGTATAGATGAAGTGCGAATATGGAATAAGGCATTATCAGGTAATAGGATAGCAGAACAATACAATAAAGGAGTCTTTACGCCAGATGGACAGGTTCTTTATCTACCATTTGGATAGACGCCAGATCAAATTGGCAATAGGCAGGGTTCTGTTTGGTCGACAACAAAGTCATGCTGCCATGATGACAGATAATAATGTTACCCGATTGTGCCAAATTCATTATTTTATTTTTATATGCCTTGTAAACTTTATAATAGTGAATTGATCCTTTATAGTTCCATCATTATAATAGAAAGTTCCAACCAACTCCATTCCATTGTTTTTGACATCTATATTTAAGAATCCATGCCCTAGATGCTGAGTAACTGTGTAAGAAGTCTTTCCTGTGAGATCGTGGAGGCTTGTACCCCCAGTACCTATAGTAGCAAATATTGCTCCGGCTGGATCGCTATAATGATCTTTATTGTAGTTTGTTATTATTGGGTTAGATGGACTTTTTTCGTTGTACACAAGCGGATAGGATCTCTGATAGTTATGCTGGTGTGCTTGTAGCACAAGATCTACGCCATATCTGTCAAAAATTGGGTGGTATGTATCTCTTAAGTTACCTATTACATCAGTTACTGATGGTGAACTATACGCAACTTTGTGGTAAGATACTACAACCCAGTCTATACTCGAATTTGCGGCTGCATCAGCGAGATCCTTGTTCACAAAGGTATACTGTCCAGAACCTTTTTCGAATGGAAGTTCCGTTGACATTACAATGAAGTGAACATTCTGGTAGTCGAAGGAATAATACTGCTCGGTTAGGTTAAAATAATTCATGAGTTGATTCAGTCGAGCCGAAGATTCGCTCTCATGGTTACCTATGGCGATTTTAATTTTATCTTGTATAGGATCTACGATTTCGAGCCAGCAGTCAACATTCTTTTCTGGCGGGTATGCATAATCACCAAGCCCAAGTACTAATTCGACATCTCTACTCACAATGCTATTCACGGTATTCGTTGTTTCAGACCGGCAATCCCAATCGCCCGCAGCTCCAAAGTTAAAATCATGTATAACCTCAGTTTCTCTACCAATCTCTATACCATTCCTACCGAACGCTGATAATTCAAGTTCAGCATTAGGGTTATCTATAACCAACGAGATTACTAGTGATCCACCAGTAATAATCGGTTTATCATTGGTGCTTACCATCACTTTGCTAAGGTCGATCCTATCTCTATCCCATCCTTTTATCTTAACAAATCTTACCTTTCCATCGTCGACACTTATCTGAAATCCGAATACAGATTCATCACTATCGTTCTTTACCGTGACTGAAGTTAACTTCTTTTGCTTCGTTGTAAATGAATCGGATGGCACCTTACGTTCTTTCGTACCGCTAAATGCTGACTTTAGAGTATCGCTGAAGCTAGCTCCATTATCAGTGCTTCTTGTGAAGAATATGTCATAGTTCCCTGGTGTTTTATCCTGCCATACCACATACAGATTGTTTTCTGATACTACTGCCTCTGGATTTAATGAATCGACAATATTACTGCCAAGATAAATTACATCACTAAAGAAGCTAGCTCCATTATCAGTGCTTCTTGTGAAGAATATTGCTGAGTTTCGAGGAGTGCTATCCTGCCATACCACATACAGATTATTGTCGTATATAGCGAACTGTGGATTCCATGATTCTGCATCTGTGTTGCTGAGATTAACTACATCGCTGAAGCTAGCTCCATTATCAGTGCTTCTTGTGAAGAATATTGCTGAGTTTCGAGGAGTGCTATCCTGCCATACCACATACAGATTGTTTTCTGATACGGCTATCTGTGGATTCAATGATTCTAGGGCGTTGCTGCTGAGATTAACTACATCGCTGAAGCTAGCTCCATTATCAGTGCTTCTTGTGAAGAATATATCCCAGTTTCCAATTGTTTTATCTTGCCATACCACATACAGATTATTGTCGTATATAGCGAACTGTGGATTCCATGATTCTGCATCTGTGTTGCTGAGATTAACTACATCGCTGAAGCTAGCTCCATTATCAGTGCTTCTTGTGAAGAATA
>Ga0247727_10010669_pt1 | contig 16224 bp, 18 predicted proteins | sample WisWelCaveWW1625_FD_202498 | JGI IMG/M metagenome (GOLD analysis project Ga0247727, IMG submission 202498) | Biofilm microbial communities from Wishing Well Cave, Virginia, United States - WW16-25 | ecosystem: Environmental > Aquatic > Deep subsurface > Groundwater > Cave microbial mat | place... | reverse complement strand
CGATGACCGGTTCGACCCGCTGCAGCTTCAGCAGCACGATCAGCGCGGCTGCGACGATCAGCTTGTCGGCCACCGGGTCGAGGAATGCGCCGAAGGCGGACATCTGGTTGAGCGCGCGCGCGAGGTAACCATCCAGCCAGTCGCTGAGCGCCGCGACCACGAAAATCGCGCAGGCGGCGACATTCTTGCCGCTGTACGACAGCCACGCATCGGGCAGATAGAACACGCCGACCATCAGCGGGATCATGAGAATGCGCAGCCAGGTCACCAGGTTGGGCAGGTTGAGCGGCATCAGTGCAGCGCCTTGTAGATGCGCTCGGCCAGCGGCCGGCTGATGCCCTCGACCTGCGCGATCTCGTCGACCGCCGCCGCCTGGACCTCGCGCAGCCCGCCGAAATGCGCGAGCAGACGCTGGCGCCGTTGCGCCCCGATGCCCGGGATCTCGGTCAGCTTGGAGGTGGTGCGCGACTTCGCGCGCCGCGCCCGGTGGCCGACGATGGCAAAGCGGTGCGCCTCGTCCCGGATCTGCTGGATCAGGTGCAGGCCCGGGTGCACGGGCGGCAGCCTCAGGCTGTGCTCGCCGGCTTCGATGATCAACTCCTCCAGGCCGGGCTTGCGCGACTCGCCTTTGGCGACACCGACCACGGCGACCTCGTGCAGGCCGGTCTCCGCCAGCGCCAGCCGCGCCGCCGAAACCTGTCCCTTGCCCCCGTCGATCAGCACCAGATCCGGCATCCTGCCCTCCTCCGCGCTGACCCGTTCGTAGCGCCTGGTCAGCGCCTGGCGCATGGCCGCGTAGTCGTCCCCGGGGGTGATGTCGCGCAGGTTGAAGCGCCGGTATTCGCCTTTTTGCATCGCGTGCCGGTCGTACACCACGCACGACGCGACAGCCGCCTCGCCCATGGTGTGGCTGACGTCGAAACATTCGATGCGCTGCGCCGAATCCGGCAGGCCGAGCGCCTCCCGCAGCGCCGCCAGGCGATCTTCCTGCGCGTCGCGTTCCCGCGCGCGCTGCTCCAACGCCAGTTGGGCGTTCTTCGCCGCCATGGCCAGCCACACGCGCCGCTCGCCTTGCGTCGGCACAACCGCGTCGAATTCCACCGCATGACTCGCCAGCACCAGCGGCGGAGCCGGCTGCTCCAAGTAGTGCTGCTCGAGAAAGGCCTGCAGCACCTCCTCCGGCGCTGCGGCGTGCGCGTTCGCGGGAAAGAAGCTGCGGTCGCCAACGTGCCGGCCACCGCGGATCATCGTCAGGTTCACGCAGGCCATGGCACCATTGAGCACGCAGGCGACGACGTCGGCGTCGACGCCGCGCTCGGATTCCACGTACTGCCGCGCCTGCACGCGCGACAGCGCGCGCACCTGGTCGCGATAGCCTGCCGCGGCTTCATACTGCCGCGCTGCGGACGCCGCTCTCATGCGTTCGGTGAGCCGCCGCATGACGTCGTCCTCGCGCCCCTTCAGGAACAGCTCGGCGTGCTGCACGTCCTGCGCGTAGGCCTCCACGCCGATCAGCGCAGTGCAGGGCGCTGTACAGCGCCGAATCTGGTGCAGCAGGCAGGGGCGCGAGCGGTTCTCGAACACCGTGTCCTCGCATGTGCGCAGCCGGAATACCCGCTGCAGCAGCTGGATGCTGTCGCGTACCGCCGAGGCGTGCGGGAACGGGCCGAAGTAACGGTGGCGGGAGTCGCGCGACCCGCGGTGGAAACCCAGGCGCGGGAACTGGTGCCCGCTGATCGTCAGGTACGGGTAGGACTTGTCGTCGCGGAACACGATGTTGTAGCGCGGCGCGAGGCTCTTGATGAAATTGTTCTCCAGCAGCAGCGCCTCGGCCTCGGAGCGTGTCGCCGTCACTTCGACCTGCGCCACCTGCGCCAGCATCATGCGGATGCGCGGGCTGGCAACGCTCTTCTGGAAATAGCTCGCGACGCGCTTCTTCAGGTCGCGCGCCTTGCCGACGTAGAGCGCTTCTCCCGCCGGCCCGAGCATGCGGTACACCCCGGGCAGGCTGGGCAGCCCGGCGACGAAGCTCTTGGGGTCAAAGCGCGCTGCATCCATGCGGAGGAGGAATTCTAGCGCCAGCCTTCGGAAGCAGTGTAAAATTCGCGCCCTTTTCCTCCCGCCCTGCAGCCATGGCCAAGGTCTCCGCAGTCGAAATTCGCGTCGGCAACCTGCTCGAATGGGACAAGCGCGTGTGGCGCGTGCTCAAGTGCTACCACGTGCATGTCGGCGGCCGCGGCGGCGCCTTCATGCAAGTCGAGATGAAGGACATCGAGGCGGGCACCAAGACCAATCAGCGCTTCCGCACCGAGGACAAGATCGAGCGCGCTTTCGTCGACCCGCGCGACATGCAATTCCTCTACCAGGATGGCGGGGGCTTCGTGTTCATGGACAAGGAGAACTACGAGCAACTGACGCTGCCGGCGGAGTTCCTCGAAGGCCAGGCCGGCTACCTTCTGCCCAACACCGACCTGCAGATAAATTTCTACAACGGACGCGCCATCGGCATCGAGATTCCGCCTTCAGTGGTGCTCACTGTGGTCGACACGGAGCCCGGCATCAGGAACGCCACTGCCACCAACACCTTCAAGCCGGCAACCATGGAAACCGGCATCACCGTCCAGGTGCCGCCCTTCATCAACAAGGGCGAGAAGATCAAGATCGACACCAACGCAGGCACTTACATGGAGCGCGGCTAGGCCAGCGCTTCGAACGCCTGCTGCGCTTCGCGGTAGGCCACGCTTTTTCTCAGATCGCGCGCGCCGCCGCGGCGCCGCATGCGTTCCGCCCGGTCCGGCGCATGCAACGGGACATCGGCGAGCGCATCCAGCAAGCGCTCCTGCCCCTGCGGGTCATTGCAGAGCAGCACCATATCGCAGCCGGCGGCCAGCGCCGCGCGCGCGCGCGCGCTGACGTCCCCGGCGCTGCTGGCGCCTTCCATAGACAGATCGTCGCTGAAGATCAAGCCACCGAAACCCAGTTCGCTGCGCAGGACATCCTGCAGCCAGACACGCGAGTAACCCGCGGGTTCGCTGTCCACCCGCGGATAGATGACATGCGCGGGCATTACCGCCGCCATGCCCGTCTTGATGGCGGCGACATACGGCGGGAGATCCTTGCGCCGGATCTCGGCGAGCGAGCGCTCGTCGGTCGGCACCGCCACGTGGGAATCCGCCGCGGCGTAGCCGTGCCCGGGGAAGTGCTTGCCGACCGCTGACATCCCGCCTTGGTCCAGTCCGGCGATCAGGGCGGCGGCCAGCGCGCCGGCGGCGATCGGATCGAAGTGCAGCGCCCGATCGCCGATCACCGAGCTCGCACCGTAGTCCAGGTCGAGCACTGGCGTGAAGCTGAAATCCAGGCCGTGGGCGGCCAGTTCGGCCGCAATCACGTAGCCGGCGGCGTGCGCGGCCGCCCGCCCCGCGTCCCGCTCGCGGTCCCACAGCCTGCCCAGCGAGCGCATCGGCGGCAGCGCGGTGAATCCGGTCCTGAAGCGCTGCACGCGTCCGCCTTCATGGTCCACGCCGATCAACAGCTGCGGCTCGCGCAGCGCACGGATTTCCTCGGTCAGTGCCTGCAGTTGCTCCGGGCTCTCGTAGTTCCGGCTGAACAGGATCACGCCACCCGCGGCCTGGTGAATCATGCGCCGGCGGTCCACGTCGTTCAGCGCCGTCCCCTGCGGGTCCAGCACCACCGGGCCCAGCGGCAGCCGGACCCTCAACCGTCGCATTCGAGGATCACGGTCGCGGCGGCCATGCCGCGCTCGTCGGCGAGCGTGAGGTGGGAGCGCAGGATGCCGCGATCCCGCAGCAGGGCGGAAAGCGCGGCGGAGAATTCCAGCTCTGGCTTGCCCGAGTCGAGGTTGATCACCCACACGCCGTGCCAGTTCGCCGGCGCGTGGATCCCGGTTCCCAGCGCCTTGGTGAACGCCTCCTTCGCCGCGAAGCGCTTGGCGAGAAAGGCCGCCGGCTTCGCGTGGCCGTGAAAGCGCCGCAGCTCCGGCTCGCACAGGATGCGGCGTGCGAAACGCTCGCCGAAGCGCGCCAGCGCGCGCTCGACACGCGGGATCTCGATCAGGTCGCTGCCGACGCCGTAGATCAGCTTGCGGCCTGCACGATGAGCTGCTTCATCTCGCGCACCGCCTCGCGCATGCCCACGAACACGGCCCGGCTGACGATGGCGTGCCCGATGTGCAACTCGCGCACGCCCGGCAGCCGTGCCACTGGCTCGACGTTGATGTAATTGAGGGCGTGCCCGGCGTTGAAGCGCATGCCGAGGGCCCGGATCCGTTCGCCCGCAAGTCTGATCTTCTGCAGTTCGGTGACTACCGCGGGAGATTCAGCGTCGCGCCCTTTGGCATGAAAGGCATGGGCGTACGGTCCGGTGTGCACTTCGCACACCGCGGCACCGATGCGCCGGGCGGCTTCGACCTGGCTCGCCTGCGCGTCGATGAACACCGAAACGACGATGCCCGCCTGCGCCAGCCGCGCGACCACTTCGTGCAGACGGCCTTCCTGCGCCACGATATCCAGGCCGCCTTCGGTCGTGATCTCGTGCCGTCCCTCCGGCACCAGCATCGCCATCTCCGGCCGGATGCGCCGCGCCACTTCCGCCATCTCGTCGGTGGCGGCCATCTCCAGGTTGAGCTTGATGTGCGTCAGCTCGCGCAGCCGGCGCACGTCCTCGTCCTGGATGTGGCGCCGGTCCTCGCGCAGGTGCACCGTGATGCCGTCGGCGCCGCCGAGGTGCGCTTGCACCGCCGCCCACACCGGGTCGGGTTCGTAGGTACGGCGCGCCTGGCGCACGGTCGCCACATGGTCCACGTTGACGCCCAGTTCGATCATAGTTCCTGCAGTTCCCGCAGCATCTCGCGCGTATTCAGCGCCTGCCCTGACAAGCGCGCGGCGATCAGCCAGCGCATCAGGCGGCGCGCCTCGTCGCGCGTTTCAGCGCGCGTATAGTCGTCGCGCGCCATGTCGAGCAGCGTCTGTCCGCCGACGGTCAGTGCTTGCACGGCGTCGCCGTTCGCCGCCAGCGGCCCGCGCTCCGGCTCGTACACATAGCGGCGCGCCGGCTCCACCGGCTGCCCGCTGCCGGCGTCGCGCTCGAGCAGGGGAGCATAGCCGAGTTCGGTCAGCAGCCTGCGCTCGAAGCCGCGCAGCACGGCCGCATGATCTTCGCGCGCCGCGAGGCGCGCCACGCTTACGGCGTAAACGTCGAACAGCGCTTCGTGCGCGTCTTCCCGGGGCAGCAGCTTGAGCAGCAATTCGTTGAGGTAGAAGCCGCACATCAGTCCCATGCCCGCCAGCGCCGCCTGGCCGCCGGACCATTCGGCGGCCAGCAGCGTGCCCAACTCGGCGGACGCGCTCCAGCTCAGACGCAGGGGATGAAATGCGAGCAAGCTGCCGCGCATCGCCGAGCGAGGCCGCCGCGCCCCCCGTGCCAGCAATCCCACGCGGCCGCGGTGGCGCGTGAACGCCTCCACGATCAGGCTGGTCTCCTTGTAGGGATAACTGTGCAGGACGAAGGCAGGCTCGCGCTCGGTGCGCCGGCGTGTCATGCGTAGCCCAGTTGGCGCAGCATGCGCTCGTCGTCGGTCCAGCTGCGCCTGACCTTGACCCAGACCTGCAGGAAGACCTTGCCGCCAAACAGGCGCTCCATGTCCTTGCGCGCTTCGGTGGAAATGCGTTTCAGCGTGGCGCCCTGCTTGCCGATGACGATCGGCTTGTGGCTTTCGCGTTCGACCCACAGGGTGGCCTCGATGCGTCGCAGCCGTCCTTCCTCGCGAAAACTGTCGATCATCGCCTCGCAGCGGTAGGGCAGCTCCTCGCCCAGCAACCTGAAGATCTTCTCGCGCAGCAGCTCCGCCGCGAAGAAGCGCTCGTCGCGGTCGGTGAACTGGTCACCCGGGTAGGTCGCCGTGCCTTCGGGCAGGTGCTCGCGCAGCACCCGCAGCAATTCCCGAATATTGCGGCCGGTCGCCGCCGACACCGGCACGATCGCGTCGAACCTGCGTTCGCGCGCCAAGCGCTCGAGGAACGGCAGCAACTTTTCTGCCGGGCGCACCAGGTCGACTTTGTTGACCACTGCCACCAATGGCATGTCCTGCGGCACTTTGCCCAATGCTGCGCGGTCGGCAGAGTCGAAGCGCAGCGCTTCCAGCACAAATGCCACCACGTCCACATCCCGCGCTGCCTCGCCCGCGCGGCGGTTGAGCGAGCGGTTGAGCAGGTTGCGGTGCCGCATCTGGAACCCGGGCGAATCGACGAATGCATACTGGCAGTCCGCGTTGGTCAGGATGCCGGTCAGCAGGTGCCGCGTGGTCTGCTCGCGCGACGAGACGATCGCCAGCTTCTGTCCCAGCAGCCTGTTGAGCAGGCTGGACTTGCCGGTGTTCGGCCTGCCCACCAGGCCCACGCTGCCGCTGCGGAAGGCGCTCATGCGCCCAGCTGGCGCAGCAGCGCCTCGGCCGCTTGCTGTTCCGCGGCGCGCCTTGCCTCGCCCTTGCCCGTCGCGCGCAGGCCCAGCTGCTCCACCACGCATTCGACCTCGAAGGTCTGCCGGTGCGCGGCGCCTTGCGTCGCAACGACGTGGTAACTGGGCAAGCCCTGCCGACGCCCCTGCAGCAGTTCCTGCAGTCGCGTCTTCGGGTCCTTGGCGGTGGCACAGGGATCCAGTGCGTCGAGCGCGGCGCCGAAGCTGCCGCAGACCGAGGCGCGCGCGCGCTCGTACCCGGCATCCAGGAACACGGCGCCGTAAAGTGCCTCCAGCGTGTCGGCCAGGATCGAAGGCCGTGCAGCGCCGCCGCTCGCGCTCTCGCCTTCGCCGAGCCGCAGGTGCTCACCGAGCCCGAGCTCCCGCGCGACCGTGGCAAGCGCTTCCTTGCGCACCAGGCTGGCGCGCAGGCGCGACAGCTCCCCTTCGCTCAGTGCCGGGAAACGGACAAAAAGCTCCTGCGCCATGACGCAATCCAGTACTCCGTCGCCGAGGAATTCGAGGCGTTCGTTGTGCGGAGAACCGAAGCTGCGGTGCGTCAGCGCCTGCTCGAGCAGCTCGGCGCGCAGGAATCGATGGCCGAGGCGCTCCTCGAGGCGCGCGGTGCTGGACAAGCTGCTGACGCCGTCCCGGTCAGTTCTTGCTGGACGCCGCGAAGTCGATGTAGATGCCCAGGTTGGCGAACAGCGGGATTTCCCTGCGGTAGGCGGCGCTCACGACGTAGTCGTTGCCGACCTTGCTGATCTCCAGGTCGCTCGGCTTGACGCTGTTGATGTCGTCAATGTTGGCGCGGTTCTCGAACGCGCGGCGGATTTCGGCCACCGAGACGCTCCGGCCGCGCGTATCCACGGCGATGCCGGCCAGTGCCTTTTTCACGGCGAAGTATTCAATGTACGAGGGCACCAGCTTCATCGCCAGCAGCAAGACGAAGATGAGGACTACCGCGCCGATGATCAAGCCCATCAATGTGATTCCCTGCTGCCGGTTGCGCATGCTTGATCTCCTGTCGGTATTGGCCCTCATCGAAACGAGCCGAAGCGGCCAAGCTCAGCGAGGTTGAGCCAGATGAAGAAGGCGCGGCCGACGATGTTTTCGTCGGGCACAAAGCCCCAAACCCTGCTGTCGCTCGAATTGTCGCGGTTGTCGCCCATCACGAAATAGTGGCCCGCCGGAACCGTACACATCACTCCCGCCATATTGTAGTTGCAATTGCCGAAATGCGGGAAAGCGCGCGCCTGCGGCACGAAGGCAGGCGCGTCCTCTTCCAGCATGATCTCGTGCTGGGCGCTCTCCAGCGTTTCGAGGAAGCGCCGCGTGTACTGCATGCGCTCGCGCGACAGGTAGTCCTCGATCTGCTGCAGCGGTACCGGCTGGCCATTGATCGACAGGCGCTTATTGCGGTACTCGACGCGGTCGCCCGGCACACCGACCACCCGCTTGATGTAGTCGAGCGACGGATCCTCCGGGTAGCGGAACACCATCACGTCGCCGCGGCTTGGCGCATTGATGCCGACCAGCTTCACGTTCAACACCGGCAGGCGGATGCCGTAAGTGAACTTGTTGACCAGGATGAAATCGCCCACCAGCAGCGTCGGGATCATCGAGCCCGAGGGAATCTTGAACGGCTCGAACAGGAACGAACGCAGCAGGAACACGATCAGGATCACCGGGAAGAAACTGACCGAATACTCCACCCACCAGGGCTGCCTGGCTCCTTCGCGGCGCCGCTTGCGCAGCAGGGCCGCCTCCAGCGCCCACACGGCGCCGGTCACCAGCAGCAGGATCAGCAGAAACAGGGCAAAATTCACGAGCTAGTCCGAGTCCCTCTGCAGCACCGCGAGGAACGCCTCCTGCGGGATCTCCACCGAACCGACCTGCTTCATGCGTTTCTTGCCTGCCTTCTGCTTCTCCAGCAGCTTCCTCTTGCGCGACACGTCGCCGCCGTAGCACTTGGCGAGCACGTTCTTGCGCAATGCCTTGACGTTCTCGCGCGCGATGATGTTGGAGCCGATCGCCGCCTGGATCGCCACATCGAACATCTGCCGCGGGATCAGCCCGCGCAGACGCGCCGCGAGCTCGCGCCCGCGGCGCTGTGCCGCCTCGCGGTGCACCATGCTGGACAAGGCATCGACCCGCTCCCCGTTCACCAGCACGTCGAGCCGGATCACGTCGGCCGGCCGGTACTGCTTGAACTCGTAGTCCATCGAGCCGAAGCCGCGCGTCAGCGACTTCAGCCGGTCGAAGAAATCGAGCACCACTTCATTCAGCGGCAAGTCGTAGGACAGCACCACGTGCCGCGCCGAGTAATGCAGATTGGTCTGCGTGCCGCGCTTGTCGGTGCACAGCGTCATCACCGGGCCCACGTACTCTTGCGGCACGAAGATTGTGGTGGCGATCACCGGCTCGCGGATCTCCTCGATCTGCGACGGATCGGGCAATTTCGCCGGGTTGGAGATTTGCCCGACCGTGCCGTCGCGCAGCTGCACCTCGTACACCACGGACGGCGCGGTGGTGACCAGCTGCATGTCGTACTCGCGCTCCAGCCGCTCCTGCACGATGTCCATGTGCAGCAGGCCGAGGAAACCGCAGCGAAAACCGAATCCCAGCGCCTGCGACACCTCCGGCTCGTAGTGGAAGGAAGCGTCGTTCAGGTGCAGCTTTTCCAGCGCTTCGCGCAAACCCTCGTACTGGTTCGACTCCACGGGGTACAGGCCGGCGAACACCTGCGGCTTGATTTCCTTGAAGCCGGGCAGCGGCGCCGAGGCCGGCTTGTCCGAGCGCGTGATCGTGTCGCCGACCTTGGCCTCGCGCAGCTCCTTCACTCCGGCCACCACAAAGCCCACTTCGCCGGCCACCAGTTCCTCGCGCGCCTGCGACTTGGGCGTGAACACGCCGACCTGCTCGCACAGGTGGGCGGCGTCCGTGCTCATCAACAGCACCTTGTCCTTGGGGCGCAGCGTGCCCTGCATCATCCGCACCAGCATCACCACGCCGACGTAGTTGTCGAACCAGGAATCGATCACCAGCGCCTGCAAGCGCGCGTCGGGGTCGCCTTTGGGCGGCGGGATGCGGGCGATCACCGCCTCGAGGATCTCCGGCACGCCCTCGCCGGTCTTGGCGCTGGCGCGCAGCGCATCCTGCGCCCGGATGCCGATGACATCTTCGATTTCCTGGATCGCTTTCTCCGGGTCGGCCGAGGGCAGGTCGATCTTGTTCAAAATCGGCACCACCTCGACGCCCTGCTCGATCGCGGTATAGCAGTTGGCCACCGTCTGCGCCTCCACCCCCTGCGACGCATCGACCACCAGCAGGGCGCCCTCGCAGGCGGCAAGCGATCGGCTCACCTCATAGGAGAAATCGACATGCCCGGGCGTATCGATCAGGTTGAGCAGGTAGCGTTCGCCGTCGCGGGCCTGGTATTGCAGCGCCGCGGTCTGCGCCTTGATGGTGATGCCGCGTTCGCGCTCCAGGTCCATCGAGTCGAGCACCTGGTCGCCCATCTCGCGCTCGGACAGGCCGCCGCACAGCTGGATGATGCGATCGGCGAGCGTCGACTTGCCATGGTCGATATGCGCGATGATCGAGAAATTGCGGATACGGCTCTGCGGCGTCATGGGAGGCACAAAAAAGGGTGCCCTGGGCACCCTTCTCTGCTGCGGGCGCTATCTTACCGCAAGCCGCGCCCGCAGGGCCGCTTCGTCCAGGTGGGTGTGGCAGATCTCGGCGCCCGCCGCGTCCGTGAGTACCGGCACCAACTCGCCGTAGCGGGCTGCGAGGGCCGGATCGGCGTCGACGTCCAGTTCCTCGAATTCCACGCCGAGCTTGCGCAGGGCGCGCGCCATCTCCTCGCACAGGCGACAGGTGCCGCGCCCATACAGCCGCAGTGCCGGAGCGACGGCCTAACCCTTGTCCGCCAGGCCGGTGACCGTGACGAAGGCGGTATTCTCGCCGCGGCGCACCTGCAGCGTGATCACGGCCGACTTGTCCAGTCCGGCGAGGATCTTGTTGAATTGCTCGGAAGTCTTCAGTTCGGTGTGCTGGCCGTTGTGCACCATCTTCAGGATCACATCGCCCCGGCGCACCTCGGCCTTCGCGTCGGGCCGCACCTCCACCACCACCAGCCCCTGCCCCAGCCGCATGTCCTTCTTCTGCTCGGCGCTGAGTTCGCTCACCACGATGCCCAGGCGGTTTGCCGCGAGCTCCGCCGGCTTGCGCTCGCGCTGCGGGTCGCGCGCGGCCATGCGCTCCTCCTGCAATTCGCCTACGGTCAGTGTCAGCGTGCGCGCCGCTCCCTTGCGCCAGACCTCGACCTGGGCGCTGGCGCCCGGACGAGTGCCGCCGACGATCCGCGGCAGGTCGCCGGAGAAGTCCACCGGCTTGCCGTCGAAACGCATGATGATGTCGGTGGCCTCGATACCCGCCTTGTCCGCCGGGCTGCCTTTTTCCACCGAGTTCACCAGCGCCCCGCGCGGCCGGTCAAGGCCGAAAGACTGCGCGAGATCCTTGGTGACTTCCTGGATCACCACGCCGATGCGCCCGCGCGAGACGCGGCCCTTGTCGCGCAGCTGTTTCTGGATATCAAGCGCCACGTCGATCGGAATCGCGAAGGACAAGCCCATGAAGCCGCCGGTGCGGCTGTAGATCTGCGAATTGACGCCGACCACCTCGCCGCGCATGTTGAACAGCGGCCCGCCGGAATTACCGGGATTGATGGCCACGTCGGTCTGGATGAAGGGAACGAAATTCTCCTGCGGCAGAGAGCGGCCCTTGGCGCTGACAATGCCGGCGGTCACCGTGCTCTCGAAACCGAAGGGCGAGCCGATCGCCACCACCCACTCGCCCACCTTCAGCCTGGCAGGATCGCCCATTCGAACCGCAGGCAGGCCGCTGGCCTCGATCTTGATCAGCGCCACGTCGGTGCGCTTGTCGGCGCCGATCACCTTGGCCTTGAACTCTCGCTTGTCGGTGAGCTTGACGTTGATTTCGTCCGCGGAATCGACGACGTGCGCGTTGGTCAGGATGTAGCCGTCCGTACTGATGATGAATCCGGAACCGAGGGAACGGCTCTCCGGCCGCGCGCCGGGTCCGGGCTGCTGGCGCGGAATGAAGCGCCGGAAGAACTCCAGCACTTCCTCGTCTTGCGTATTCGGCACCTGCGGACCCGCGGTCCGCCGCGCCGCCTGCGTGGTGCTGATGTTGACCACCGCGGCGCCCTGCTCTTCGACCAGGCGGGTGAAGTCGGGCAACTCCCGGCCCTGCGCCAGCGCGAATGCGGCGCTCAGGGTGAGGACCATGGCGAGAGCGGCTCTGATCAATTGCATGGGACTTCCTTTTTGAAGTGATGGCGCCGCGAAGCGAACCGCGGCGGGGATGTTTATTGCGGACGGCGGAACTCCACCCGGTTGCCGATGCGCTGCACGCTGGCCGCCGGAGCTTCGCCCACTACCGTCACGAGATGGTCTGCCACCTCGCGGGTATAGACGTTCACGGCACCCATGGTGGCGAGCCCGATGCGCGCAGGCTCCGTGCGCCCGGCGATCGGTTCGATGAAAACAGAAACCGCCGCCAGGCCGTCCGAGTACACCACCTGGCCGACCGGCCGGGCGTCGCGCAGCAGCCTGCGGATCTCGACCACCTTGTGAAACCCGGGCAGGTCCGCAACCACGTTCCAGCCCGCCTCCGCCAAATTGGCGGGAGCGATGGCCGATTGCTCCACGCGCCAGCTGCGCGCCGCATGCCGCGGCCGCAGGCGCTCGCGCGCCACATTGCCGATCTCGAGCTGCGTGAAAGTGAACTGTTCCACGGTCTCGCCCGCGCGGTTGAAAGCGCGCGCCTTGAGCAGCATGCCGGACTGCGCGTCGGCCCACAGCTGGTAGCCGTAACGCAGTTCATCCTTGGGCGCGAGCACGATCGCGCGGCAGTCGAAGCCGGCGATGCGGGCAGTCTCGCCGACGGTGATCGTGTAATTCTCCGTCAGTCCGGCAACCTGGGACGGCAGCAGCGCCGGGAAGCCGCGCTGGTCGCGCCGGCGGTCCACTTTGACCGTTTGGCTGTCGGGAAGATAACAGCGAATCTCGTCTCGCGTGCGCACCACTTCCCTGGGCAGGCCATCGAGCACCTCCAGTCTCTCGATGCCGCCCGAAGCGTCGGCGCGCCGCGTGATGCGCGAAGTCTCGGTGCGCTCGCCTTGCTGGTAGACGAAGGTGCCGGTATAGGACAGCTTCTCGGTGGCCTGATAGATCTTGCGCAGCCAGTCCAGCGCCTCCGGCGCGGCCTGGGCCTGGGCCATGCCGGCAGCGGCCCAGAGCAACAAGGCGCCGGCTGCGCGGCTCACGGCTTCCTTGCCACGGCCTGGTCGGAGACGGTGCGCACGTAGGGCGCCATGCCCTGCAAGGAATTGCGCGGCGAAAACGCTTGGTGCGCGATGAGGTAATCCCGAGCGGCGCTGGTCAGAGGCAGCCGCGCCGGCTCCTTGGCGCCTTCGGCCTGGAGCGCCTGGGCGATCGGCGCCGTTGCAGGTCCAGCGCCCTGCTGCGGCGCCAGCGCCACCCAGCCGACCAAGGCGGCCGCCGCGACGCTCGCCGCAAGCGCCGATGGCACGAACCAGCGCGCCCGATCGGGTGGCCGTACCGTGGACGGTAGCGGCCCGACCAGCGCCGGCTCCTGCGCCAGGCGCTGCGCCACGCGCGGCGCGCAGTCGGTCGACAGCAACGCGCCGCCACGCAGCGCGTCGCTGATCAGGTGATAGGTGCGCCAGGTCTCGCGGGCGTCGCTGTCCGCGCCCAGCGCGGACAGCGGCTCGTGCAACTCGCGCGCCTCGAGCTCGCCATCCATCAACGCCGATATCTTCGAGTTCATCGTGCTACCACCTTTGGTCCTTGCGTGTGTCGAGCAGCGGCCGCAGCCGCTCGGCGATCGCCTCGCGCGCCCTGAAGATGCGCGAGCGCACGGTGCCGATCGGGCAGTCCATCACGCGCGCGATATCCTCGTAACTCATGCCTTCGATCTCGCGCAACTGTATCGCCGTGCGCAATTCCTCCGGCAACTCCTCGATCGATGCATTCACCGTTTCGGCGATCTCCTTCGACAGCAACATGCTCTCCGGCGTGTTGATGTCGCGCAACTGCTCCCCATCCTCGAATCCCTCCGCATCCTCCGCCACCACTTCGGTGGAGGTTGGTGCCCGCCGACCCAGCGCCATCAGGTAGTTCTTGGCGGTGTTGATGCCGATGCGGTACAGCCACGTATAGAACGCGCTGTCGCCGCGAAACGCCGGCAGCGCCCGGTACGCCTTGATGAACGCCTCCTGCGTCACATCCTCCACCTCTGCCGGGTCGCGGATGATCCTCGCCAGCAGACGGCCCAGCTTGCGCTGGTACTTCTCCACCAGCAACTCGAAAGCGCGCTTGTCGCCACGTTGCGCGCGCTCCACCAGCTGCTGGTCGATGTCGCGGTCAGACATCGCCGCCACCCAACGCAACCCGGCCGCAACGCCTATGTGCCACAGACACTGACCTTTTGAAATAGTTCGGCGGCCTGGGCCGCGGGTTGCTCAGGCGGCGAATTGCGGTGCCGCCACGCCGGGTACCCATCCCCACAGCGCCCAGATTCTCAAGCGTCTGAAATCGCCCTCGGCAAGCATGTCCCGGGCCACCAGCAGGGTACGCCCTGCGCGTCCGCCGAGGGGCAAGGTCACCCACCATGGATTGACGTTGCGGCGCGCAGCGACGGTTCCCTCCAGCCGGCTGCCGTCTGCGAGCCCCAGGACCGCCACGCCGGCAGGATGAAGCTCGAGAAAGCGCACGGATCGCGCGGAACGCAGCAAGGCCCGGTCCCAGGCGGTCGCGGCGCCCAAGGCCGCGACCAGCGCCGCCAGGGCCCCGCCCCAAGCCCCGGGCAGCACGACTGCGACGCAAGCAGCCGCGAAAGCATGCAACAGCAGCAGCGTGCCGGCCAGTTCCGGCGAGGCCCTCAACTCAAGTCGCAGCAGGGGAGTGCGGGTCAAATGCGCGCGAACACCAGCGACCCGTTGGTGCCGCCGAAGCCGAAGTTGTTCTTGACGGCGTAGTCGATCCTGAGGTCCCGCGCCGCATTGGCGCAGTAATCGAGATCGCACTCCGGGTCCTGGTTGAAGATGTTGATGGTCGGCGGGGAAACTTGCCGCTGCACCGCAAGCACCGTGAATACCGACTCGATACCCCCGGCGCCGCCCAGCAGGTGCCCGGTCATCGACTTCGTGGAATTCACCACCAGCCTAGGCGCATGGGCGCCGAAGGCCAGCTTGATGGCTTCGGTCTCGTTCTTGTCCCCCAAAGGCGTGGAGGTGCCGTGGGCGTTCAGGTATTGCACCTTGTCGGGGGCCAGGCGCGCGTTGGCAAGCGCCGCCGTCATGGAACGCCGCGGACCGTCGAGATCCGGCGCGGTCATGTGGAAGGCGTCAGCGCTCATGCCGAAGCCGACCAGTTCACAATAAATTTTCGCGCCGCGCGCCTTCGCGTGCTCCAACTCCTCCAGCACCAGCACGCCGCCGCCCTCGCCCAGCACGAAACCGTCCCGGTCCCGGTCCCAGGGCCGGCTCGCGGTGGCGGGATCGTCGTTACGGGTGGACAGGGCACGCGCGGCAGCGAACCCGCCTACGCCCAGCGGCGAGATGGTGGCCTCCGCACCCCCCGCCAGCATGACGTCCGCATCGCCGTACTCGATCATGCGGGCGGACAGTCCCACCGCGTGCAGCCCCGTGGTGCAGGCGGTGACCACGGCGATGTTCGGGCCCTTCATGCCGTAAAGGATCGACAGGTGCCCGGAAATCATGTTGATGATCGACGCGGGGACGAAGAATGGCGAGATACGGCGCGGGCCGCGCTGCACCAGCTCGCCGTGCGTCTCCTCGATGCGCGGCAAGCCGCCGATGCCCGAGCCGATGCTGACGCCGATGCGCTCGGCGTTCGCGTCCGTCACCTGCAGGCCGCAGTCCTGCCACGCCTGGATTCCCGCAGCGAGGCCGTAGTGGATGAACGTATCCATGTGCCTAGCTTCCTTTGCCGGGAGGTAGGCGGTGATCTCGAAGCCCTTTACCTCGCCGGCGAAGCGGCAGGCGAAGGCAGCCGCCTCGAAGCGCGTGATCGGCCCGATCCCGGGTTTCCCCGCGACCAGGTTGCTCCATGCTTCCTCTACGTTGTTGCCGACCGGGCAGACGATGCCCAGTCCGGTGACGGCGACTCTGCGGCGCGGCACTTAAGACTTCGAATGGGCCTTGACGAAATCGATGGCCAGCTGGACGGTGGTGATCTTTTCCGCCTCTTCGTCCGGGATCTCGGTCTCGAACTCCTCCTCCAGGGCCATCACCAGCTCGACGGTGTCGAGCGAATCGGCGCCCAGGTCATCGACGAAGGAGGACTCGCCCTTGATCTCCGCCTCGTTCACACCGAGTTGTTCGGCGACGATCTTTTTCACGCGTTGTTCGATGTTTTCCATTTTTTGCTCCTTCCCTGTAGGGGCCAAGCGGCGACCCGGATTTTACCAAATCGTGGCGTGATCCCTCACGCCATGTACATTCCGCCGTTCACGTGCATCACGCAGCCCGTGACGTAGGCGGCCGCAGGCGAGGCCAGATAGGCCACCGCTGCGGCGATATCCTCCGGCGCGCCGAGCCGCCCCAGCGGGATTTCGCCGAGCAGCGCGCTGCGCTGCGCTTCGGGCAGCGAGCGCGTCATGTCGGTGTCGATGAATCCC
>Ga0247727_10010668_pt1 | contig 16225 bp, 12 predicted proteins | sample WisWelCaveWW1625_FD_202498 | JGI IMG/M metagenome (GOLD analysis project Ga0247727, IMG submission 202498) | Biofilm microbial communities from Wishing Well Cave, Virginia, United States - WW16-25 | ecosystem: Environmental > Aquatic > Deep subsurface > Groundwater > Cave microbial mat | place... | reverse complement strand
CGGTTTTGCGCCCGTTACTTCTTCCTTGACCATTCGGTTCAGCATATCTCTGCTGAACTGAACCGTTCGCTCATCGTCTTCTATCGAATTTACCGGCTGTCCGTTATCCTTAACAAGTCCTTTTAATATTGTAACAAGACTTGCATCTTCAATAGGCTTCTCTATGTACTCGGTAGCGCCATACTTGTTGATTGCATCCACACGATAACGCTTTCCCTTATATACATCTGTAATAATGACAACCGGCGTTTTATCTCCACCGGGTAACTTTCGAATATTACTGCAAACCTCAAAACCATGCATCTTGGGAAGCATGGCCGAAAGCAATACCAGGTCCGGCGCCAGTGACTTATACTGATCAATGGCAGTAAGCCCGTCTCCGCATGTCGAAACATCGAAGCCGGCCCCCTCCAACACTTCCCGAGTATGCGTCAGACTTCTGGGATCATAATCGACCAGGAGAATTCTTTTGCCTGGCATTCGATAGTTCCTTCCACACCCCTAGAAATTATTATTGCTGTCACTTAAGGATGAATTTCTTATACCACCAAAACACTCGAATTGTCAATTTGTTAGACGGAACCAATGAGTCTAACAGGCGCTGTTTCAAACTTCCCAATCCATTTCTTCAAAGTGAGGTCCCGGGACAATGAACTGAATAGAACCGGCCTGTGGGTGTTCTTCCATGACAATATCTTTTTGTGAAAGTGAGATCCGAAACTTAATGTGATCTCCAGACCGTACGGCCAGATCTTCGAATGGAACCTTGACTTCCAGGATTGAGCCGATTCCGGTTTCGCAGTGGTGTTCCAGCCTTATCCAACCGTCATCGCGTTCGCGTTCCAAATTGATTTCAATGGTTCCGTCGTCCTTTTGAAAAATGGAAAGAATCAGGGATGGAAGAATAAAAAGTTGGAACTGACATCCTTCGTTCAACAATTCGGTAACGGAGCGCTCGTGGAGGTCCACTCGAAAGAACGCATTTTTCAAGTCGAATCCGAATAGAATCTGGCGGATAATTGTTCCGGAACGGTGCATGGTCCCGAACTGGTCGGCGACATAGTAGTGGCCCGCGGTAAGCCATTCGAAGTAGTTGCTCACTTCGCCGTCGAGTTTGGGATTTACAAAGCGACGCGGAATCCGGTAAACGAGTGAAGGCGCGCGTGGCGCCTTGATGGGCATAAGGAGCGCTTCAGGTACCGGCTTGCCGAGAAAGTGATATACGTTGCTGATGTGCTGTCTGAAAAGACGATCAAATTCAGCGTCATTTTCCGAGGAATGATCATCGCCAAACCACCAGAACCAGTCACTTCCTTCTGCAATCAGAATTTCTTCGTAAGCCTTTTCAATCGATTCGGCTTTCTGAGGTTCGTTTACGGCAGCATAATCGATCAGATCGCGGGCCTCTTTCAAGAAGTCCCACGCTTTATTGTCCTCAGGATGTCCGATCCAGATAGCATAATTATGGTTGATCCAGGATCCAGGGAACAATTTGGCCAGGGATCTGCCGCCAAATTCAGAGATGTATTCGCCAATCGTAGTCGTCTCGATCCAGGATTCATTTGTAATCCTGGTGTACAGCTCTCGCAGAAAATCCCGCCCGTTTTTCGGATAGTGTTCCCAGGCGTTTTCACCATCCAGAATAATGGACACCAGAGGCGGATTCTTTGAACCGGGTTCCTGTTTGCAACGCTGATCCACATCGTGTAGACGTACCATGAAATCTTGAGCTGCGTCTTGAGCAGAAACACGGGAATAAGAAAACCCGATTAAATCGGACAACACATGGTCCCGAAAAACAATATGGATCGATTTATTCATCGTAACTTTTTCATAAGGCATGTACAGGTTACTGGCGCACCACTTTGCTTTCTCCTGAACGCGTCCTTTTTCGAGTGAATGCAACAGTATTTCTTCATCCGAAGCAATCCACCGGATACCCGCTTCAGCAAGAAAAGGCAGAATGTGTTCACTGACGGACCCTTCTGACGGCCAGCATCCTTCCGGGGATTTTCCAAAAAGCTTTTGATGATACGAAATCGCTTTCTGTATCTGAATCTGTGCGTCCTCCGGCCGGGCAAATTCGAGCAACGGCAACTGCGCGGAAGGTTGAGACTCCCTTGCTATTTTTGTACTGACCAGTAACGGAAGTATCGGATGGTAAAAGGGAGTCGTTGATAATTCGATCTGCCCGCGCGACGCGGCCTCTTTGTATTCCGGAATGATGGCGCGCAACAACTCGAGCTCCTTTTCTCGTAAGATCACTTTGTCAGTCTCATCGTAAAAGCGCTCTTTTTCTACGAGCCGGCACACTTCCGGATTTTCAGCAAGATAATCCTCATCCATCCACGCGAGCTTCTGAAGTACCTGCAAGTCGAGATAGTCCTGCGTTGTATATACATTTCTGGCGTGTTCCATATCGTCCATAGAACCTTCAAAACCTCGTTTTTCCAGGAGTTCCCAGTATCTGGGAAACCTTGCGATTAAATTCTCTTTGTTTGTATAAAAAAAATAGCGCAACAGATAACCTTTGTCCGGCTCCTGAAGATCTGCCGCAGGTTTCAAAGAGAGATCCAGCATGGCCTCGTGCGCTTTCTCATTGCTGTAATCCTCCAGCTGAGAAAGCAAGGAAGGAACCAGATTGAAGTTCTGACGAATTGAAGGAAATCCATTCAGTATACGCACCATCCCGTAATAGTCCTTCAAACCGTGAAGTCGTACCCACGGCAAAAGATAAGAATGATCGGCAATGTTTTTGTAATAAGGCTGATGCATGTGCCATAGTAAAGCGAGCTTGATTGCCATAAGGGTGTAACTATACGGGATGCCGGTCAAAGGATGCAATAGGGATTTCAGATTCTATCGCTTGAGATACTGATAAAACATTGTAAACATTTTCCTCTTTAAGCCCGAAATCCTAAACACGAAATTCGAAACAAGCTCGAAATCCGAAATTCAAAATTCCAAACCTCGAGTTGGCAAATACGCCCCTTCGCCTCTACCGCCAAATGCAAAGGAGACTGCCGTCGACATATCTCGGGCCGTGTTTAGAATTTAGAATCTCGAGCTTAGAATTTGTTTCGGATTTCGTTTTTCGGATTTCGGATTTGTCTCACCTTGTTCAAGACCAGAGTTCAGATCGAAATTGGATCTGCAATCTGCAATCTGAAATCTCCATAAAGCACTATTGCATCTTGTGAATTGGCCCGTTATTATCCAAAGCTCATGATACTGGATCGTTACCTGATTCGAGAGACGATACCGAATTTTTTCATCGGCTTACTGGTGTTCACTTTCGTAATGCTGATGAACCAGATTCTGGTCCTCGCGGAACTGTTGATCACCAAGGGTGTCGACTTCGTTCTGATCTTTCTCATCATTTTTTACAGCCTGCCTGCTCTGACCGTATTGACGATCCCGATGTCGCTTTTGCTGGGCATTCTCCTGAGCCTTGGACGGCTCAACAGTGACAGCGAAATTACAGTCATGCGCGCAAGCGGAATCAGCATTTACCGCATGATGGTACCGATCCTTCTGTTTGCGTTATTGTGCTGGATGATTTGCCTGTATTTGATGCAGGTAACGGTTCCATGGGCCAACTACTCGTTGAGCAATCTGATGTTTCGCATTATGACCACAAATGCGACGAGCCAGCTCAAACCACGGGTTTTCTACAACCAGTTCACGAATATGCTGTTGTACGTTCAAGACATTCCCAGCAAAGGACAATCCTGGAAAGGAGTTTTCATTTATGATGAAAGCCAGATCGACAAATCCCGGGTGATTCTGGCCAGACAGGGTGAAGTGCAGAACAAGCCTTCCAGTAAAGAAGAGCTCGAAATTCGCCTGGAAAACGGGAGCTGGCATGAAGTGGATCCGCGCAGGCCTCAGGACTACACATTTGTGTATTTTACGGAAAATGTTCTGCCCCTCCCGACGCCGTCTCAATTCACCGGGGAGATACCCAAAAGCGATCGCGAACAAACGATTCCGGAATTGAAGCTGAAAATAAAAGAATTTCGGGAAAAAAAATTCCCTACTAATTTCTTAGAAGTGGAAATTCACAAAAAATATTCTATCCCGTTTGCCTGCGTTGTGTTTGCGTTTCTGGCTCTCACGCTGGGCATAACGTCGAAGCGCGGAAGCCGCTCGTCCGCTTATGCCACCAGCATCGGAATCATATTGCTCTACTACGTTTTCCTGATAGGCGGAGAAAGAGTGGGGGACGCCGGACGAGTATCGCCCTGGACGGGGGCCTGGGGAGCCAATTTAATTCTCGGATTGCTGGGAATCGTGCTGTTCCTGAATGGAAACAGCGTCACTGTGCGCAAATGGATTCAGAAAGCGGGAGAGTCTATTGCGCTCCGGTTGGTTCAAAAAACATCGACCGATCATCCGCAAAAGAATGCTGTGAGAGTTGTGATCAGAATTCCACGAATGAACTGGAGCCTGTTTACTCTGCTTGACAAATATATTGTGCAGGAATTCATCAAGAATTTTATGTTGATTCTCATTGCGCTGGTGCTGATCGCCGAATTAATAGAAGCAACTCAGCTTGTGGATGATCTTTTCAGGAACAAAGTGCCGGTCAGAATACTGTTTCAGTATCTGAAGTACTATTCGCCTCAATGGATTTTCTATGTTGCTCCGGTTACCGCTCTGACAACAACTCTTGTGACGTTCGGTACACTCACAAAAAACAGCGAAGTGATTGCAATGAGATCGAGCGGCATCAGTCTTTATCGAATTTCCCTTCCTGTAATTATTGTGGCTATGTTTTTGAGCGTTCTGACGTTCTGGCTTCAGGATTTCATACTTCCATTAACCAACAAGATAGCGCACAACTACAAAGACGCGTTGAAAGGAAAAGCTCCTGAAAGCTTTACAATGTTTGAACGGCACTGGATTGCATCCACGGACGGTTTTTACAATTACGATCTTTTTGACAAACCTAAAAGCCGGATGTACGGATTCTCCATTTATCAAATGGACACAGACAGCTTCCTGCTGCAAAAACGAATTTATGCAAGAGAAGCCCTGTATACAGACAATCGCTGGCATTTGCGAAACGGGTGGCAACGGACGTTTCAGGGAACAAAAGTGTATTACAGGACTTTCCAGAATTTATCAGTAACTCTACCTGTACATCCTGATATCTTTACGTCAGAGCAGCAGTTGCCTTCGGAAATGGATTTTGTGCAACTGCAACAGTACATTGTGAAAATGAAACAGCGAGGCTACGATTTTGTTCGTTTCGCAGTGGATCTTCAGGCCAAACTTTCTTTTCCAACTGTCTCGTTGATTCTCACACTGATTGCAATTCCATTTTCCTTTACCACGGGAAAGAGAGGCGCCTTATTCGGAATCGGCCTTAGCATTGTGATGGGAATCGTGTTCTGGTTTTTTCTCGCGCTCACCAAATCACTCGGCTATCTGGAAATATTGAATCCGTTTCTTGCAGCCTGGACCCCGAACATCCTGGCAACCATGCTCGCACTCTACCTGCTGTTCAAATTGAGGACTTAGCCGGGTTACCGTAGTGTGGTACCGTTAGGTACTACTTTGCGGACTGGAAGTCCGCGGCCCCTAATGCAGGCTGGAAGCCTGCGCTCCATGGGGAGCGCGGACATCCTGTCCGCATTATGGACCGCAGGCATCTTGCCTGCTTCGCACGATGAACCCTGTTTCTTTTACAGCGGAACGGGCACATATCCGGCTCTTCAATCTGAAATCTGAAATCGTAGTTACGTTCCTTCCTGCCATGACGCGAGATAGTGTTCTTGTTCGGCGGAGAGGTGATCGATGTTCACGCCCATTGTCTCGAGTTTCAAGCGGGCGATTTCCTGATCGATTTTTGGCGGCACCACGTACACCTGTTTCTGCAGTTCTCCGGCATGCGCCAGCAGATACTCAACAGACAAAGCCTGGTTGGCAAAACTCATATCCATGACCATTGCCGGGTGCCCTTCTGCTGCCGAAAGATTTACGAGACGTCCGTCTGCAAGTAGATAAAGATTGCGGCCATCCGCTGTTGAGTATTCCTCGACAAATTCGCGGATCTTTCTGCGTTCCACGGCCATGGCTTCCAGCGCAGGAATATCCACTTCAACATTAAAATGTCCGGAATTGCAGATGATGGCTCCGTTTTTCATTGAATCGAAGTGACGTTTTTGTAAAACGCCTTTGTTCCCCGTAACGGTCACAAAGACATTACCGACTCGCGCGGCGTCATCCATCCCCATCACTTCAAAGCCGTCCATTACGGCTTCGAGCGCGCATAACGGATTAACTTCGGTCACGATCACGTGAGCGCCCAGACCTTTTGCGCGCTGAGCCACACCTTTGCCGCACCATCCGTAGCCGGCAACGACAACACGCTGACCCGCGATCAGAACATTGGTAGCGCGGATAATGCCGTCGATCGTGCTCTGTCCGGTGCCGTAACGGTTATCGAACATGTGTTTTGTGTTTGCGTCGTTAACTGCAATGATCGGATATTTCAAGACACCGTCCGCAGCCATGCTGCGCAAACGAATGATGCCTGTGGTGGTCTCCTCGGTTCCGCCGATTACGTTTTCCACCAGATGGGTAAACTTGGAATGCAATACACTGACCAGATCAGCGCCGTCGTCCATTGTGACCTGCGGCGAATTTGATAGTGCGGACACGATGTGTTTGTAATACGTGTCGTTATCCTCGCCTTTGATTGCGAACGTCGCAATGTTGTGATTCTTCACCAGAGCTGAAGCAACGTCATCTTGAGTGGAAAGCGGGTTGGAAGCGCAAAGCTGCACATCGGCGCCGCCCGCCTTCAAAACGAGCATCAAATTGCCTGTTTCGCTGGTTACATGAAGGCAGGCCGTTATGCGAATGCCCTGCAGCGGCTTTTCCTTTTCAAACCGCTTTTGAATCTGCGTAAGAACGGGCATATTTTGCCTTGCCCATTCCATTCGCAATTCTCCTTTTTCAGCCAGACCAAGATCTTTCACATCGTATTCCATTTGTGATTCTCCTAAAAAGAAAAAGATTTATGAGGGCGGACCAGAATCCGCCCTCATTCATGATTTGCAGGACGTCCAGACTATTTGCCGGCAAGAGCTTGCTGATCCAGCGCTCTTTTCAGGTCCTCCGCCTTGTCGGTGTGCTCCCACGAAAAACTGTCTTCCGTTCGGCCGAAGTGTCCATACGCAGCTGTCTGCTTGTAAATAGGACGTCTCAAGTTGAGAGTTTCGATAATTCCTTTCGGGGTGAGGTTGAAGAAGTCTCTTACCAGCCCGGGCAGTTTGGCTTCATCGATTTTTGCGGTACCGAATGTTTCAACAAGTACGCTGACGGGTTCAGCGATTCCAATCGCATACGCAAGTTGGATTTGCGCGCGGTCGCACAAACCGGATGCAACGAGATTTTTTGCAATGTAGCGGGCCATGTAAGTGGCGGAGCGATCGACTTTTGTTGGATCCTTGCCTGAGAAAGCGCCGCCGCCATGCGGGGCCATACCACCGTAAGAATCCACGATGATTTTGCGTCCGGTTAATCCGGTATCACCGTGTGGTCCGCCTATCTCAAAGCGACCTGTCGGATTAAAATAGTACTTTGTTTTTGAATCGAGCAACTCACCTGGGATTACGTGGCCGATGATGTGATCGTGAAGATCCGCAGCAATTTTGCGCTGGTCAACAGCCGGACTGTGCTGGATCGACATCACAACCGTGTCGATGCGGACCGGTTTGCCGTTTTCGTATTCCACGGTTACCTGGGATTTGCCGTCCGGACGCGCCCAATCCAGTACTCCGGATCTGCGTAATTCCGAAACTTTTCGAACCAGCTTGTGGGCCATCATGATCGGCATCGGCATCAATTCCGGTGTTTCACGACAGGCGAAACCGAACATCATTCCCTGATCTCCCGCTCCGCCGGTATCCACTCCCATCGCGATATCGGGCGATTGTTCCTGAACAGTGGAGATGACGGCGCACGTGTCGCTGTCAAATCCGAATTTGGCCCTGGTGTAACCGACTTCGCGAATTGTGTCCCGAACAACACGTGTAAAATCCACATAACAATCGGTAGTAATCTCGCCGGCAATGATGGCACAACCAGTCGTAACTAAAGTTTCACACGCAACGCGTCCTTTCGGATCCTGCTCCAGAACGGAGTCCAGAATGGCATCCGAAATCTGATCGGCAATCTTATCGGGGTGGCCTTCTGTCACCGATTCCGATGTAAATAAGCATTTGCCATTTTGTAACATTTAAAGTTTTCCTCCGGTTTGTAGTAGCGATACTCTCATTACCCGGGATAGCGACCAGAGCCGCTATTGCGAACGAGCCGGGCGTTATTCCCTGTTCTCGCCGGGTAAAAAACGCTTAACGGTATCACAGTGAAGTATCCGATGTCAATTTCTATCCCGACTCTGATGGCTCCCCATCCTTAAGCAGTCTGCCGCCAGTGCCAGTTGTTCTTCGCGGCCGGAAGCCTCCCCGTTCAGATGAGCTCGCAGCACCTTCTCGAGCACGTCCTTTATGCCAGGACCGCGTTCGGCTCCAAGCCGCAAGAGGTCATTCCCGTTAATACTGATTTTTACTGAACGATAATCCCGGATGTACGCAACAATCTGATGCCGGATCGGTTCTTCGATAGATCGCGCCAGTGTATATAACAGCACCTCCAGCGGATAGTCCCGTAACGAAAAATACGTATCGGCCGGACGCGCTTGCGGATGCGCCAACAAACGAGAACGAATATCCTTAGCGTTTGTTTTATAGTGCTTTAAAACTTCATGGACACGCGCAGTAAGCTGCAGGCGCATAGCTACTGCCATTCTTTCCGGTTTATTCAGCTTTTCGAGCAGCGCCATCAAATACGGAAGCCATGGCTCCGGCTTGTCTTTCAGGAAGTTCAAGGAGAACCACGAAAGCACATCCTGGACCTGATACAGCAGATCAAGCAGAAATGAATCAAGAGCCAGTTGCGGATGTATGAACTGAAACAATCTGTATTCCTGCATCAAGCGGATTGCCGGAATCGGATGCTCTTCAAGCAAAAGATTCTTTAGTTCAGTCCAGAATCGTTTGCCTGAGAGCTTATTCAGGACCTTGCGATCAGCTGCGCTCCGAATCAGGCGTTGAGTATCATTACTGATGGTGAAATTAAAGCGGACGGCAAAGCGAAGAGCTCTCAGTGCGCGTGTCGGATCGTCAATAAAACTGAGACTGTGAAGCACACGAATAATTCCCTGATGCAGATCGTCCCAACCACCAAAATAATCGATCAACATTCCGAAGCGGGCCGGAGACAGTTCAATAGCAAGTGTGTTGATCGTAAAATCGCGACGGTACAAATCCTGGCGCAGTATGCCGCCCAGCACTTCCGGCAAGGCAGCCGGCGCATGATAGGATTCGGTCCGGGCAGTTGCAATATCCATTTTCGGCAGATCGGGAAAGCTCAATCGGGCCGTCCCAAAACGATGATGAGCGGCCATTTCGGCAGATCGTTGCCCGGCGATGCGTTCTGCAAACTCGATTCCGTCACCTTCAACCACAAGATCCAGATCCATGTTGTCCCTGTGCAACAGCAAATCCCGGACCATTCCTCCGACAAGAAATACCCGGTATCCCATTTGTTCCGCCACACGGCCGCAGTCTTCCAACAACCGGATGATAGGTTCAGGCAATCTTTTTCTCAGCATCGCTTTAAGATTTTCCGAACGCTTGCTCTTGCTGAGACCCAGTTTGTGCGAACTGATCTCATACTGAAAGCGAAGTAAATCCATTCGTGTGATGATTCCCTGAACATGAGCGGAATCATCTCCGACCAGAACAAACCGCGTTCGGTTGGACAGCATCCTGTCCAGAATTTCGCTCGCGGGAGTTTCAGGGCCAATCAACGGAACTTCCGCAATCATATAGTCCCGCACCGGACAATCTGCGAGTCCGTGATAGATGGCGCCATCCACAATCTGCCTTGTGATGGTCCCTACAACTTCCCTGTCATCCGAAACAACCAGCGCGTTGATGCGATATAGATTCATCATTTCGGAAGCTTCCGATAGTTTTTTGTCAGGATGAATACGAATAATGTTCGCCTTCATCAGATCTTTCGCCATTTCCCGGCGCTTCAAATTCTGATGAAGAAGACCCAGAAGTCTTTCGCGAGCCTCAATCAGCGTGACTCCTTTTAATACGGTCGAAGCCGCCATCTTGTGACCGCCACCGCCAAGGAGCGACATAATCTGTCCGACATCCGCATCAGCAGAAACGGAACGGGCAATGATATGAACACGCTGGTCTATGAGAATCAAAGCAAAAAACAGATCGATCGGTTCAAGCTCCATTAAACGATGCACCAGGTAAGCGGCTTCAGGGACAAACTCGTGCCATGAAAATCCGCTCAGGACCACAGTGGATCCATCGATCTGCAACTCTTCGCAACTTGCTGCCATTCTGTTGAAAAACGAAGCCTGGTCCGGTTTAAGGCGATGCGTCAACAAACGGTTCACAATCGCGATCTCTGCGCCGTTCTTTAAAAGATACAGCACAGCTTCAAAATCCTCAGTACCACACCCCGTAGATAAAAAGTTTGCGGTATCTTCGTAAATCCCGGCCAGCATGATTCCGGCTTCCATGGAAGTCAAAGTTACCGGATTCTTCATCAATTCCTGAACCACGATTGTCGTTGTGGACCCAACGGAACGAACATGCAACAGATTGGCCTGAAGACTGATCTGCTCCAGCGGATGATGATCATATATTTCGACGATCGGAGGGGGAGTCTGGCGCAAAACGGACGCGAGGGGCCCCAATCGATCTTCACGTCCCACATCCACAAGTATCAAATGAGATACGTTTTGAACTTCCTTGATGGAAAGCTCCGGAAAGACTTCTACGTTTTCCTTGAAGAACTGGCGCAATGTCGGTTCCCTGGCGCCCGGAAATACAAGTTGTGCGTCCGGATGCAGTTTGAGCAAACCGACCATCGCGGCAAAACCGTCAAAATCCGCGTTGATGTGTGTAGCTATGATCTTCATTGTCTCATTCAGAATACCAGAAAAAAAACTTGTCCCGGTGGGCAGGCCACTCTACCCACTCTACCCACCGGTCACTGTAACAATATCCGGGGGGGGCGTCTCTGCCCGCCGGTCACTGTGCTTGTGGTAATATTGGTTTCATCTTGGAACAAGCCACGGATCTAGAACTCATAGAAGGTTGTCTGAATCAAGATCAGGCCGCATGGGAACTGATTGTCCAGCGATACAAGCGAAAAGTCTTCGGAATCGCGTACAAATTCACCGGCCGTGTTGAGGAAGCGGAGGACCTGACACAGGAAGTGTTTTTGAAAGTGTACAAAGCCCTCGACTCTTACAAAAAGGAACAGGACTTCTCCTGGTGGCTCGTAAGTATCAGCAGAAATGCGTGCATCGATTATTACAGAAGCATCAAGCGTGAACGAAAGATTTTGACCCATGGACTGGATAAAATCAAAGAATTCAAATTCGACGGGCTGTCGCCTGAGGGCTCGATGCAGGCTGCCGAACGATCCAAATCGTTGCGACAAAGCCTTGGCTCTCTTCCGGAGGACCTCCGGACAGTATTGATTCTTCGCGATTTAAAAGGATTATCTTACAGGGAGATTGCCGATCAACTTGGTCTTGTTGAAGGCACCGTTAAATCCAGAATTCACCGCGGCCGGGCCGAGCTCGCTGAAAAGATCAAAGGAATCGCGATACATGGAGTGTGAAACATGAATGAAAATGCAGTAAAAGTCATCAAAGTAGCTCATGAACGGATGGTGTACGAACTCCTGGATCAGGTGGCGCGTGAATGGGCGGGTTATCTGGCTGAAGGGTATCGCAATTTTGTAATCGATTTTAGCCGGGTTGCATTTATGGATAGCGCCAGCATCGGATGTTTGATGGATTTTTACCGCAAGACCAAAGCAGCTGGCGGGAGAATTCATCTGGCCGCGATTCAGCCAAGAATCGATACGTTGCTTGCCATCGCCAAAGCCAAAACCCTGTTCGCCATGTACGACACAGTGGAAGACGGTGTGGCAGGTTTTGGGAACTAACGGAGCATAACCATGAAGAAAATCAAACTTTCAACCGGTCATGAATTGACGCTGGATGGAGATCTTCTCGCAATGATAGAAGCCATTTATCAGGAAGTTGCGTTACGAAAGGATCTTCAACATACCTATGAGGACGTTACACGGGAAATCGACAACATCCTCCAGCAACTGACCCCGGAACAGCTACAACACTATTTTAAAGAAAGTTTGTTCCTGAACACCGTGACGTATGAAAACGAGATGCTGGATGCGTATTTGAAAAAATTGATCCAGGAAAAGGCCTGAATGTGAAAGTTAGACTGGCATTCGTATTGCTGTTGCTCGCTGCTACGTTTACGGAAACCGCTGTGAATACTGTAGAGATTCTCTGCCGGAAGTCTTTTTATACTCCCGATGTTGTGCGCATTAAAAAGGGAGAACCGGTGGTCCTGATTTTAAAATCAAAGGACGTAACTCATGGTTTCGCAATTGATGAGCTGGACATCGCCCGTGAAGTTCCTCCCGGCGCTCCGGTACGCATCGAATTCACGCCGGATCGCGCTGGCAGATTCCCTTTCTATTGCGTGGTCCGTTGCGGTAAAAAACATCTGGAGATGCGCGGTACGCTCATCGTTGAATAACTTTACGAAGTCGCCACGCCACAGCTCTGATCAGCCTGCGAACGAATCCAATCCATGGATTGAGCACCGGCAAACGCAATATTCGATTCCGCAAATAGTTACCCGTCAGTGCCCGCCGAACACCTCCGGAAATGACCCTGTGTGTGGCGTCTTCCACTGTAAATGCACGCTCATAGCCGCCCGCAAGCTCAACATTCCTGATGGATTCAGGACCTTTCCACGCATCCCCGGTCGGAACATGAGCGTAATCATGCTTTTGATGCACGATCCGGACAGATTCGGTCGCGTCGATAACGCACAGTCCCCGCCTTCTTGCCTCAAAAATGAGCCAGTTATCCCACATGGTCCGGCCAATGGCAAACGGCGGGATTTTTTCCCATGTACCGCGGGGAAAAAGAAAATAATCGATTCCATCCGGCGTTTCCGGCTCGCCTCTTTCTGAAATCTGCTTGCGCAAATCTTCCTGCCAGCCGCTCTGGAACTCCAGCAAATTCGAGACCTCGAGATTCCACCTTCGTCCGACCATCAAAAAACTCTTTCGAGTTTTGAGCCGGGTTACCGTTTCCATGAAGTCATCCATCAGTATGATGTCCGAGTTGATGTAGCAAAGGTTGCCGGCAGCAGCGCTCATCCCGGCTTTCAAAAAAATGTCGTTCAGCAATGGAGTGCCGAATTCGTTACGGGCTATATGAGGAATGTGCGTCAAACCAAATTCGATTGCTGTTTCTGATGTTTTTTGCTCGTCTCCAAGGAGAATGATTGCGGGCGCGGGACGTAGAAGGGTCCAACTTCGAATCGCGTTGCGTTGAATGATTTCAGTATGCCCTTTAAAAGCCTTTGGTATCGCAAAAAGAGTCAGCATCCGTTCCCAGTATAACCGTCTTGCTCAGGGCTCGCGCAAACTTCGCTCAAACTCATCGGGAGTCATGATCAACGAAGATTTATTCTGTTCTTCTTGCTCTTCCTTCTCTGCGCTGTAGATTCTCAGAGAAATCTCAAGTAGAGACCAGATAAAGGGAATTGCTTCCGGGGCGACGGTCAAATCCAGCAGGAGGCGCGCAAAGCCAACCGCAATGCCGGCATGTTCAGCATCTGATTCCTTTAGAAAGAACGCTGCCTTTTCCAGCGCAAGTGCCCAGATCCTTCGCGTCCGTTCATCAAAAAGTCTCTGCAGCTCATGGCTCATTACCTCTTTCTTTTTTATCTCTAATTGGTGATCAGGCAGAATAATGACCGGGTTTTCTGCGTCCTTCAAACGCTGAAAGACTTCTTGCACCTGTTCCTTTGGAAGAACCCAAAGGTAAAAATCCTCCGAATCGAATAATTCTTCGGCGGCGTAATCGTCCAGGAGCTCAGCAGGATTCATATCGGCCAGTGGATACTGCGATTCGCCTTCTCCCATGTATCTTCTAAAGCCTTGAACCGCTTCCTGGGGCAATAGCTCAAATGATTTCTGAAGAAAGTAGCGGGCGTGAGGCGGCGAGATCCGGACAAATCGAACGGGCGCTCCGGATTTCTTCATCTCATCTTCGAGAGCGGAAGCCATCAACTGCACAACCTTCTGATTGACCGGCACGTCCCCCTTCTGGTCCACGATTTTAAAGTGGCTACCCTCCTCAAATTCAATAACAAACAGCTCCCCGTAGCCACCAAAAGTGCCACGCAAATACAGAAGGGTATTCCAAAAGGGGCTAATGTTTTGGGAATAATAGAAGATTTCTTTCCGTTCGCGTAGCAACGAAAATGGAATCACTCGCGGTGTTTCTCTTGTTTGAATCCCCTTCTGTTTGAGCCGGTAAAGAGCCTTCCGAATGAGTTGATCCTGATGTCCCGGCAACCTGACGTTGAGTAGCGCAGTGAGAAAGTCGGCCACCTCAGGGGTTTCTTCCATCTCAAGCAGGGACACAGATCCTTCCAGCAGGTCCTGGTCATCACGAATCAGTTCAAACGCTCTGGGCCAATCTTCCCGCGCGCCACTCCGTACCGTTTGTAACACCCATAACGACTGCGATCGAGGCGTTTCGCCTTCTTTGCCGGCAATTCCTGCCGCTTTCAAAGCCAGCATACCTGATTCCGAAACTCCCGCACGATCAGCCAGATCCACAAGGCTTTCGTATATCGAAGGCTCCGATTCGGCCCACAACAAGAAATTCTCCCAGCCTTTGCGCCGGTTCAGTGTATCGATCACAACACGCGTTCCAGGCAAACCCAACCCCAGCCATTGATCCAGAAGCCCCGCTGAATCGACACGTTCCTGTCTCAAAATCTTCTTCAACAATTTTTCCAGAGTCTTCGTGTCAGCTTTCATCAAGTTTCCGACATTGTATCAAAAATGAAAAAATCGTCACGTTGAATATTCGAGCGCTTCGTGTGAGCAGGAATGCGATTTCCGGCTCAAAATCGTTCTCTATATGAATGTAGTACTATATTCATATGAATACTCTGGCGCTGTGGGTGGAAGAGTATCTTGATTTCTGCCGGATTGAAAAAGGGTTGTCCGATAATTCGGTGCTTTCGTATTCATGCGATCTGCAGCATTTGCTTCAGTTTTCGAATTCACGAAGCTGGTCCGAGGGCCCGCGGGAATATCTCGAGTTGATGGAATTTCTAAACAGTCTTTACGAAAAAAAACTCTCGGCCTCTTCCGTTATGAGGATGTCATCCACGTTGCGCAACTTTTACCGGTATTTAATACAAAACGGGAAGATGAATCTGGATCCATCGGCACAGATGGAATCACCGCGGCGGCACAGACGAATGCCCAAAATGATGACGCACGCTCAGATGGAATCGTTGTTGGCCGGACCCGATGTTCAAACGCCTGCTGGAATCCGGGACCGTGCCATGCTTGAATTTCTGTACGCCGCAGGCGTGCGTATTTCGGAGATGCTGAGTCTGACCATGCATCAGATGCAATTACGGCACGGATTCGTGGTGTGCACAGGAAAAGGCGACAAAGAACGCATCGCCCCTGTTAATGAAAATAGTGTGGCATGGATCGCTCAATACTTGAAAGAAGTACGGCCTTTGTTTCTGTCAAAGCAAAACACGAAAAATTTCGGCAAGTCAAAAAAGCATTCAGACCAGCAAAAAGTATTCTTGAATGAGCGTGGGAAGCCTCTGACCAGACAGGGTTTCTGGAAAATACTCAAAATCTACGGACGGAATGCCGGAATTTCCGAACACTTGCTTACGCCGCACGTACTGAGACATACATTCGCGACACATTTGCTGGAAGGTGGAGCAGACCTGCGATCAGTCCAGATGTTGCTCGGACATGCCGACATCAGCACCACTGAAATCTATACCCACGTTTCCCGTGAGCAGATTCAAAAGGTTTACCGGAAGCATCACCCCAGAGGATAAACATAATTTTAATTTGTAATAGATAATATGAACGAAAAAACAATTACTTCTGAAGAATACCTGAATCACTTGCTGCGGCTTCCATTGCCGAAAATCGAAGAAGCCGGGCTGGTTTTGTTTCCATTGAAATTGAAATCGCCCTTTGAAACGAGCTTTGGATCTGTGGACCACAG
>Ga0247727_10010667_pt1 | contig 16225 bp, 13 predicted proteins | sample WisWelCaveWW1625_FD_202498 | JGI IMG/M metagenome (GOLD analysis project Ga0247727, IMG submission 202498) | Biofilm microbial communities from Wishing Well Cave, Virginia, United States - WW16-25 | ecosystem: Environmental > Aquatic > Deep subsurface > Groundwater > Cave microbial mat | place... | reverse complement strand
CTTCGGCGCCATGAGCCTGTCGCAGAACAACGGCGCGCGGCGCATCGCGCTGGGCTTGCGGCTGCAGTGGTAACGCAGCTTTGACCGCGTCAGCGCCGCCTCGGCGCATCGGGGAACTGGATTCTGATAAGAACCCGGCCTGCCGGGCCGTCTCGGAGAGGCGCGTTCAGTGTGGTATAACAGTCTTACCATGCTATGCGCTTCCGCTTCGATCCTCAAAAGAGCCAACGCCTTAGAGGAATCCCAGGCGTGGCATTGGGTTCGAGGAAGCGCAGGAGTTGTTCTCCCAGCCTTACTGGCTCGACCAACGCTCCGATGTTCCGGAGCAGTATCTGGCCATCGGCTGGGTAGGTGACCGGCTGTACCCTGTCATCTTTGAGGTCCGGGAGGACGAAGAGGGCGAGATTTTGCACTTGGTCACGCTGTGGAGGTCGACGAAAGAGGAAATCCGTTTATATGAAGAAAACTCGTAGACCCGCCAGACCCATTTCTGCCGATGCGATCGCACGGTTAGCCGATCAAGGGAAGGACATTTCTGGCTTCTTCAAGGGCCAAGGTCGCATGGTTCAGCCGATTCAGCGAGTGAACGTGGACCTCACTGCGACCATGTTGGAGGAACTGCATCGGGCCTCGGGACCTCAACGTGAGCCGCCAAGCCGCAAGACGCTGGTCCGGCAAGCCCTCGATCAGCATTACCTGGCGCAACGTGCCAAGCTATCGTAGCCTGCCCAGCGAGGGTGTCGGTCACCATCGGGCAGGCCGCCAGCCCCCGGGGGTCACCCTGTCAGTCCGCTGACAGGCGGAACACGCGATCCAGACGCGTCATCGCCAGGGCTCGCTGGACCGGCGGGGGCGCGGCTACCAGCCGCAGCTCGCCGCCCGCTCGCTCGACCGTGGCCAGACACATCACCAGAAAACCCAGGCCGGCGCTGTCCACGCCCGTGACGGCCCGCAGGTCGAAGACGATGTCGCGGGCGCCTTCCAGGAGCCGGCGGCGCAGTTCGGCGTGTCGCTGGTCGCTCGCCTCCCCCTCGGTCAGCCTTCCCTGGAACTCCAGTATCCTGGCTGTGAGCGTCATCTACCAATACAGTGACGAAAAGGGGCCGATTGTTTCAGGGGGAGCGAAAAAAAGGAGTATGGCCCCAGGTGGCGCACCGGCCGTAGGTCACCCCGGCCCTACAGGCACGAATGCCTACCGGCCACCTCCGAGCCCACCATCCACAACCCACAACCGGGGCCGCGGTGGCCCGAGGCCACCCCGGCCCCTCGGTCACTGGAGCAGGTGGAGGGCGGCGGCGGTCATGGCCTGCAGGCCGGCCGAGATGGCCGGCTCGGGATCGGGCCAGTAAAGCGGCGAGTGCAGCGACGGCAACGGCTGGCCGCCGGGCCGCTGCGATGCCTCCCAACGCCGGGCGTCGATGGTCCCCACCCGGAACATGAGGCTGGGGATGGCCGGCTCGACCCTGCCGAACAGGCCGAAATCCTCGGAGGCCATCTCAGGCTCGCGCTCCACGACGCGGTTGGCGTCCAGGGCCTCCCGGATGGCGGCCACCACCCGGCGGGTTAGGGCCGGATCGTTGTGGGTGGCCGGCGAGCGGCCGTCCTCGCGAATGCGGATCACCGGCTCCCGGCCGGGTGGGAGCCCGGCGGCGGCGGCGACGGCGCGGGTGATTCGCTCGATGGCCGCCAGCACCTGCCGGCGGGTTTCTTCCGAGTAAGTCCTGACAGTGAGTTCCATGTCTACCTGGTCGGGGACGATGTTGCGCCGGGTGCCGCCGTGGATTTGCCCCACGGTCACGACGGCCGGCTCGCCCGGCTTTACCTCCCGGCTCACGATGGTTTGCAGAGCCAGCACCAGCTGAGCGGCGATCACCACGGGATCCTTGGTCTTGTGGGGATAGGCTCCATGGCCGCCGGCGCCGCGGACGGTGATGTCGACGGCGTCGACGGCAGCGAGCACGTAGCCCTCCCGAAAGCCGATCTGGCCGGCTTCCAGAGCCGCGTCCACGTGCAGGGCCAGGCAATAGTTGGGGCGGGGAAAGCGGCGGTAGAGCCCGTCGGCCAGCATCCTTGCGGCGCCAGTGACGACCTCCTCGGCTGGCTGGCCGATCAGGAGCAGGGTGCCCTTCCAGCGGTCGCGAAGCTGGCCCAGCGCGCGCGCCGCCCCGATGAAGCACGTCATGTGCAGGTCGTGGCCGCAGGCGTGCATGACTCCCGGCTTGCGGCTGGCGTATGCTCGCCCGGTGTTTTCCTGGACCGGCAGGGCATCCAGGTCGGTGCGAATCAGCAGCGTCGGGCCGTTGCCGTTCTGGAGCAGACCCACGACGCCGTGGCCGCCGACGCCGGTGGTGACCTGGTAACCCGCCGCCGCCAGCTCTTTGGCCATGCGGGCGGCGGTGGCCTGCTCCTGGCCGGAAAGCTCCGGGCTCTGGTGCAGCTCGCGGTAGAGCGCCGCCAGCGACGGGAGCTGCTCGCCGGCGATCCGGGCGAGGGTGGCGTCGGCGGCGGCCAGCGGCAGAGCCAGCCATGCCGCCGCCACCCATAATCGAATCCTGCGGTATCGTGTTCTCATGATGCCTCCTGCCGGGCCGCCCGCGCCGCCGCCCGCACCGTGTTGCAGTGGATTCTCACAGTATCATTGACGTCTCGGGCGTAGCCGCCTGCCGGCGCCACCGCCACCGCGGCCCCGGCCTGGCGCGCCGCGCCGATCACCAGCTCGTCCCGCCGCTCCAGACCTTCCAGCGTCAGCGAGAGACCGCCCAGTTGATCCTGACAATAGGGATCAGCCCCCGCCAGGTAGAACACCAGCTGCGGCCGGAAGCGCTCCAGCGCCGGCAAATAGTGCCTCTCCAGCTGGGCCAGGTACTCGGCGTCGGTGGCGCCGTCTGCCAGGTTCACATCCACGTCGCCCGGCGGCTTGTCGAGCGGATAGTTATTGGCCTGGTGCAGGGAAATCGTGAAAACTCCGGAGTCGCCCGCGAAGATCGCCGCCGTCCCGTTGCCGTGGTGGACGTCGCAGTCGATCACCAGGGCGCGCTCCATGGCGCCGTCGGCCAGCAAGCGGCGAAGCGCCACGGCGACATCGTGAATGGCGCAGAATCCTTCGCCGTGGCCCGGAAAGGCGTGATGGAATCCGCCGGCCAGGTTGAAGGAAACCCCGTCGGCCAGCGCCCGCCGCGCCGCCAGGATGGAGCCCCCGGTCGCCAGCCACACTGCCTCCACCAACTTCTTGGAGTAGGGGATCTCCATCCGGAGAATCTCCTGGTAGCTCAAGGTCCCGTTCTTGAGCCGCCCGACGTAGCCCGGCTCGTGCACCAGCAGGATGTCCTGGTCGTCCGCCGGCGCCGGTTCCAGCAGGTCTTCCGGTCCGGCCACGCCCTCCCCCAGCAGGCGGTCGCGGATCATCCGGTATTTCTGGCTGGGAAAGACGTGATCCCCCAGGTTCAGGTCGTAGCCATCGGAGTAGACCAGCTTGAAGGGCAGCATCAGGCTTGCAACGCGGTAATTGCCGCTACATAGAAGATATCATCCGCCGAGCAGCCCCGCGAGACGTCGTTGGCCGGCTTGTTCAGGCCCTGCAAGAAGGGGCCCAGCGCCAGCGCCCCCCCCAGCCGCTCGGCCAGCTTGTAGCCGATGTTGGCGGCGTCGAGATCCGGAAAGATCAGGACGTTGGCGCGGCCGGCCACCGGCGACCCCGGGGCCTTGGAGCGCCCCACGCTGTCGATCAGGGCGGCGTCGACTTGCAGCTCGCCATCCACCGAGAGACCGGGCTGGCGCGCCTGGATGATCCTGACCGACTCGACGACCTTGTCGACCATGGGGTGCCTGGCGCTGCCCTTGGTCGAGAACGACAGCATCGCCACGCGCGGCTCGACTTCCAGAAAGATGCGGGCGTTCTCGGCCGTGGCGATGGCGATGTCGGCCAGTTCCGGCGGCCCCGGATCCGGGTTGACGGCGCAATCGGCGAAGGCCACGCTGCGGCCGTCGCGGAAGACCATCAGCATGAAGCTTGAGACCAGTCGGAAGTCATTTCGCACCCCCAGGCAGTGAATGGCCGCCCGGACGGTCTCGGCGCTGCTGTTGACGGCTCCGCCCACGCAGCCGTCGGCGTCCCCGTTGGCCAGCATGAGATCGGCGAAATAGAGCGGCCGGCGAGCGGTTTCCAGGGCCTCGCGCTGGGTCATCCCTCTGGCGCGGCGACGCTCGAGCAGGATGGAGGCGTAGCGGGGCAGCTTGTCGGAGCCCGCCGGATCGACGAAACTCACCCCAGCCAGGTCTTTGGCCGGGCCGATCAGGATCGGCTGAACGATCTTTTCCCGCGCCAGCCGCGCCGCCGCCGCCAGCACCCGTTCATCGGTTCCCTCGGGAAACACGATGCGCTTCTGGTAGGCGCGGGCGCGGCTCAGCAGCTTGGCCGTGAAGCCTTCGATGGCCATCGGTTGATTGTGTCACCCTCAGTTGTCAGTTGTCAGTTGTCGGTTGTCAGTCGTCGGTTGTCAGTTGTCGGTTGTCGGTAGGCAGTTGCCAGTCGTCGGTTGTCAGTAGGCGGTTGCCGAGAACTGAGAACTGACAACTGACAACTGACAACTGTTTCACAACGGCTCCACCAGGCGCCGGCCCCGGCAGATCGCCAGCCGGGAGACGATCCGCTGGCGGGCCGTGACGGCATTCTTCTGGGAGTCGACCAGTTGGAACTCGCCCTGCTCGATCCCCAGCAGGGCCACGTCGGCCGGACCTCCCACCCGCAGCGTGCCCAGGCCCTCCACCCGCCCGACGACCTTGGCGGGATTCCAGGTCGAGCGCAGCAGCACGTCGTCGAAGCTCATCCCCAGATGGAGCAGCTTCGACATGGTGGTCGGCATGTCGTAAACCGGCCCGTTGACGTTGAGGTTGTAGATGTCGGTCGAGATGGTATCGGCGACGAAACCGGCGTCCAGACACCGGCGCGCGGCCTGAAAGTTGAAGCTGCCCAACCCGTGCCCGATATCGAAGATGACTCCCCGCTCCCGGGCTTCCTTCACGCCCGGCTTGAGCTTCCCCTGAGCGTCCACCAGTCCCAGGGTGTGGCCGTTGTAGCAATGGGTGACCACGTCGCCGGCGCGCATCAACTCCAGGACCTCGGGCGTTTCGGGCGGAGCAAAGCTGATGTGGGCCATCAACGGGACCTTGAAGGTGTCGCACAGCTCCCGGGCGATCTTCAGGAACTCCAGGCTGTAGCGGCCGTTCATGTTGGAGCCGACCTGGAACTTGACCCCCAGAAGTATGTCCCGGTTTTGGGAGGCCACCTCGCCGGTGCGCCGCATCACGCTCCGGACGTACTTGACCGGGTCGACGTCAGGGTTGCGCGAGCTGGGATACAGATACACGTAGCCGAAGATGCGGGTCTGGGAGCGCTCCACGATGTGGCGCTTGAATCCCTGGAAGGTGTCGGCCCCGAAACTGCCGGCGTCGACCCAGGTGGTGACCCCGGAGCGCGCGCCCACGCGGTCGGCCTCGATCCCCAACCCGGTGCCCCCATAGTAACAATGGGTATGCAGATCCACCAGGCCGGGCGTCACCCAGAGGCCCCGGGCGTCGATCACGTCGCGGCCCCGCTCCGGCGGCAGGTTCTCCTCGATGGCCCCGATCTTGCCGTCGAGGATCCCAACGTCGGCCCGGACGCGGAAGCCGCGGCGCGGATCCCGCACCTCCCCGTTCTTAATCAGGATGTCGTAGCGCGGTGGTTGCTGCGCCCAGGCCGCCGCAGCGCCGGCCGCCGTCAGGAACGTTCTCCGACTGATCATGTCATCCTCCACGATCTACGATCTCAAATGCCTCGCCAGCCAGACAATGTAGTCGCTGTTCCGCCGCCGGACCTCCTCGACCAGCCCGGACGGCAGCTCCGCCAGCTTGTCTTTGAAGAAGCGGGCGTCGCCGGACGGGTCGGCGACGTCTGGCGACCCCACCAGGTTGCCCAACCAAAAGACCAGGAACAGGTTGCCATCGACGCGGCCCTTGCCCCGGTCGCCTAGCGAATCGCCTAGCCCGCGAGCGCGGTAGATCTCTGACAGCGCGCTCTCGTCGCCGAAGGCGCCCCGCGCCGCGAACTCCACGGCGCGGCCCACCATGCGCTCGTAGAGCGGGCGCCAGGGCGAGCCGGCGGGTTGCTCGGCCAGCACCTCCAGCAGCTGCAGCTGGAGCTCGCCCGAGATCTTGTAGTTGACGCGGCCGGCGGTAGCGTGCCCGATCCTCTGTAGCACCGCCGCCTGCTTGCCGCTGCCGGAGTGGATGCTCAGAGTCCCGTCAAAATAGCGCGCCACCTCGGCCAGCTCCTGAACCCTCGCTCCCAGCTCGTCGAGCGGCTGGCCAGAGAAGTCGCGCTCCACCCGCGGCGCCAGCTCCGGCCACATCTTGTGGGTGGCGTATTCCCTCAACTGGGCCGAGGTCTCCGGATAGGCCTGGCGTTTCTTGAAACCCAGGTTGGGCGGCACTAGCTGCGCCGGCCGTCCCCTGGCTCTGAGCCAGTGCATGTAGAAGATCAGCTCCGGAGCGGTGGTCAGGGTCTCGGCTTCGTCGATGGAGGGCTCGAAGTCGAACTCGGCCGGCCCCTTGACCTCGCGAATGTAGTCATACAGAGCCTCGTTAAGCCGAAGGCTCTGGCCGAACTTGATCGCCAGGCGGCGGATCTCGGAGGGTGTAAAGCGATACCGGCGGCCGGCCACCTCGAAGGGCCGGGAGAACTCGCCCAACACCCAGGCGCCCTCCTCCGGGCTAGGCATCCGCTCGAACTGGCTTTCGACCTCGGCCTCGCTCCAGGCCTGCGGATGGCGCAGGTCGGCCCGCAACTGGAACAGCCGCGAGGTGTCAGTGGTGAACTTGGTGTATCCGGCGGCCGCCCGGATGGCCTCCTGGGTCTGCTCGATGGAGCGCGCGATCTCGTCTTCGCCCGCCCCGCTGATGATGAAATGATCGGCCTCCGCGGTGTAGCCGTGGCGCCAGCCGGCCCGGATGGCGGCCCACACTCCGGCGTGATACAGGTGCTCGATGGAGACGCGGGTGTGGCCGATTTCGGTGGGGTCCTCGCCGGACCGCGAAGCCAGCCGCCGCTCGGTGGTCATCTCCCGGGTGGCGGAAAGCTGCACCGTAGAGGCCATGTTGACGCCGTTGGTTTCGAGGATGCGGCCGAAGGCGTCAAAGGCCGCCGGAAGCGAGATCTCCGGATGCCGGTTGCCCACCGCGATCGCGGGCTGATCCCGCTGCGGCCGTGGCAAGAACGACCGGTCGATGGTTTCGGCGAAACGGCGGACGGCCTCGCGGTCCGTGGGGGCGAAAGGGAGCGTCTCAACGCCGGCGGGGCTGAGGCGCAGAAGGCTGGGCCGGTCGCCGGCGTCGGCGGCCACGTACCAGGTGTCGGCAACTGCCGGATCCTGGGTCAGGGAGGCGCGGTAGACGCGGGTCCCTTCGAGGCTGGGGAGCTCGGGCGGCACGCCCTTCAGGATACCGCCGGGAGGAGCAGGAATGTGGCGCCCTCGGGGCGTGATTGGGATACAATCTTGCGGGAGAGGTTCCGCGAGATGAACATAGCAGGGATAGCGGTGGGTTTGCTTGTCATGATGAGCGCGGCGGTGCAAGCACCTGCGCGCAAGCCGGGGCCTCCGAAACTGGCGCCAAAGCCGGCAGCAGCAGCGAAGGAGGGTGCGCCCAAGTTCAAGGCCATCTGGGAGCCGGCGCCGTTCAACAAGGACATCCGCTTGAACGCGATCGCGTGCGTGGGGCCGGAGACCTGTTGGGTTGTGGGGGACAAGTCCACGATCCTGTTCACGACAGATGGCGGGAAGAGCTGGCAGGTGCAGCTTGGCGGCGATCCCGAGGCGACCGACGATCCCCTTACGAAAGTTTTCTTTTTGGACGCGAAGAACGGATGGGCGGTGACGGATCGAGCCAAGATCCTGGGTACCAAAGACGGAAGCACGTGGGCGGAACTGTCTACAGTGAGCGGTACAACCAAAGGGGTGTGGTTTCTGACGCCCCCAATCGGGCTGGAGATCGAAAATCCGTCCTCCACGAGCCAATCGACGCTGCAACGCAGCGAGGACGGCGGCAAGACCTGGAAGCCGGCCAGCCGGTGCAGCGTGGATGCCACCGTCGGAGGACTGCCACGCAAACTGGACTGCATGATGCGCACGGCCCAGTTTTTGTCGCCGACCGTAGGGTTCGCGGGCGGGGGCGCAGCCATCAGCATGGGAACCAGCGTGGCCACTTTCGGCAAGACCAGCGACGGAGGACAGACCTGGACGATGTCGGTGGTCCCGGAAACTAAGTGGGGCATTACGGACGTGAAGTTCTGGACCGAGAACGACGGGGTCGTGGTGCTTAGCGGAGGCGAAGAAGTCTACTGGACAGGGGATGGAGGCGGGACCTGGACGAGGTCGGTGAAGCAACGCCTCTGGCCCAGCTTCTACGGCGTGGGTGAGGGCAAGATCATCGTTGGGGTCGGGGAAGGCGGCGGGATCGGCTACTCCTTTAACGGAGGGCGCAACTTTACATCCAGACCGTTCAACCTGCCGGCGCGAGTGCATGCGGTGACGTTTCCCGACGCCCGGCACGGGTATTTGGTGGGGCAGCACGCCATGGTATACCGCTACCGGATCGTGCCCATCGATTACACAAGCCAGGGGATGATGGGGGCCATGGCGCCATAGCCGGCCAGGGACCGCCTCACTTCGGCGCCATCATCGGCCGCGCCCCGGGCTGGGTGTGAGAGAGATCGAAAGCTCCCTGGTTGGCATTGGTCCCTTGGTAATCCAGTTGATTGAACTTGTCTTTGTACTTAAAAAAGATCGTCTTGCCCTTGATGCTGACTGGCAGGGGCCACGACACGATATTCGTTACCGTCACCGGACGGGTCGGGTCGCGGCCGAAAATGTAAGCGGCCTCGAAGCCTCCCTTGCCGGCAAACGTCAGTCGCGTTCCCCGCTCCGTGATCACCTGATCAATCGCCAGGTAGTCGAAACCGAGGAACTGGCGGTCTGCGTAGCGGGTGCGGATGACGGAGCTCTGGCGCGCCGGCTGGCCAGGCAGCGGTTCGGCGGCGCCGGCTTTGAAGGGCCACAGGCGCATCAGGCAGAGCAGCCGCCCGCTCACGGCGTGCCAGATGTTTTCCATGGCTGCCCGCTGCGCCTCGTCGGCGCGCCCGTCCAGGAGTCCCAGGATTCCACCCGGGCCATCCACGCCGCCGATTCGCAAGTCTTTCAACTTTACCTGCTCCCAGTTCCCCTCTTCCACCCAGTACGACCACATGGCGTAGCAGTAGTCATAGGGAGAGGGTCGCTCTCCGAAATTACAGGCGCAGGGCACGGCGCAAGTGCAGGCTTCCGTCAACTGGCCTTGGATGCGCCACGGCCGTCGCGGAGGCTCCTGCGCCAGGGCGGCGATGGCCATCGCTAGCGCCGCAACTAGCTGTTGGGAAGTCATTCTCGCCCTGGAGCGGGTTCCGAAATCTTCTTGACGATGGCCCAATTGCCGGCCAGCGGGAACACCGCGCTGACCCTTCCTATCCCCAGCCGGTCCAGCTCCACGCGCAGCTCCTTTCGAAGCTCGGAGGCCCGAGCTCGAAAGTGGCCGCCGCTCGAGGCGTTCGGGTCGATGGAATGCCGCTTGGCCAATTCGGCGAAGTTCTCGCCTTTTTCGACTCTCCTCCGCAGCTCTTCCGCTTCCTGTCTTGTTGGCGCCATCAGGATCTGATATTCACCGCGCGTCTCAGCGCCCCCGGTTAACTCCCTCAGTTGCTGCCGGGCTTCGACCGCCAGGGGATCCTGGGCTCCGAGCTTGTTTTCCAACACCGCCAGCGCCTGGCTGTAGGTCTCTGTGGCCTGCCTGCTGTTCCCCTTGGCCCGCTCGAGAGCCGCCAGGCTCATCAGCGTAGCCGCCACTTCGGGATGCTCCCGCCCGAAGACCTTTTCTTCCACGGCCACGGCTCGCTTGTAAAGGGATTCTGCCGTATCGGAGCCGCCCTGAAGCCTGCTGAGCAGGGCAAGATTGTTCAGAGCGACCGCCGAATAGGCAGCAGCATTAGAACCGGCGGACTGCTCCCACAGCTCCAGGGCCTTTCCCAGCCAACTTTCGGCCTCTTTGTATTTTCGTTGGTGCAAATAGAGGAGCCCCAGGTTATTCCACACCTCGGCTACGAGCGGATGGCCGGCCCCCAGCTCCCTCTCCCGGATCTCGAGCGAACCTCGATAGAGCGGCTCGGCTTCCGAGTAACGGCCCTGTTCCACATACACTCCCGCCAGGTTGTACAGAACGCTGGCGAGTCTGGTGTCGTCAGGCCCCGCCAGCGCCAGGTAGGCCTCTCGGGAACGCTGGAATAGCTGCGCCGCGCGGCCCAGATCGCCCTGGGCGTAAGCCAGCGATGCCAGGTCGTTCAAGCCGGCGGCCCCGTCGAAACCCGGCCCACCGCTGCTATCCAGCATGGAGAGGGCCTCGGCAGCCGCCTTCTCGGCTTCTGCCTGGAGCCCTTGGCGGTGGTAATCCACCGCTCTTCGGACAACTTCTGTGAGGCGGTTTGTGTCGGCGCGTAAGGATCCGGTGGCCAGCAACGCCGAGAGGGTCAGGGTGGCGAGCCGGTTCAGGGCAGTCATCAGCCTCAAGTTACCACTTCCGAACGCGGTGGGACAGGCAGGAATGACTGTCCTACTGCGGGAGCCAGTTACGTTACGATGGAGGCGCCAGGCACGGAGGAAAACATCTGCTCGACCGTCGAGTGAGCCGTCGCCGGTTGCTCTGCTGGGGCGCGGCCGGCGCCGCGGGGCTGCCGGCAGCGGCCGGCGAGGACCTGGTCCCCTTTATCGATTACACGCCGGCGTTTCGCGCTGAGGCCCAGGCAAGCAATCCCCGCGTGAAATGCCTCGATCTGCGCGGGGTCACCTCCTGGGCAACCCCTTCCGAGGAGTTCTTCGTATTCCACCAAACCCAGACCCCCCGCGCCGATGCCCAGGACTGGCGGCTTCACGTCGGCGGGCTGGTCGAGCGACCGGCCCAGTTCTCGCTCCAAGACCTGCTGCGCCGGCCGGACAGGCGCGATGTGGCGGTGACCCTGGAGTGCTCCGGGAATTCCGGCGCCCCACGGATCATGAATGGCCTGGTCAGCAATGCCGTCTGGACGGGCGTGAGCCTGGCCAGCGTCCTGAAAGAGTGCGGCGTCAAATCGGAGGCCAGGGAAGTGGTGTTCTTTGGGATGGATTCGGAGCGGGAAAAAAAGTTTCAGGCTGCGGATGCCGAATACACCACCCCGCACGGCCGCAGCATCCACGTGCAGGACGCGCTGGCGCCGGAGGGCATTCTGGCGTTCGCCATGAACGGCCAGCCGCTGCCGGCCGACCAGGGCTTCCCGCTGCGCCTCATTCTCCCCGGCTGGTACGGCATGGCGCAGGTCAAATGGCTCGCCGGCATCGAAGTCATCGACCGGCGGTATGAAGGCCGCCACATGGCGCGCAACTATCATGGCCTGCGGGCCTTCCAGACGCCGCTAGGAACCCTGTGGCTGGACACGTCGATTTCCAGGAACAACTTGAAGTCAGTCATCGCCAGGGTGACGCGCCGGCGGATCGGCGAACGCTTCCAGTACCAGGTGGCCGGCGCTGCCTGGGGAGGCCCCGCGAAGATCGAAACCGTGGAGGTATCGTTTGACGGCGGGCCGTGGCGCGCCGCCAGAGTCGACCACCGCAATGGCGATTTCGCCTGGTTACTCTGGTCCCATGACTGGAAAAACGCCGCTCCTGGACGCCACCTGCTGGTCTCGCGAGCCATCAATGCGCGCGGGGAGATGCAGCCCACGCGCGACGAGTGGCGGACCAGATTCGCCAGCAACCGGGAAGACCACGCCCAGTGGCCCCGGCCGATCCTGATCGGATGAAGAGGCCGGTATAATGACTGTAATGACCGCCAGGGACCTCTACGAGCGGGATTTCTTCGAGTGGACGCGGTGTAATGCGGCTTTGCTCCGGGCCCATCGCTTCGAACAGGTTGACATAGAACACATCGCCGAGGAGATCGAGGATATGGGCAAGAGCCAGCAGCGGGAGCTGGAAAGCCGTATTCAGGTGCTGCTGGCCCACCTGCTGAAATGGAAGCACCAGCCGGGCAGGCGCTCTCTGAGTTGGGAGCACACCGTCGACAACCAGCGGGACGAGATCGAGCGCCTGATTCGGATGGCGCCCAGCCTACGGAACTACATTCCCGCCGCGCTATCCGAGGTTCACCCCAAGGCGGTTCGGGACGCCGCCAAGGAAACCCGCCTGCCCCAGGCCAGCTTCCCGGAAACCTGCCCCTTCACTCCTGATCAGATCCTCGCTCCGGATTTTTTCCCAGAATAGTTGGGGCGGGGCCTTGGCCTTCCCTCACCAGCTCAGCCGGCCCGTCAACTGCAGGATGCGGGCCGAGTTCTGCGAGAACTGGTTGGTGATGATTCCGGTCGTGGCGTTCGGCAGGGTGGTGCCTGGCATGTTGAACACGTTGAAAAAGTCGATATTGAAACGGAGAAACACCTGTTCTCTGAACTGAATCGACTTGAACGCCGAGGCATTCATCGACCAGACCATGGGGCCGAGCACGTACTGGTTGCGCATGGGGTGCAGGTTGGTGTCGAGGGTGGTCCGCTGCAGGGTGCCGTTTCGCAAGGGGACGAAAACGGTGTTGGACTCGTAGAACGGGAAATTCGGATCCGCCGATGAGCCGCCGTTCTTGGGAGTGGGGATGAGCCACGTCTGGAAGGGCCTATAGTTGTCGGGGAGGCCCATCACGCCGTTCGGTCTCCCGTTTCTGTCGACGCTGTTGACGCGGTCGGCCGGAATATAGCCATTGTAGTAGAGATACCCGTCGTAGCAGACGCCGCTACGGCAGTCCTGGATGGGGTACTTCTTGCCGTAAACCTCGACCTTGCCGAGGGGGCCCCACATGTTGGTCGGCAGCGCAAAGTAGCGGCTGGTGAGGGCGCCGTTGCCGGCGATCTGCCAGCCGCCGATCAGGTGATTGACCAGACCGCGCGCGTTGCGAGCCAGCGGCTTGCCCCGCCCGAAGGGAAGATCCGCGATCCAGTTCCAGTTCACGCGGTGCTTGGGGATGTCGGTGTCCCGCCGGTAGAACAGGAGCCGGTTGCGCGCCTTCTGGTCGGTGGGGACGGCCCCTGGAAGGTACACGTTCGTCTCCGGCAGGATGTCGTCGGCCCACCCGTTACCGCCCGCCCGCAGGGCGTTGCTCATGGTGTAGAACGCCTGGAAGGCATAGCCCTTGGAATAGCGGTGCTGCACTTCGGCGATGAAGCTGGAATCGTTGGACCAGCCGCTCTTCTGGTACTGCCAGACGGTGCCGAAGACTTCCCGGTCGAAATTGCGCCGAGCCACGTTGGCGTACTCCCCGGTGGGCAACGGCTGACCGGTGGTGGTGTACCAGATATAGGCGTTAGCGGCGTCATTATATGAATAATACTGTGCCATCCGGACGCCGTGGGTGCCGGCGTAGCTGAGCTTGACGCTGGTGTTGTCCAGGATTTCCCGTTCCACGGTGAAATTCCACTCGTGGGCCCGGGCCGTGGGCTGGTGCGGGTCCAGGTAGTAAACGGTTCCGGTGCCGCGGGTGATGCCGGTGACCGTGTCCAAGTTCAAGACTTCCTTGGTGTTCACCCCGGCGGTGAACCTGGGCACGGAGCGCAACAGGTAGTTGGGCAGCCCGTCGGGGCTCTGCTGGGCGGTATTGGGATTGTTGGCGAAGGTGGCGGTGGTGGGCACGATGGCCCGTGTTTCGCAGGTGATGGCCCGCAACTGCTCGGGAATGGCGTAGATAGCGTAGCCGCCCCGCAGCACGATGGGACGACTCAGCGACCCCAGGCGGTACGCAAACCCGACCCGCGGCCCGAAGTCCCACCGGTTAGGATATGTGAAGTTGTCCGGCAGGCCCGCCTGCTCCGGGGTTTCGTACTTCACGCCGAGGTTGGCATAGGATTTTACGATGGCCGGATGCGCGCGGTTCAGCTTCACCAGGTCGTCGAGAGACCGCGCCGTCACGATGGCGTGGGTCTTGGGGTTGAAGCCGAGCACGACGTTGTCCCGCTCCCGGACCGGACGACTGTATTCGTAGCGCACTCCGAAGTTCAGGGTCAGCCGGGAGGTGGCCTTGAAATTGTCCTGGAAGTAGGCGGCGTTCTCTCCGGTCCGCAGGCGGAAGAACGACGGGAAATACCGCGCGCTGTAAGTCGCCGCGCCCAGGTACAGATTGGCGGCATTGTGGCCGGTGAAAGGGACAGGTCCGTAGGCGGTACCCGACCCCGGATCATAAAGGGCGGTGCCGAGCGAGGCAAAGGAGATGGTTCCCATGGTCTGCTGCTGGTCGGCAAGAATATCCAGAGACTCGTAGCGCCACCGCCCGCCGAATTGAAACTCGTGCCGCCCGTGGATCTTGGTGAAATTCTGGTCCAGGTTGTAGAGCCGGCTGAAGTCGACATTCAGATTGGCGCTGGAGTCATAGTCCATGCTGAACCCGGTGTCGACCGTGCGCGGGAACCCCAGACCCTTGAACGGATTGGACAGTCCCAGTCGCGTGGCGATGTCCTGGAGGACGATGGGCGTGATCTGCCGGTGGTCGCGCTGCACGCTGAAGACGGTCTCGCTGAAGAAGGTGGGGGAGAAGGTGTGGGTCCAGGAGGCCACGCCGCTGTCGTTCTCTCCTCCGTCGGTGGCCGCATTGGCCTGGCCATCCAGGGTGGTGGGGCCTCCGCCCAGCGAAGTTGTGTACCACCGATAGGAAGGGCTGTGCGAGTATCGGAAGAAGAGCTGGTCGCGGTCGGAGAGCCGGTGGTCCACACGGGTGGTGATGGTGGATTGATTGGTGTTGTTGAAGCCCAAGCCAAACCAGTTGGCCCTGACCAGGGGGTTGTCGGCTTGGGTCGGCAGGGGCGTGATGCTGTAAAGATGAGCGGCCAGGGGGCTGCGGCGGTTGAGGGGAATCTGGTTATTCGCGAAGGGCTGCCGCCGCCAGATGGCGTCCGTGGTCAGGGGATCGTAGAGGTTGAAGCGGCGTCCCTGGGCGTCGATCAAGCCGCTGAAATCGCCCTCCCGCATCGCCGGGGTGGGCATGGTCACCGACCTGGTGGACGCCTGCCGCAGGCGATAGCCCTCGTACGCCAAGAAGAAGAAAGTCTGGTTCTTGCCGTTGTAGAGCTTGGGGAGCCAGACCGGCCCGCCCACAGAGGCGCCGAACTCGTTGCGCACCAAGTGGGGAGGCTTTAGGTAATAGTCCTGGCGTGCGCGGGCCAGACCGACGGAGTTGTTGCGGGTGGTCTCAAATACAGAACCATGGATCTGGTTGGTTCCGGCGCGAGTGGTCAGAATAATCGTGCCAGGGCGGTTCATCTTGGCGGAGGAATTGCTGGTCTCTGCCCGGAACTCCTCGATGCTGTCCAGTCCCGGCGGCCGGGCGGGGATGGTTTGCCACTGGCGGTTGATCAGGATGGCGCTGTCCTGCAACAGCTCGACGGCGAACCGCAGGCCGAACACGCGTGGCACCCCGGATGATTCGAGGCCCGGGATCGTGGAGATCAGGTTCTGGATAAACCGCCCGTTGAGGGGCAACTGGTCAATGCGGGCGCGTTCGACCACCGTGGCCAGCGTGGGACTGGTGGTCGTCACCAGGGGAGTGACGTCGCCCGCCACCGTAATCGCCGTGGCGGTGGCGCCGACTTTCAACTCCGGGTTTACCTCGGCGGTCTGGCCCACCTGCAAGGCCAGCTCGCCCTTCCAGGTCTCCATCCCGGGGGCCTCCACCGTCAGCTGGTAGGCGCCGGGCTGGACGGAGGGAAACAGATAGAACCCCACCTCCGTGCTCGTCGTCGTGTACTGCCGCGAGGTTTGAGGGTGCGTCAGGGTCACCTTGGCCCCCGGAAGAACCGCCCCGGTGGCGTCTCTTATGGCGCCTTGAATGTTGCCGGTGCCCGTTTGCGCCCAGCCGACGGCAGCCCATACGAGCCAGCAGAGAACCAACCTTCGCAGTGTCATACGCCCCTCCAAACCAACAGTCTGGTTGACAACATCCTAACACGGTTGTCATCCCGAGCGCAGCCGGTGTCATCCCGAGCGCAGCGAGGGATGACACCGGCGCCGGCTTGCCTTCGACGGGCCCATGGCCGCAACGGGGAGGCGCGGACAGCATGAAGGTGGTCTAATGTTGGTCTGAGGCTGTTGAATCACCGGATACG
>Ga0247727_10010666_pt1 | contig 16226 bp, 7 predicted proteins | sample WisWelCaveWW1625_FD_202498 | JGI IMG/M metagenome (GOLD analysis project Ga0247727, IMG submission 202498) | Biofilm microbial communities from Wishing Well Cave, Virginia, United States - WW16-25 | ecosystem: Environmental > Aquatic > Deep subsurface > Groundwater > Cave microbial mat | place... | reverse complement strand
TGCTGGGAAGCTGGACCCATGCGTTCACCCCGACTCTGTACAACGAAGCGCGCTTCGGCTTCGTCCACTACCCGACACGTTTCGATATCCTCGAGACCGAGAATCTCAACAAGAAGCTCGGCGTGAAGGGCGCGCCCGGCGACGGCTTCAGCGACGGGCTCGACCATGGACTGGCGCGATTCAATCCCTCCGGCTACAACGAAATCGGCTCGCGCAGCTTCTGGCCTAACCGGAACTGGCTCGACAATCTCCAGTTCAACGACAACCTGCTGTGGCAGAGGGGCAGCCACTCGATCAAGTCGGGCTTCGAGTGGCGCCGCAGCGACATTTTCCGCGAGGCGCAGCGCTTCCGCCGCGGCCTGTTCACCTTCAACAAGGTGTTCACCGCCGAGCAGCCGAACGTCGCCGCCAGCCGCACCGCTACCGGCAACGGGCTGGCCGACATGTTGCTCGGCTGGGCGAGCCAGACCCAGGTGGGCAACCAGTTGAGCGAGGACGCCATCGCTCCCTATTGGGGGCTCTACATTCAGGATGACTGGAAAATAACTCGCCGGCTGACCATGAATGTGGGGCTGCGGTGGGAGCTGTTCCAGTCTCCCTATTTTCCCGACGGCGTCCCCGTCGGCCGGCTCGGCGTCAGCCGTTATCTCACCGAGTTCAATGTCGCCCGCACCGATCCGCGGTACGAGACGTTCCAAAGGCCGACGAGCGGCCGGGATTGCGGCTGCAAACAGGACTGGAACAACTTCGCTCCTCGTCTGGGGCTCGCTTACCGGCTGACGGAAAGAACCGTGATCCGCGCCGGAGCCGGGATCTTCTATGGCGAGGCGGATTACCTCACCAGTGAGAGCGCGCGCTGGATCAACCAGACTCCGGATTTCACCGAGGTGGTGGTGAACACCAACAACATCGCGCCGGCGGCGCTGGTCCGCAACGGCTTCGCCCCCGTCCAGTTGCCGGCGGCCGCCCCGGTTCGCGGCACCTCCGTCGAGGTGAGCCTCGACGAGTATCCAAATCAGTATGCCTCGCAGTGGTTCCTCGACCTCCAGCGCGAGCTGCCCGGCGACGTTCTGTTCGCCGTCGGCTACCAGGGCGCCCAGGCGACACACCTCTATCAGGGCCGCAACATCAACAACGGCGGGCCGCACCCCTCGATTCCCGAAAACCAGCGCCGCGTGCGCCCGCAATGGAATTCGGTGACGCTCCGCGATCCCGGCTTCAGCTCCAGCTACAACGCCCTGGTGGCCAAGGCGGAGAAACGGTTCTCGAAAGGGCTGACCTTCATCGCCTCCCACACCTGGTCGCACAATATCGACCAGGGCAACGAGTCGCTCGACGAAGGTCTCGGCGGCCGCGCCAACCAGTACGACTTGCGAAACGAGCGCGGGAATGCGAGCCTCGACCGGCGGCACAGCTTCGTCGGCAGCTTCACCTATGAGTTGCCCTTCGGGCAAGGGCGCGCCGTCGGTGCCGGCTGGGGTCGAGCGCTGGACGCGGTTCTCGGCGGATGGCAGTTGGGCGGAATTGTTTCCCTGCGCACCGGTTTCCCGTTTGACGTGAGTTATCCCGGCGACACCCAAAACAGCGGGACGAGCAACCGCGGGAACCGGATTGGCGCAGGGACGCTGCCCAACCCGACCATCGACAAATGGTTCGACGAGCTCGCTTTCGTCGCCGGCGCGCCGGGCATCTACGGCAACACCGGGCGCAACGTGTTGTATGGCCCCGGATCGAAGAACTTCGACTTCATCCTCGGGAAACGGTTCCGGATGCCGTGGGAGGGCCACGCCCTCCAGCTCCGGTTCGAGAGCTTCAACTTCACCAACACGCCGACATTCGACCAGCCGGCCGGCGGCCTGCGCGGCCAGTCCACCGCGACCATCAACGCCGCCGATGAGCCGCGGCGCATCCAGTTCGCGCTGAAGTATGGTTTCTGAATACATCGCCCGGGCGCTGTTGGTTTCCTCGATCGCTCTGGTCGGGCTCGCCCAACCGGCTGCCGATCGGACCGCGCTGCTGAAGCGAATCGACTCGACGGCTTCGTCCTGGGGCGCCGTCTCGCGACAGATCTGGGAGTTAGCCGAAGTCGGTTACAAGGAAACGCGGAGCGCGGCGCTGCTCGAATCGCGGCTCGGAGAGCACGGGTTTCGGATCGAGAGAATCGGAGGAATCCCGACGGCGTTCGTGGCGACCTGGGGCCAGGGCAAGCCCGTGATCGCGCTCCTCGGCGAGTACGACGCCCTGCCGGGGCTGAGCCAGGAGGACACGCCGGATCGGAAGCCGCGCGATGCCGGCGCCGCCGGCCACGGCTGCGGGCACAACCTGCTCGGAACCGCGGCCGCGTTCGCGTCCGTTGCCGTCAAGGACTACCTCGCCGAAAACAAGCTCGCCGGCACGATCCGCTTCTATGGCACGCCGGCCGAGGAAGGGGGCGGAGGCAAGATCCACATGGCGCGCGCCGGCATGTTCGAAGGAGTCGACCTGGTGCTCACCTGGCATCCGGGCAGCGAGAACCGCGCCAGCCGCCGGAGCTCGCTGGCGAACATTACCGGCAAATTCCGTTTCTACGGAAAGCCGTCCCACGCCGCCGGATCGCCGGAAATGGGCCGCTCGGCGCTCGATGCCTTGCAGCTTGCCAATCATGGCATCGAGCTGTTGCGCGAGCACGTGCCTTCCTCCTCGCGCATGCACTACATCATCACCCAGGGCGGCGCCGCCCCCAACGTCGTCCCGGACTTCGCCGAAGGTTACTATTACGCGCGCCATGGCAGCATGCCGGTGCTCGATAACATCTGGGGCCGCATGCTCAAGTGCGCCGAAGGCGCCGCGCTCGCCACCGAGACGCGGCTGGAAGTCGAGGTCGTCAACAGCGTCTATAACGTCCTGCCGAATGACGCATTGAGCGAGCTCCTCGAAAAGAATCTTCGCCTCACCGGCGGCGTCCACTACACTCCCGAAGAGCGTTCCTTCGCCGAGCGCCTGCGCAAGTCGTTCGACTCGGGCGAGCTGCCCGCGCCCGGCGCCGAGGAGCGCATCCAGGTCAACGATGAAGGCTCCGGCGGCGGCTCCACCGACGTCGGCGATATCAGTTGGATGCTGCCGACCGCGCAGTTCACCACGGCCACTTTCGTCCCCGGCACGCCCGGGCATAGCTGGCAGTCGGCCGCCTGCGCCGGCATGAGCATCGGCCGCAAGGGCATGGTCAACGCCGCCAAGACCCTGGCGATGACGGCCGCCGACATCTTCGCCAACCCGAAGCACGTCGACGCCGCCCGCGAGAGCTTCCGCAAGCGCAAAGGGAGCCACGAGTACCGGTCGCGCATCCCGCCCGGCCAAAAACCCCCGCTCACCTACCGCGACCGGTAGCGCCGTCGTACCGCAAGCTTCAGCTTGCGACCGCCGGCTGGCGGCCTACTCCATCATGCCCAATCATGTCCACGTGTTGTTGCATCCACTGGCTCCGGTTAGGAGAATTACCCAGTGGTTGAAAGGCACTGGGCTTCAGCCGGCGGATTCACACGCGGTTCGCCACCGTAGCGCCGGCCGTAGCGCACGGCGGCCGCGAAAGCGCACCCCTTCGGCCTCCAGCCGCAGCCGCTGCTCGAGGCCGGCGTCACCGCGGAGCAGGATCCGGCCGCCGGAGCCAAGCACGCGATGCCAGGGCAGTCCCGGCGTCGAGCCGCGCAGAGCCGACGCCACGCCTCGAGCCGCCCGCGGATATCCGGCCGCGCGCGCCACTTCGCCGTAGCTCGACACCTGGCCGCGTGGGATGCGGCGGACCACGCGCCGGACGCGGTAGTTGAATTCCGAGATCGCCATATCAATGGCGCGGCGCTTGGTCGGCGGGCTTGAGCGCCAGGAAGATGGTTAGCAGAAAGGCCGGCCAGAGCTGGCAGCCGATCCGCGCGAGCGTCGTCGAGAGGAGCCAGCCGAGATCGGCCTGGGTCGTCGCGTACACGAGGTAGTAGGCGGCCGACATCGCCGCCAGAACCGAGCCGCAGAAGATGACGCGCCCTCTTCGCTCCGGCTCAACCCGGAATCGCAGAGTGACGGCCAAAATGCCGAGCAGTACCAGCGGATGCGTGGCTCCTTCACCGAGCCAGCCGGCCTCGCCGGCAATAGCCTCGAGGCTCCGCGCGTGCCGGCTCCAGTCGACCAGCTTCCCGACCAGTTGCGTAGCGCTCTGCGTGCCGAGCGGGGTCGCGATCCGCGGCGCGACGGCGAGCTTGAAGTACAGAACGATCATCAGCCCGGGCGCGGCGCCGCAGATCACAGGCAGCCATCCGCGGATCCCCGATCGCCGCCCTTCCACCACCAGAAGCGCCGCCAGGCAGACCGCCGAGAACACCAGGCCCTCGTCCTTGGTCCAGGCGGCCATCGAGGCGAACACGCCGGCGGCGGCCAGCAATCGGATCCGCGCGGTCCCCGGCTCGCCGGCGAGGATTACCAGCGCCAGCGTCGCCAGGTAATAGAAGCTGATCGGAATGTCGGCGTACTGGGCGGTGGCTTCTCCGATATAGCTGGCGTTGGCCAGAAGCACCAGCGCGGCCACCAGCGCCGCCACCGTCCCGCGCGTGAGCGCCAGCGTGGCCGCCACGAGTGCCAGGACAGCGGCGAAAAACACGAGGCCGGTTACGGTCGGGACGAGCGTGCTGGTGGAGCCGGCGATCTCCCAGGTCCGCGCAATGAACGCCGGAAGCATCAGCGGGTAGTCGCTGTGTTTATCGATGAGCTCAGGTGAGACGGCGTTTCTCCAGGTGTCGCCCGGACCGGCCAGGTACTTGGCGCGCACATTCCACATGCTCCAGGCATCCCAATTGCCGTGGGGGTGTCCGGAGGCTCGCGCGGCGATCGCCGGTGTGAGCAGCAGCAGAGACGCGAGCGTCGCGATCGCCGCCGGCAGAGCCACGCCGGGCCGCACGGGCATCTCACGGTCGAACGGCGGCGCCGAGGATCCGCGTCGCCGGAGCGCCAGGCCGCAGGCTGCCGCCGCGGCCAGATCGAGCGCGATCACCACCGCCGGGGAAGCCGCGCCGGCCAGGATCAGCGGGAAGTACAGGAAGGAAGTGAGTCCGATTCCCGCCCCGACCGCCAGGGTCCCGCGTAACAGCAGCGCGGCCCAGCGCGGTTGCGACTCAGCCGGCACCACGAGACAAACGAACAGGAAGCCGAGCGAGAACGTAACCGCGCCCGCCACCAAGATCACTTCAGGTCCTTGTGAAACAGCACCACGCCCTCGCCCAAATCGCGGACGACGCGCAGACCGTGTTTCTCCGCCATGCCGGCGATGGGAGCCTGAGAGGTGAAATCGCCCACCACCCATCGCGCGCCCGGCAATCGCTGCCAGGGCAGAACCAGGCGCGGCGCCAGCGCGTACTGCGCGCTGAACAGCCTCGCCGCCGCCTCGATATCGGCCAGCGGGCGATCGGACAGATACCCGATCCCGGCGCCGGCCGGGACAATGCCCCGGACCGGCTCAAGCAGGTCCAGTCGTCGCGAGAGCAGGAAGGTGTCACTCTCGAGGAGCCGCAAGCCTCGCGAAATGTTCAGCGCGCCGGCGACCGCCAGCACGGCCACCAGCCAGACTCCCGCTCGCGCCCGCCAGAGCGGCCAAAGCGGGGGCCGGAGCGGAGTAGGAGTGTTCCGCGATTTCAAAGCGATGGTAGAATAGCACAGAGTCTTCCACTGCTGATCTCTGATCCGCAACTCCGCGTTCTTCAGACGGGTTATTCAAGATGGTAGTTTCCGCCCGATGAGCCATTCCCGGCTGTTCACCCTGTTTTTGTCCCTATCGCCGGCCGCCTACGCCCAGGTCGATGTCGGCTCCGGACCGATCAGCGCCGCCATCCAACTGCGTTTTCGCCAGGCGTTTGTCCGCGATGGATTCGACGTTTTATGTGCGCTGCCGCCGCTGGCCAATGTGACGCAGTTCGGGTCCACCGGGCTGTTCCAGGAATTCGCCGACGCCGCCCGGACCCCCAACACGCGGCTGGCGCTGGTGAAAGCCAACACGGTCGACCAGGTGGCCGACAACACCGTCGACGTGTTCCAGATTCGGGCGTCCATGTACTCCTACTACAATTCGATCGGCGTGAACACGGCCGGCTATCCCACCATGGATACGGCGGCCTGCCCGGCGCCCACCACGAGCAACTGTTCCTGGCAGCAGTTCGACAGGAGCTACGCGTTATTCGTGTTTACGTCCGGAACGCTGAGCGGAACGAGGTTCAACAGCAAAGAACCTTTTTTCTCGAAGTGGCTTTCCTTGAACGGCATCACCGGCCCCGGGCCGGCGATTTCTTCCGAGCAGTCGATCACCGCCGCCAGCGGAGTGCAGGCCACGGTTCAAACCTTCTCTAACAGCGCGCTCTACAACATCACCTCGGGTTTGCAGACCGGGAGGCTGCTGGCGGTGCAGCAGCCCGTCTACAGCTTCTATCTCGCCAGCAACGGCCACTCGGGATTCCTCGGCCTGCCGACATCGGACGAAACGGTCTCCGTCAGCGGGCTGCGGCGCCAAACGTTCGAAGGCGGGAGCATCGAGTACGTCCCCGGCTCGACGCCCGTGCTGAGACTGCCGGTCAGTCACTTGTCGGTGGCTCCTTCGTTCACCCCCGTTCGCCTGAAGCTTGGCGATACGGTCACCCTCCAGGCTTCGGTGTTCGCGGCCAACGGCGCGCAACTGGATACGCGGACAGTGGCCTGGACAACCTCCGACAGCCGGGTCCTCACTCTGCAACCGGCGGGCGCCAGCGTCACGGTGCGCGCCATCGGCAGCGGCTCGGCGCGCGTGACGGCGATCAGCGAAGGCAAGAGCAGCGTGCCGGTCATCTTTTTCGTCACCGCGCCGTGCTGTCAGGTCGGCGAGGGTGCGCCGACGGCGGGCATTCAGCAGGCATTCCAGGATGCGGTGACCCGGAACCGCCTCGCGTTGCGATTGCCCGGACCATCGCCGGTGCGCCGGTTGGGCAACGGATACGTTCAGGAATTGAGCGGCGCGGAACCGAACAGCTCCGTGCGTTATCTGCTGGCCAAGGCCGACCGGACGCCGGCCGCCTACGTGCTGACCGGCCTCATTCTGGCGCGCTACCTCGATCTGGGCGGGCCGGCGGGCGCGCCGGGGTATCCTACTTCGGATGCGACCGCCGGCGGGCGGCAGATGTTCGAGAGCGGCGCGCTGGCCGGCATTCCCGTGGTGCGTGTCACGGGCACGATTCTGGCGCGCTGGGCGGCGGGCAATTTCGAAGCCGGGCCGGCCGGACTTCCGCAAGCCGACCAGGAGCCGTTCCTCACGTTTCGCGCGACCGCCGGCGCCCGGCAGGTGTTTCGAGGCGGCATAATCCACGCTGGCTCGACCGGCGCTCTCGCCGGCAGGGGTTTCCTGGTCGCGGGGCCCGTTCTGAACCGCTACCTGACGCTCGGCGGCGTGGCGGGCAAGTACGGCATGCCGGTCGGCGAAGAGGAGCTGGTGGCCGGTCGGCGGCGGCAGGATTTCGAAGGTGGCTTCATTTCCTACGCGCCGGGAGCTACCGAGACCGAAGCCCAGGAAATCGACCGGCGGCCGGAAATCACGGCGACACCGGCCGTCGTCACCGCCGGCGGGCGCATACGGCTGGCAGCGGGCGGATTCGACACGGCGGCCACACTGCGCGTTTCGGTGGTCGGCCAGCCCGATTTCGTGGTGCGCACTGAGACGGGCGCCTACGTCTGGGAAGTCGCCGTGCCGCCCAATGCGCCCAGCGCGACGATCGTGGTCCGAGCCGCCGATGCGAACGGATCGGCGGTGGCGCAAGGCATTTATCGTGTGCAGTCGATCGAGGAAGCGACTTTGCGGCTGGTAAAGCTCGAAGGCGATGCGCAAACCGGGCTGCCGGCGGCGCGATTGCCGCAGCCGATGCGCGTCGCCTTGCGCGACGAGATGGGAAACCCGATCCCCGGAGCCTCGGTGCGGTTCGCCGCCTCGCCGGGCGCGCGGATCGAGGGAGCCGCCGCCCGAACCGACGAGCGGGGCGAAGCGCAGGCCTGGCTGCGTCTGCCCGCCTCCGAGGCCATCGCGCTGGCGACCGCGCAGGCGGGCGGCCAGGTGACCACCTTCACGGCCCGCGCCGCGGCCGGAAGCCTGACGAACTTTCCGCGCTTCACCCATCCACAGGATCCGCTGCTGGCGGGCGCCGCCGGACTCATACGCCACTTGCAGAACCTGGGCGAGCTGTCGCAGCCGCTGGGGGCCGCCGACCCCGTGCTTCTGGACCAGTTCTTCCGTGGCTTCTGCCTTCCGGACGTCCAGGGCGGGCAGATCTGCGACGCTTTTGCCGGCGCCCCGGATTCTTCCGATCAGTTCCTGAATCTCTGGCGAACCGGAACGTTTGTAAACAACGGGCTCGATGTCTCAGTCGAGGCGGCCCGCGCCGACGACGTCCGCGACCTGGTCGCCCAAGGTCAAGGCGTGCTGGTAGCGCTCGAGCTCATCGGCGGCGGCCAACCGGCCGGGGCGCATTTCGTGACCGCCATCGGCGTCGGAGCAAATGGCGGTATCCTGATTCAGGATCCCAGCCCCGCCTTCGGCCGGACGACACTCGAGGAGTATCTGAACGGATTCACCCTCGCCGGGCGAAGCTGGAAGGCGACCATCGCGGCGACGGTTCGTCTGCTGGCTCGAGTGCCGTCTCCATCCGGATTCCTGTTGACGGCGGGCAGCGCCGAGTTCGAGGTGAGCTCGGCGGCCGGCCCCTGCGGCCGAACGGCGGCGTGGCCGAGCGTGCTGGCGCGCGCTGCTGAGATTCCCTCCCGAGCGCCCGGCGCGATTCGGTTCCGTTATTGCGACGGCTTGCTGACCAGCTATCAACTTGACGTGGCCGGTCAGGGACCGCGGGAAATCGTGTTGACCGATCTTGCCAATCCCGGCAGCCGCTTTCCCATCCTGGCCGAAGCCCCCGCTGCCTTCCGGCTCAGCCGCGTCGCGCAGTGGACGGCAGCGCCGCAGCAAACGGCTTTCAGCGCCTTCGCGGTGGTCAACGCCGCCAGTTTCACTCCCGAGATGGCGCCGGGTGGCTTGGCCGCCGTATTCGGGAACGGCTTGTCGGGTCCTGGCGTCGCGACAACGGTGGACATCGGCGGGATGCCGGCGCTGGTGATCGCAGCCACGCCGTTCCAGGTGAATTTCGTGATCCCGCTCGAGCTGGCACCGGGCGCCCACCCTTTGCGGATCGGATCGGCCTTTGGCGTCGCCGAGCAGACCGTCGAGATCCGCGACGTTGCGCCCGCGATCCTGATGTTGGACGCCCGCCGGGCGGCGGTGCTCAACCAGGACGGTTCGGTGAACGGACCTGCCAACCCGGCGGTGCGCAGCCAGGTGATCATAGTGTTTGCGACCGGCCTGGGCGCCGTGGCTTCTCAAGGAAGCGTCCAGGCGACCGCTATTCCGGTGTCCGGGCTGCTGGAAGGGCAAGAGCTCGAGACGTTGTTCGCCGGGGCGGCGCCGGGCTTCCCCGGCCTCTACCAGGTCAACCTGCGGCTGACTTCCAACCTTCCTCCTGGCTTGAATCTGCGCCTGCGCTTGCGCCAGGGAGGCGCCGAGAGCAGCCCGGTGCAGGTTTCCGTACAGTGAATGGTCATAGCAGCCGTTCGCTGTTTGTTAGCTTGACCGCAGGGGGCTTTCCTGCTCTAATAAACGGTTCCACCCGGCCTGTTTGGCGGGGGTGAATCGGCCGGATCTCTTGATTTTGTGCTTGACATGAGGTCCGGTTCAATGTTATGAATAGTTTGACCGCGTCTAAGTTGGATCGGCGGCATTCATTTTCGGATGAGTCCCGCGAGCACAAGAAAAAGAAGATAAGAACAATAACAACGACGATTGAGCTTGCAGGTAACAGACATCGAGACTCGAGCTGATGCAAAGTGACGCGGTTCCCTCCCGGAGCCCAGCGGCGCCTGAGGCCATTGCCTGGCGCTCGCAACCTTATTGTGAGAGCAGGTAGTTGAGGCTCAGGTTGACAAGACAACGTCCATCGATTCGAATTCAATTTGCACAAGGAGAACCAAATGGTTAGCTTCCGCAGAAGTATTTTGCTGCTAGGCTTCGTCCTCATGATGACGGGTCTGGTCAGCGCACAACCGGCATTCCAATGCGTCGCCAACGCCGGCGTTCCCCCGCTGGTGCGCGCCGAGGGATTGACGGAGTTGGTCGGCGACCTGGTGCTGAACTGCAACAATGGCACTGCCACGGCCGCTGGCGCGCCGGTACCGGCTGTCAACGTTCGTATCTTCCTGAACACGAACGTGACGAGCTGGCTGGTGGCGAGCGGCTTCAATGAGGCGCTGTTGATGATCGATGAGCCCGCACCGGCGGCTCAGCGAGTTTGCCAGACGGCTGGCGGCTGCGCGATTACTGGTGTGAATCCGGGAGCCCCGCCAACTCCGGGTTCGGGTCCGGGTGTTATTTACAACTCGGCCGGCACCACGATTCCCAACGTGTGGCAGGGCACGCCGACGGCGGGCACCACCAACCAGGTTGACTGGCTGGCCATCCCGATCGATCCTCCGGGCACGGCGGTGACACGCATTGTCCGCATCACCAACGTCCGGGCCAACGCCAACCAGCTCGGTGTTTCCTCGACGCTGGTTCCGACCCAGATCATCATGTTCATTTCGCTGACGGGCGCTACGTCGATTCCGGTCAACAATCCAGCTCAAATCGTGGCCTTCGTGGTCCCGAGTCTCACCTTTTCGGTTTCCGGTGGCGGCTCCAACACGCAGTGCGTGAGCGGCTCCCGAACCGTCACGCTGAACTACGCGGAGCGATTCGCGACAGCGTTCAAGAGAAGGAGCTTCCAGACCAGCAACCTCACGGTCTTCACTCAAAACGTTCCCGGGTTCATCTACAACACCGAGACCGGTTTCTACAACCCTCTATTCGTGACAACGGCCGGAGCGGCTGCCGGTAACGGCGTCACTACTGCCGGGCGTGCAAGCTGGGGCACCAGGCTGCGTGCGATCTTTACCGGCGTTCAGGCCGGCGTCGCCCTGGCGGTGTCGACTGTTATCGGTTCTTCGGCGGTGGACCCTGGTATCGGCTTGTATGCGGTACTGACATCCACGGATGCCAATGGAGCCGGTTCTTTCTCGGCGGCTACGACAGGAGCGCTGACCGTCAGCAGTACCGGTGGAGCGCAAGCTGTTTGGGAAGTTCTAAACGACACCCCAGCCACCCTCCAGACGTACAGCTTCTCAGCTACCTACTCCTGGACCACGAACCTGGCCCAGAACATCCCGGGCCTCGGCACATCCAACGTGGGCGGCAGCTATGCGCCGGCCTACTCGACCACGACCTCGCCGACTCTGGCCAGCGTGAGCGTGGCGATCTCAACTGACTTGCAGCCGCGGTTTGCCGATACTGCCGGCAGCACGGCCACGCTGACAATCAATCCTTGCTTCTGCAACCTGCTGTTCCCGTTTGTCAGCAATCAGGCTGGCTTTGACACCGGTCTGGTGGTGTCCAACACCACCGTGGATCCATACGGGACCGGTCCGCAAGCAGGCACGGTGACCATCAATTACTACGGTGCGACAACGGGCGGTGGCGCAGCGCCGCCGGCCCAGACCTCCGCCGTGGTACCCGCGGGCGGCCAGGCGGTCTGGACGCTGTCTTCGGGTGGCAACTTCGGCATCGCCGCAACGCCTGGATTCCAGGGCTACATCATTACACAGGCCCGGTTCCAGTTCTGCCACGCCTTCGCGTTCATCAGCGACGTGGGCGCATCGAGACTGTCTCACGGCTACCTCGCGCTGGTGCTCGATACGGCGGGGTTGGTCCGTCCGACGATTCCGATCGGCGAAACGCTCGGTCAATAATCGCTTTACCATCGCACAACCCTGGGGGCTGGCCTTCGGGCCAGCCCCCATTTTTTTTGTGCAGCGTTGTCTCAAAGGGAACCACTACCTGCATTGGTGGAATCGATGTGGGGCAGGCTCTGCCCCACCAGCCGAAACTTTTCCTACAGACACCGGGTTCTAGTGCTAGACTGATATTTGCTGCTGTTCCCCGCGCCCAGCCGCTCCATCTTCAAAATCGTGTATGAGGTGATCATGAACGTCATCAGTACTCTACGACTCGGCCTGCCGGTGTTGCTGCTGGCCGCGATGGACCTCAACGCCAGGAACGTTTTCCTGTTGCCGGGCGCGACCGCCACCGCCACCACACAGGTCTACAGCCAGGACCCGTTGAGCCAGGTGGGGAGCTTCCAGGGTACTGCGGGGGTGTTCGCCGTCTTCACGGTGACCAACGGATCGAAGTATTACCTGATTTCGAGCTCGACGATCGATTCAATCGTGATTGTGGACAGTACATTCACCAACATCCTGCAACGCATCAGTCTTCCCGTGCCGCCGGTGTCGGCAGCCTTGAGTCCCGACGGGAACCGACTGCTGGTGGTCGGCGGCGGGCTTCGCATCTTCAACACGGTGACGGACACGGAATTTGTGCCGCTGGCTCCGTTTGACGTGGGCCCGCAGCCAGTGGCGGTCGCCGTGAATCACGAATCGACTCGAGCTTTTGTGGCCGCCGCCGGGCGGATGACGGCGATCGACCTGGTGACGAATTCGGTGCTGTCGCCGGTAGTCCCCATTCTCGGCGCGCCCACCGGCCTCGTGGTAGCGCCGACCAATGTCGTTTACATAACGGCGATCAATCGCATTTTTGAAATTAACGGCCGCACCCTGAGTGTGAACGCGGAGATTGCCGTGAACGCCCGTCCCGGGCCGCTCGAGTTCACTCCCGACGGGCGATTCGCCATCGCGGTCAATCAGACGCCGGCAACCGGATCGCCGGTAGTCCTTCTGGATGTGGTCAATCGCACCACCAGCATGCCGGTGCCTGCGATCGGCGCGGTGCTGGACCGGATCATCGTGACGGGCGACAACCGCGCTTATGCGACGAATCAGTCACGACAACTGCTGGTGATGCAATTGAACCCGTTCACCCTGGATGTGGCCAACTTCCAGGGTGTCGGGAGCCTGACGGCGGTTGCGGCGATTGCCGCCACCGAAGAGGCGCCCAGCCGCTATCTGTTCGCGTCGACGTCGAACACCGTATTTCGGATCGATGCGGGAACCAACAACATCGTGGGCAGTGTGCAGACTCCGATCGGGGTCGCCAACCTCGCGGTTGCCGGCCCGGCCAACACCGGCACGGCCGCCTCGGTCCTGCAATTCAATCACACGCAGAACATCGCGGCCACCGTCGCGCCGCAGCCGCTGATCTTCCGCGCCTTAGGCATTAACAGAGAGCCGTTGAGCGGCGTTGTCGGAACGCTGTCGACCACCACCGCCGGTGTGACATTTCTCCAGCCGAGTGTTACCACCAACAACAGAGGCTACGGAGTCGCGTTCGTGACCGTGGCGACGACCGCCGGAACTTATACGGTCCAGCTCACCGTCGGAAACTCGGTTCTTACCTACACGCTCAATGTCAGCGGCGGGATCACTCCCGGTGTCGGCGGCATCACGATCGTTTCCGGCAACGGCCAGGGCGTGCGCGAGCAATTCCTTTCGGCGCCGCTTGTCGTCCTGGTCACCCTGCCGGATGGCACGCCGGCGAAGAGTTCTCCGATCACCTGGGCGGTCACGGCGGGCATTGGGACGCTGGTGCAAGCGGATATGACAACCGACGATAAAGGCATGGCCAAGACGTTGTTTCTGGCCTCCAACGTATTGCCAGGATTGTCCTATCAAACGCAGACGGTTTCGGCGAACTCGGTGGCCGGGACGGCGAACTTCGTGATTACCTCGCTGGTCAGCATTCTGCCAAACGGACAATTTGCCGGCAGTCCGACCGTGCAGATCCTTGACCCCCCGCTGGCCGTGGGAAGCCTCGCCGGTCGCGCCGGCGATACGCTGCCGGGCGCCATCAGGGTTCTGGTGGTCGCAACCAGCGGCGGACAGACAGGCCAGCCGATTCCCAACATAAGCGTGAATATAAGCACCGGCTTACAGGCAACCGTCGGTCCAACAGCCACCTGTGCCGGGGGCACGGCTCTGACCGAACAGAGTGGGATCGCTACCTGCGATGTCGTCCTCGGCGGCAAGCCCGGGATGGCGCAGATCACCATAAGTGTGGGATTGTTCGTCGACATGCCTCCCATCCCGCTGCGCGTCGATCCCGGACTGCCCGCGATAGCGACCATTCTTCAAGGCAACAACCAGACCGGCAATGCCGGACAGCTTCTGCCGCTGGCGTTGCGGGCGCGGATCTCCGACCGGGCCGACAACGCGCTGACCGCTATCCCGGTGCAATGGGAGATCGTCACGCCAGGCTCGTTGAGGCTCACCAACGTGGTGGCCATCAGTGATAGCAATGGGTTCGTCTCGGCGCTGGTGGAGCTTGGCAACACGTCCGGCACCTTCCAGGTGCGCGTGCGCTCGACGATCGGCTCGGCGTCGGCGGTGTTCAACGTAACGGTCGTGATCCCGGTTGGCGGCATCGTGCCGGTTTCCGGCGACGGCCAAACCGCGTTCATCGGTCAACAATTCGGACAGCCCGTGGTCGTGCGCGTGAATAACCTGCAAGGAGTGGCGACCGCCGGTCTTCCCGTCAGCTTCGCGGTGACGGCTGGAGCCGGCTCGGTGAGCCCGTCGTCGGTGGTGACGAACTCCCAGGGCCAGGCGTCGGCCACCGTGGTCGCCGGTCCCACGGCCGGCAGGATTGTCATCACGGCGACGGTGGCTGGTTTCTCGACCAGCTTCACTCTGACCAGCAGAGTTCCGGGACCGCAATTCGCCGCCGCCAGCTTCGTCAACAGCGCCGGATTCCAGACCGGCGCCGTCGTCGCCTGCGGCATCTACAACATCAATGCGCGAGGTATCGCGCCGGGCTTGCAAGGTATCGTGCAAGGATCGACTCTCCCGGGCCTGGCTCTGCCGACCGTGCTGCGCAACGTTCGGGCGCTGTTTGGCGGGGCCGCCGCCCCGATTTTCCTGATCCGCAACGACGGCACGACCGAAAGCATGACCGTTCAGGTGCCGTGTGAAATCACGGGGACCGAAGTCAGCGTTCAGATCTTCGTCGGTGATGTCAGTACCACGATGACCGTGCCGGTTGCCCTGGCGCAGCCTGGGATCTTCCAGCAGACCGGGGCGGATGGGGTTCCATTCGCCATTCTCATCAAGGCCGACGGGAGCATCGCCGACGATAACAACCCCGTGGTTCGCGGCGAAAAGGTCACGATGGTGGTGACCGCGCTCGGCCAGACCACGCCGCCGGCGGTTACCAACCGCGTCGGAGTAGCGGGGCAAACGGTGGCATTGCCGCTGATCGCCGGCGTCAACGATGCGGGCGTTCTGATCGTCTCGGCGGTGTACGGATCGGTGCCCGGATTCTACGAGGTGAGCATCGACGTTCCGCTGGATACGGCGCCAGGCCGCAGAGTGAATCTTGGCCTGGCGGCGATTCTGGCGGACGGCTCGGTGATTTTCGCCAACGGGACGACGTTCCCACTGCGGTAGGCGGGTCGGTCCGGACGGTCACAAGTCCTCGCGGGCCGGCAACTCGCTGGAAGCTGAGGAGTTGCCGGTGACGGTGGGCGGCGTTTCGCCTCCTGGGGTGGTATAGCCTCTGTGGGAGGTTCCGCCACTTGAACCACACTTACCAACCGGTCATCCAGGGTCCGAGAGGCCCCATGCCCGCGCCCAGACCGTCGCCGGCGACGCTGGAGCGGCTGGTTTCGCCCGCCACCACCGACGTGGACCGGGCGGCGCTGGCTGTCGACCTTGCCGTCGAAGGATATACGATTGATGTCCCGATCGACGTCTGGGGACTCGAGCCGGTCGAGACGACCGCGCGCCGCCGCATGTACGGCTATACCTGGGTGCCGCCGGCGTTGGCGCCGAACGTCGAAGTAGCTCCGGGCCTTCTGTTTCCCGGCCGCATGTACGATTCCAGAAATCCGCCGCTCGGCTCGATCCTGGTCCCGCTGGCCGATGGATCGTACGTGACCGGGCCGTCACCGTTGCCGCCGGTTCCCATTGAACTCCCGAAGCCGCCGGCCGCGCCGATGGCCGTGTTCGGGATTCGCCAGGAGGACGGCTCCTGGACAATCGGCGCCGGGGATACCATGCCGAACCGCTCGGTGGTCGCCGGGCCGGACGGCAAGAAGTATTTGAAGGAGACGCGCGGTTTCTGGACGCGGTACTTCCCCGCCGAGTAAGCCCGGCGTCAGGTTTTTTTCAATAGC
>Ga0247727_10010665_pt1 | contig 16227 bp, 12 predicted proteins | sample WisWelCaveWW1625_FD_202498 | JGI IMG/M metagenome (GOLD analysis project Ga0247727, IMG submission 202498) | Biofilm microbial communities from Wishing Well Cave, Virginia, United States - WW16-25 | ecosystem: Environmental > Aquatic > Deep subsurface > Groundwater > Cave microbial mat | place... | reverse complement strand
AAGTCGGCGCCGTGCCCCTCTTCACGAACATCACGCTCACCGCCGGCCTCGGCTCGCCCGCCACCGCGCTTTCGGCCGCGCAGCTTGCAACGGAGACCGCTGCGGCATTCATCAACGGCGGCAAGGGCGCAGCCTGGTTCGACTACGACCAAGACGGCTGGGAGGACCTGCTCATCACCGGAGTGCACCGGCGCGAGCTCTACCGCAGCGGCGGCGACGGGACGTTTGCGGACGTAACTTCCGCGAGCGGCCTTTCCGGCGACCTCTACTCGATGGGCGTGATCACGCCCGACATTAACAACGACGGTTTCCCTGACGTCGTCCTTGCCAATTGGTTCGGGCGCTCCGAGGTCTTCCTGAACAACGGCAACGGCACCTTCCGCAACGTAACGGCATCGTGGAACTTCCTGTTCAGCGGGCCAGCGACCGGCATCGCGTTCGGCGACCTCGACGGCGACGGGTGGGGCGACCTCTACATCGGGTCGTACTACCGGCGCGCGCCCGGCCTTTTCCGCAACCTGCAGGGCCAGGGGCTGCAGGACATGGGCTCGCGGACCGGAATCAAGAACCTCACGGAGCAAACCTTCCAGCCGCTCATCTTCGACTACGACCTCGACGGCGACCTCGACATCTTCGAGTCCAACGACTTCGGCCCCGACTCGCTGTACCGCAACGAAGGGGACTGGTCGTTCACGGATGTCAGCGTCGCCTCGGGGGTCGCGATCATGGGGGACGGGATGGGCGCGGCGATCGGCGACCTGAACGGCGACGGGTACATGGACATCTTCGTGACGAACTTCGCCGCCGATTACTGGCTGGTGTTTGACCCCCGCAATGGCACCTACAGCGACGTGCACGTGGCGGCGAACATCACCGACCCCGAAGTGGGGTGGGGCGTCCAGACGATGGACTTCAACAACGACGGGCACCTCGACATCTTCGTGGCGGACGGGAGCGTCATCGCGGGGCAGCCGGACGAAGCGGACAAGCTGTTCATCAATCGCGGCGACAACACCTTCTTCGAGGCCGGGGGAGAGGCCGGCGTGAAGGACTGGGGCCACAACCGCGGCTCGGCGGCTTCCGATTTCAACAAGGACGGAGCGCTCGACCTATGGGTCGCGAACGTCGTCGGGAACTCCTCGTTCTACCGCGGCGAGGGCGGCCCGAACCACTGGTTCGAAGTCACGCTGGAGGGCGTGGTGACCCAGCGGCAGGCGGTCGGGGCGCGGATCACGCTGGAGGCGGGGGGCCGCACGCAGACGCGCCAGGTGCACATGGGATCGTCCTACCTCTCCCAGGATTCGCTTGTGCAGCACTTCGGGCTCGGGGCGGACGATGTCGTGCAACGGCTCACCGTCGACTGGCCGTCGGGCGCGCAGCAGGTGTTCACCGACCTCGGCTCCGACCGCCGTTTTTTCGTCAAGGAGTACGAAGGCAACGCGCCAACGGCGGTGGCGCCCGACATCATGACCGAAGCCGGCACGGAGATTCTTTTCGACGGCTCGGCCTCGTGGGACGATACCGGCATCGTGGAGTGGAACTGGTCGTTCTCGGAGCCCTATCCAAACCTCACGCTTTCCGGCCCGAATCCAAAAGTGACCTTCTTCGACTCGGGCAACTTCACAGGGTCGCTAAACATCGCGGACGGATTCGGCAACCGCGACGGGGTGGGGTTCACCATCGCGGTGCGCCCCGCGACCCACCCGCTGGTGTACGCGGGCCCCGACCTCCAAGTGGTGCAGAACGGCACCGTGGCGTTTTCGGCCACACTCAAGGGGCCGCAGTCTTCCCTAGACTACACAAACACAACTTTTGTATGGACCATCACCGGCCCAGGCGGGGACATTACTTTCCCCGGGCGCAACATTTCGCACACGTTCGTCCTGCCTGGCCTCTACGCGGTCAAGGTCAACGCGACGGACGTGTACGGCCTCTGGGGGGAGGACTCGCTCGTCGTGACCGTAGGCGACCCCGAGCCGCCGCTCATCGTCTTCACCCCGCCCGACTCCGTTCCCGAGGACACAACGTTTACGCTCGACGCGTCGCGGACCACCGACAACGACCCATCGTTCCCCGGCTCCGGGCTGTTCTACTGGCGTGTGACGGGCCCGGGGACGCAGTTCGAGGTGCGCACCGGTGCCGTCACCGATTTCACGCTGACGGACCCCGGACCCGCGCGATTCGAATTGGAGGTGGCCGACGCCTCCGGCAACGTGGCGGCCTTGCAGTTCGTGATCCAAGCGATCGACGGCACGCCGCCCCTCGCCGACGGCGGGGCGGACCGCGTGGTGAGCGCGGGGTCGACCGTCCGCCTTGACGCATCGAATTCAACGGACAACGACCCTGCGTTGCAGGAGCGCGGCACCTTCGAGTGGACGTTCACGGGACCCGACCCTCCGGGCCGCTCCTACGGCGTCGTGACGCAGGTCGTGGTGACAAACCCGGGCGTGACGCTGGTGCGCCTCAACGTCCGCGACCCCAGCGGCAACAAGGCGGTCCGTGACGACGAGTTCACCATCACGGCCGTCGACACCACGCGCCCCTCCGTGTACCCGCAGCCGGACCTCGACGTCGCTTTCGGGGAGGCTGCAATTTTTGCTGTTGTGAATGCGACCGACAACGACCCGGCCTTCCCCGGAAACGGCCGCTTCACCTGGCAATTCCGGGATGGCGGCGCGTCGCGGACGCTGAGCGGCCCAAACGTCCCCTACACATTCGCCGAGGTTGGCGCCCACCGCGTGGAGCTCGTGGTGGGAGACGCCGCCGGCAACTACGCGCGGACCAACTTCACGGTGACGGTCTTGGACCGGGCTGCGCCGCTCATCCGGGCAAGTGTGGTCAACGCATCGTTGGTGGGCGAGCCCGTAGAGCTGAATGCGACGGGGAGCTTCGACGATGTCGGGATCGCGAGTTTTGCCTGGTCATTCGATCCACCGGTCGATGTGCAGGTGCTGAACGGCCCGTACGTCCGCTGGACGTTCCGAACGCCTGGAAACTACACCGTCACCCTGCGAGTCGTCGACACCTCCGGCAATCCGGCCGTAGCGCAATTCCCGATCGAAGTGCGCCCCCTCGAAGCGCCGCCCTTGCCGGGCCCCACAGGCGAGACGCCGACCCCCGGGCCTTCCGCCCCATCGCCCGAGAACAGCGCGCTGTCGGCCGCGGGCATTGGGCTTACCGCTGGCGCGGGCCTCGCTGCAATCATGCTGTTCCGCCGGTGGCGGCGGGAGCCGGCTTGAGGGGGGGCGGGGCAGGAGGGGTGTCGCCCTCGAGGAGCGCCTGGCGGCGGAGGATGAGGAAAACGGCGGCGTAGAGCGGCAAGGTTTGCGGGCCCGGCGAGGGCTTGAATTCCTGCCCCTTCAAGGTGAACGGCTTTGCGGTGGGGGACGCGGAGACCTTTACCAGCTCATCCCCCAGCGCGACTGCCTCCACGAGCGGGTCGAAATCGTCGAGCTTGTCGCGCGTGAGCGGTGTGGCCCGGAGGCCGGTCTTTCCGTGCAGCGAGCCGGGGGCGCGGATGAGGCGTTTCACATCGGAGGACACCGGCTCGTCGCACCACCCTTTCAGGCGGTTGAGATGGTAGGCGAATAGGTGGCGGAAGGTGCCGGGCCCAACTCCTTGGTGGATATCGGCAACGCCGTCACTCACGGCCGCGATCCGCTTGGCTACCGCGTCGGGGCTTCCCTCCAGGGCTTCCACGAGCGCCTTCGCTTCCCTGGGCCCGATCTGCGTGAGTTCAGAGAGCGCTTTGGCCTTCTCGGTCGCGGGGCGGCTGTCGGCTGCGATTCCCCGCAAGTGTTCGACCGTGGCCCGCGTGAGCTTTCCGCCCCAACCGCCCTCGGTTCCGCCTGGAATGCGCGTGGACCGCAACGGCCTCCCGAATTTCCCCTCCACGGTCAGGTCCCTCACGAATTCGTCCACTTCGACCTTGCCCGTTACGAAGTCCACCACTTCCCGGCGCATGGGCGATGAAAGCTGGCGCACGCGCGAGTCCCGAACATGGCAGTGGTACCCGCGGCTCCCCGAGAAAACGAGGTGCAGGTCCTTCTCCGCGTAGCCGAGCTCGTCCCCGAGAAAATTGTCGATGAGCGTGACGAATTTCACCTTGACGGCGGCGAGCATCTCGCCATAAGACATCTTGTCGGCTCCCTCGAGGTGGTCCGCATCGAGGTCGAAGATCAGGTCCGCGCCGACCCAGCCCTTCTCCGCCATGGTGTGCGCCGAGGGATGGTCGTAGTAGGCCGCGGAGTGGTACACATGCGCCGGGGGCTTCCGCACGATGTCGAGTTTCAGGAGGTCCGGCGACGGGAACCCTAGGTGCCGCCGAAAAAACGTCTCGTTGTGGTACATGAATCCGAACTCGCGCTGTTGAAAGCCCATCGGCGGCGGCAGCGCGTGCTTCGCATAGTAATCCTTGAACGACGCGTTCAGGAAAGCCCAGGTGCGCTCCATCCCCATGGTCATTCCCCATCCTTATCGGCGGCCCGTTGCGCCCTCAGCTCCGGCGGCGGCAGCTTGCCGGACCGCCGAAGCTGCTTGCGATAGTAGTTTAGCGGGTGGTTGATCGTCTCGCACAGCTTGTCCGGGTTGAAGCAGATCCCGTAGGTCTTCATCGTCGAACACATCGGCGGCGTGTACTGCGTCCCCGAGATCTCGCCGATGATATGCTGGATTTGGTACATCGACTTCGAGATGTTGAAGTCGGGCCAGCGCGAGAAGAGCGAGATGAGCCCCTCCTTGTCGTAACCGATCGTGTGCAGGAACGCGACCATCGTGAACCGCCCCATGTGGGGGACATTCTCGCTTTTTCCTGTCATCTCCATCAGGTGCTTGATGCAGGGCGGGAAGGACGCCTCGTCAAGCACGCCGCCCGAGCCCTCGAACCGCGCGCGCGCCTCTTTCACAAGGCCCGCGAGCCGCTCCGCGTCCGCCTGAATCCTCTCGTAGAGCATCTCCGAGATAGGCATCGGCAGCTCGCTGTTCAGCCGGAACCGGTACGCCTCCTCCAGGATGCGGAACGCCTTCTCCGGGGGCAGGCGGACCCACCCCCGTTTCACATCCTGCAGGACGAGCGCCCAATTCTTGTCCCCGATCATCCCCGCGATCTTCAGGTAATCTGAGAAGTGGAGGCCGATCCGCCCGTCCTGCGCCTCCGCGAATGCGACCTTCAGGTACTCGAGGATGCGGCGCACCTCCGGCGCGATTTCCGAGCCCTCCGCCCCCTTTCGCCCGGCCTCCTGGGTGTTGAGCCGCTTCAGGCGCCGCTCGAATTGCTTGGCTTCGGCGAGGCAAAATTTCTTGGTGAGGTACGAATCGTTAACGGCGGAAACGAGGATGCGCGCGTAAAGGTAGGAGAGGACTTCGTCGAGGAGGATCTCCTCCTTGCCCGTGGAAATACGGTCGTCAAGCTCCTCGCCTTTCAACGCCACATCCGCGCGAGCGAAACCGCGCTTGCGCGCCGGCTCCCAGCTGCGCCCTCCGACCAGGTCTTCGATGGTTACCCCATAGGTCTTGACCACCTCCCGGCCCTCCGGCAGGAACGGGAACATGGCGCCAAGTTCGAGGGGCTTCACCATCCGCCGACGATCCCCTCAGAGGCGAGATAAGCCTTCGGCTGGGGGGAGTGAAAGCCCCATCAGAGCCAGAGGCCGGCGCTATTCGCTCTCGATCCTCGGCGCGAGCAGGTACATGACCGACCCGTCGCCCTCGGCGATCTTGAACTCGACGCGCACCGGGTAGTCGTTCCCGAGGTTCAGCGTGACATCCTGCCCGGGCGGGATTGCGCGGATCATGTTCGCGAAGTAGTCGAGGGAGAACAGCGAGCGCGCGGCTTCCTTGGCGTCGAGCGACTTGAGGAGGTCTTTCTTCAGCTTCAGCGAGACGCTGTCGGTGTCCCCTTCGCAAGCAAGCTCGAACCCGTCGCTCGCAACCTTTAGGGCGATGTGGTCGGACACCGACTCGGATGCGCGGATGCCCTGGCTGAGGTCATCCACCGAGAGGGTCACCTTCGCGGGATAAGTGAGGGACGGCACCTTGGGGTCGCTCATCCCCGTCGTGTCCACGAGCGACATCCGGCGGGTGATGTTTGCAAGCGTGATGACGAGCTTGTTCTGGTCCTCGTTGTGCTCCATCGAGAGGAGGTCGCCCGCCTTCGCGAGCTTCAACACATCCTTGAGCTTCTCGATGTCGACGCCGAGCTCCCCGGAGGTCGCCTTTAGCTCCTCGAAGGCGTCCTTGCTCAGCTTCAGCTCGACCATAGCGACATGGGCGGGGTCAACCGCCTTCAGCGAAATCCCGTCCTGTCCGACGCCGAGCTTGACCTCGTCCACGAGGGTGGCAACGACATTGATGATCTCCTTCAGGATGTCCGCCTTCACCTTCGCCTTAAACGCCATATCCAGCCCTCGTGACTTCGCCCGGATTGCCGCCGGAGTAGATAAGCCAAACGGGGGGCGAGTCGAACGCTGGTGGGAGCAAGCGTTTTTGGGAGGCGAGGCTTGGTGGAGGCGCGGGTGAATTGCGATGATTGAGGTTGGCGACAAGGCTCCAGACTTCACGGCGAAGGACCACGATGGCAAAACGGTGAAGCTCTCGGAATTCAAGGGCAAGAAGGTCGTGCTCTACTTTTATCCGAAGGACTTCACGAGCGGGTGCACGAAGGAGTCGTGCGACTTCCGCGACCGGTCGGGAGAGTTCAAGGACACGGTGATCCTCGGCGTGTCGAGCGACAGCGTTGACAGCCACGAGGACTTCCGGCACAAGTACAACCTGCCGTTCAGGCTGCTCTCGGACCCCGAGCAGGAAATGCAGAAGAAGTACGGCGTTTGGGGGGAGAAGTCGATGTACGGGCGGAAGTACATGGGAACCGTGAGGACGACCTACTTGATCGGGCCCGACGGGAAGGTGGCGCGGGTTTGGGAGAAGGTCAGGGTCGACGGGCACGTGGATGAGGTGCTCGAGGCGACTAAACCACTCTAGTGCCTTGGAGTGCGGCGCCGATCGGCCGCCGAGCGGGCGTCGAGTGATGCGCGGAGTTCGCCGAGTTGCTCCCAAAGTAAGTCCTCGTCGGTGACGAACGGAACGCCGTGGGCTTTCATGTCATCGAGGAACTCCCAGAGGCTGAGGCCAGCGGCGTGTGCACACCACTGCGCGCTCGCCCCTCCCCGTTGGTACGTACGCAACGCGTCCTCAAGCCGCATCAACGGTTCACCCTCGTCCGCCCCGGCCATGGCTATTGGTTCTCTCTCCACCGTTTCTCGCACCGCACGCAGATGTAGAACCGCGTCTCTGGCTCGTCGGCGCCCCTCGTCTGCTGCATCATCCAATACGCCTCGTTGAAGCTGCATTTCGGGCACATGATTTTCGTCTTGGGGAGGATCCCCGGCGCGTTCTTGTCGACCACCAGCCGCTGCTTTTCGTCTTTTAGCGAGCGCGTCTTGGCCGCATCGGCGTCTCCCTTGCCGCTCGACACCTTGGTGCCGCACTTGCGGCAAATCATCAGGCCCCCGCCGCCGGGGAACATCAGCGACTTGCAGTTGGGGCAAAACACGCTCGGCGCCTCGTCCCTTGCGGGAAGCTTCCTAGTCAGGCGTCCGCATTTAAGGGTTCGCGGGGCGAGCGCGCGCGCGCGCAACCCTACTTGGCGTCGTCGGGATTCTGGGGCGCGTCGCCGCCGTTCTCGGCCTCTGCGATTTCCTCTTCCGGCTCGTCGTCTTCCGCCTCCGCGTCCTCTCCGGGCGGCGGCGCCGTCTCTTCGACCGCGCGGTACTCGCCGATCTCGGCCTCGGCCTCCACAAGGCGGGCAACGCCAATCACGCGGTCGCCCTCGTCGATGCGGATGATGCGGACGCCTTGCGTCGCGCGCCCGAGAATCGAGATCTCGGCCACGCGGGTGCGGATCATCATGCCCGACTTCGTGGTGACAAGGATTTGGTCGGCCTCCTCGACGCGCCGGATGCCGACGACCGGGCCGCCCTTCTCCGTGACCTTCATGTTCTTGACACCCCCCGCGCCGCGGTTCGTCTTGCGGTAGTCGGCCACTTGCGAGCGCTTGCCGTACCCCTTTTCCGTGATCGACAGCAGGATGTCGGCTTCCTTCACAATCGCGGTGCCGATGACCTCGTCGCCGGCCTTGAGGCGGATCCCGCGCACGCCGTGCGCGTTGCGGCCAATCGCGCGAGTGGCCTTCGCGTCGAACCGCGCCGCCTGGCCGAGCCTGGTGCCGATGAGGATCTCGTCCTCGTCCGTGCACAGGCGCACGTCGACGATGCGCTCACCTTCGTTCAGCACGGTCGCGATGATGCCGGTCACGCGCGGGTTCGAAAACTGGGTGAGCGAGGTCTTCTTGATCGTGCCGCGGCTGGTCGTGAAGATCAGGTATTTGCCATCCTCGAATTTCTCGACGGGGATGTGCGCGGCGATGAGCTCGCCTTGCTCAAGGCGCGGGAGGAGGTTGATGATCGGGATGCCCTTCGCGACGCTCTTCCCCTCCGGGATCTGGAACGCCTTCAACCAGTAGGCGCGGCCCTTCGATGTGAAGAAAAGGAGGTAGTTGTGGTTCTTGACGGTTACCACGGATTCGATGAAGTCGGACTCTTTCGTCGTTGCGGCGATTCGCCCCTTGCCCCCGCGCCGTTGCGACCGGTAGACATCCGGCGTCTGCCGCTTGATGTACCCCTCGTGGGAAACGGTGACGACGACTTCGATGTTCGGCACGAGGTCCTCGAGCGACACCTCCGCGAGGTCGTCCACAATCTGGGTGCGCCGTTCGTCCCCGAAGCGGTCCTTTAGCTCGGCGAGGTCTGCCTTGATGATCGCGAGCACCTCGTTGCGGTCGGCCAGGATTTTCTCGAGCCGCTGGATGAGTTTCTGGACATCCGACAACTCCTGTTTCAGTTCGGTGATTTCGAGGTTGGTGAGGCGCCGCAGCGGGAGCTTGAGGATTTCCCGCGACTGGATGTCGGTGAAGAAGAAATGCGAGATGAGGCTCAGCTCCGCGGCGTCCGCGTCCTTGCTCGCGCGGATGACCTTGATCACGGCGTCGATCTGCTCGACGGCCTTCACGAGGCCCTCGAGGATGTGGGCGCGGTCGCGGGCCTTGGTGAGGTCGAACTGGGTGCGCTTGGTGATCACGAGCTCCCGGAACTCCAGGAAGCGCTGCATCATCGAACGCAGGGGCAGCACCTGCGGCTGGCCCTCGACGAGCGCGAGGTTGATCGCGCCGAAGGTGGACTGGAGTTCGGTGTGCTTGTAGAGCTGGTTGAGGATGATTTCCGGGTACACATCGCGGCGCAATTCGATGGCGATGCGCATGCCGTCCTTGTCGGATTCGTCGCGGAGGTCCGTGATCCCTTCGATCTTGCGCGCCTTCACGAGTTCCGCAATCTGTTCGAGCACCTTTGACTTGTTCACGAGATAGGGGATCTCGTCGACGACGATGCGGTTCTTGTCTTTCTCCATCGGCTCGACATGCGTCTTCGCGCGCACGCGCAGCTGTCCGCGCCCGGTCGTGTAGGCGTCCGCGATGCCCGCGCGCCCGTAGATGATCGCCCCCGTGGGGAAGTCGGGCCCCGGGATGATCTTGAAGAGCTCGTGGTCGGGCAGTTCCGGCTGTTCGATGAGGGCGGTGAGCCCATCGCAAAGCTCGGCCAGGTTGTGCGGCGGGATGTTCGTGGCCATCCCCACAGCGATGCCTTGCGACCCGTTGAGCAGGAGGTTCGGCGCTTTCGCCGGGAGCACGTCCGGCTCCTTCAGCGTCCCGTCGAAATTGTCGCGCATCGGCACCGTGTCTTTGTCGATGTCCGCGAGCATCTCGTCGGCGAGCTTCGTGAGCTTGGCTTCCGTGTAGCGCATCGCCGCGGCGCGGTCCCCGTCGACCGACCCGAAATTCCCCTGGCCGTCGACGAGCCGGTACCTCATCGCGAACGGCTGGGCCAGGCGCACGAGCGCATCGTAGACCGATAGGTCGCCGTGCGGGTGGTATTTGCCAAGCACCTCTCCGACGATCCTCGCGCACTTCTTGTACGGGCGGTTCGCCGCCAGCCCGAGCTCATTCATCGCGTGCATGATTCGGCGGTGGACGGGCTTGAGGCCGTCGCGCACATCGGGGAGCGCGCGGCCGACGATGACGGACATCGAGTAATCGATGTACGACTCCTTCATCTCGGCGGTGATCACGCGCGGGCGCACCACGAGGGCAAAGGGGGGCGGGGCCTCGTCGGGCCTCTTCTCGTCGGCCATGCGCAAGTCCCCCTAAATGTCAAGGTTCGCGACCGCGCGCGCGTGCTCCATGATGAACGCCCGCCGCGGTTCGACTTCGTCGCCCATAAGCTTCGAGAAAAGCTCGTCAGCCGCCACCGCATCCTCGACGGTGACCTGCAAGAGCACGCGCTTGGCGGGGTCGAGCGTGGTCTCCCAGAGCTGGGCCGGGTTCATTTCGCCAAGCCCCTTGTAGCGCGAGATGGCCACCTTTTCCGACCCGATCTCCTTCAGGACCTTGTCCTTTTCCTGCTCGGTGTAAGCGTAGTGGATCTTCTTCTCCTTCTCGAGCCGATACAGCGGGGGCTGGGCGATGTAGATGTACCCCTTGTCGATGAGCTGGCGCATGTGGCGATAAAAGAAGGTGAGGAGCAGCGTGCGGATGTGCGCGCCGTCGACGTCGGCGTCGGTCATGATGATGACCCGGTGGTAGCGCGCGCCTTCGATCGAGAATTCGTCGCCGATCGAGGTGCCAAATGCCGTGATGAGATTCTGCACTTCGACGTTCTCGAGCGCCTTGTCGAGCCGTGCCTTCTCGACATTGATGATTTTCCCGCGTAGCGGCAGGATTGCCTGGAACCTCCGGTCGCGGCCCTGCTTCGCCGAACCGCCGGCGGACTCGCCCTCGACGATGAAGATTTCGGAGCGCGCGGGGTCTCGCTCCGAGCAGTCGGCGAGCTTTCCAGGCAGCGCCGCGGAGTCGAAGAGCGACTTGCGCCTGGCCATCTCGCGCGCCTTGCGGGCCGCCTCGCGGGCGCGGGCGGCCGCGAGCGCCTTGCCAATGATCATTTCGCCGACGCTCGGGTGTTCGTCGAAGTACGTGAAGAGCTGCTGGTAGATCGCCGACGAAACGAGCCCCGTCATCTCGGAATTCCCGAGCTTCATCTTCGTTTGCCCCTCGAACTGCGGGTTCTTGAGGCGCACCGAGAGGATCGCCGTTAGGCCTTCGCGCACATCCTCGCCGCCGATGCCGACCTCCGAGCCCTTGAGGAGGTTGCGGCGCTTCGCGTATTCGAGGATCGCACGGGTTAGCCCCTGCCTGAAGCCGATGAGGTGCGTGCCGCCTTCGACCGTGTGGATGTTGTTGGCGTAGGCGTAGGTGCTCTCCGTGTAGCCGTCGGTGTACTGGATTGCCGCCTCCACTTCGTGCGTACCGTTCACCGACTTGAGGTACACGACCTCCGGGTGGATGGGCGTCTTCGCCCCGTTCAGCCATTTTACAAACCCAACGACGCCGCCGTCGTAGTGGAAGACCTCCTTTTTGACGTTGGCCGGGTCCCGGCCGTCGGTGAATGTGATGGAGAGGCCCTCCGTGAGGAACGCGAGCTCGCGCAGCCGGTTCTGCAACGTCTCGTACGAGAACTCGAGCGTCTCGAAGACCTTGGAGTCCGGCTTGAAGCGCTGGATCGTGCCGGTGATGTCGGCGGTGCCCACGACCTCGAGCGGGGTGGTTGGCACTCCGTATTCGTAGCGCTGCTTGTAGAGCTTGCCGTTGCGCGCGACCCGCACCTCGAACCATTCCGACAACGCATTGACGACAGATACCCCGACTCCGTGCAGCCCGCCGGAGACCTTGTACGACTTGTCGTCGAATTTTCCGCCCGAGTGGAGGACGGTGAGCACGATCTCGACGGCCGGCTTGCCGTATTTCGGGTGCGTGTCGACGGGGATGCCGCGCCCATCGTCTTCGACGGTGACCGATCCTTCCGGGTTGAGGGTGACGCGGATTTCGTTGCAGAAACCGGCGAGGGCCTCGTCAATGGAGTTGTCGACGACTTCGTAAACGAGGTGGTGGAGGCCGCGCGCGTCCGTGGAGCCGATGTACATCGCGGGCCGCTTGCGGACGGCTTCGAGCCCCTCGAGGACTTGAATCGATTCGGCGGAGTATTCACTGCTTGCGCTCATTTTCGCCCCACCTTTGCTGGCTTTCGCACCCATCCCTGGTGTTTGGAAAACACGCGATTCCGGGTTGTTTTCCGATGGTCATGCCCTACGTGATTCCGGCATGATTTCGGGCCGATTTTGTGGCCGGGCCTTTATAAAGGAGAGTATAAATAAACCCATCGGTTCGATTCAGACAAATCGGCCCTCTTGGAGCCCCATCTTCCGGGCCATCTGGCTCGGGCATTTTGGCTGCCTTTAATAGGCCTTCCAGACGCGCCGCATGACCACACGAACCGGAGTTTATGCGCCAGGAACGTCCTCCTTGGCCTCGTTTGGGAGCCGAAATGGAGACCGGAACAGCAGCCGCGCCCGGGCGCAAGATGGTGTGCGACACCTCGGTGCTCCTTGCCGGTGGGGACCCCCGCGGCAACGCCGCAGATGAGGTGTTCGTCACGCCATCGGTGCTCGACGAGGTGAAACGCCCGGAGGACCGGGAGCGCCTCGATACGCTGCGCGACCTCGGGCTGCGCGTGCAGGCGGCGAGCGACGGCTCGCTGAAAACCGTCGACCAAGCCGCCGCGGCGACGGGGGACAGCCAGCGGCTTTCGAGAGCGGACCGAGAACTGCTCGCGCTTGCAGTTGACCTCAAGGCCGAGCTCCTCACGGACGACCGCTCGATGCAGAACATCGCGGCGTCGCTCGGGGTGCCGTACAAGGGCTACGCGCAATCGGAAATCAAAGGCATATGGCATTGGCTGAGCCAATGGCGGTGCTCGGGGTGCGGCCGCGTGTACGAAAACGAGATGCCGCGCAACGAGTGCACCGTGTGCGGACACGAGGTGCGCAAGAAGCACTGGCGCGTGCCCATGGGCGAGGCGGCCGGGCCGAAGCGCCGCAAGAAGTGACGGCCGAGCCGCCCCAAGGCTTTTGGGGGGTCGCGGGCCTGCAAGGCCCGAGAAGAGCGCCTGTGCCCGACGAACCCTTCCGCGTGACGCCCTGGGAAGTCGAGGGCGTTGTCGACTACGCCCGGCTCATCAAGGAGTTTGGTGTCGACGCGCTCACGCCCGACGTGCTCGAGCGGCTGAAGAAGTCGGCCGGCGGCGAGCTCCACCACATGCTGCGCCGGGGCTATTTCATCAGCCACCGCGACCTCAAATGGGTGCTTGACGAGTACGACAAGAAGAACCCGTTTTTTCTGTACACCGGCCGCGGCCCCTCCGGGCCCATCCACCTCGGTCACCTGGTTCCGTGGATCCTCACGCAGTGGCTGCAGGAGAAGTTCGATGTCGATGTGTACTTCCAGCTCACCGACGACGAGAAATTCCTGTTCAACGACGACCTGACGCTCGAGGACACCGCGAAGTGGACGGTCGAGAACGCGCTCGACTTCCTCGCGCTCGGCTACAAGCCCGGAAAGACGCACATCATCTGGGACACGAAGCACGCGGGCGTCATGTACCCTCAGGCGATCCGCGTGGCGAAGAAGCTCACCTACTCGACCGCGAAGGCCGTGTTCGGGTTCGAGCCGTCGTCGAATGTGGGGGAAATCTTCTACACGAGCATGCAGTCGGTGCCCGCGTTCCTACCCTCGGTGCTGAAGGGCAAGAACATCCCGTGCCTCGTGCCCATGGGGATCGACCAGGACCCGCACTTCCGCATCGCACGCGACATCCTTCCAAAGCTCGGTTACCTCAAGCCGGCGGCGCTCCACAGCAAGCTGCTGCCAGGGCTCACCTCGCCGGGCACGACCAAGATGAGCGCGTCCGACCCGAACAGCGCGATCTACACGAACGAGACGCCGAAGCAGGTGCGCGCGAAAGTGATGAAGTACGCATTCTCGGGTGGGCAAGCCACGACGGCGGAGCACCGTAAGCTTGGCGGGAACCCGGAGGTCGACGCGTCGTACCGATGGCTGTCGCTTTTCGAGCGGGACGACCGGCGGATGGAAAAGGTGGCCGAGGACTACCGGTCGGGCAAACTGCTTTCGGGGGAGCTGAAGCAGATGTTCGTGGACCACATCAACGCGTTCCTCGAAAAGCACCGCGAACGGCGCGAGGCGCTGCGCCCTAAACTCGACGAGTTCATGCTCAAAGTGTAAGAGGGCCGTGGCCGATCGCGCGCCGTGGCGGCGCGCCCCTCCCTCGTCAAGGCTTCCTCCGCCCATTCGTACGGGCACGGTGAGGTGGTGCGAGCCGCGGGGCGGCTGATCGAGTGGGCGCAAAGCGCGCCCCCCACGCGGCCGGAGGACGAGTACATCCACGAGCTGCGGGTGCGCCTGCGGCGTTGCCGCGCCGCGATGCGCGCGTTCCGGCGGTTCTACCGCAGCCGTGGAGCCTACGAGCGGCGCGTGGAGCGGCTGCGGCGCCTCTCCCGGGCGCTTGGGCCGCTGCGCGACTCCGATGTCACGGCCGGCCTGCTCGAAGACGCCCTCAAGACCGCGCCGCACGCCCCGCGCGCCGTCGTCTCGATGTTGGAACGCCACCGGCACGCGCGCGAGCGGCGATGGACACGTGTGCTCCCGGCGCTGGCGGCCATTGCGGGCCTTGCGCCCGAAGCGCTCGCGCCGCCCCGGCCGCCCCCCGGAGAAAAGGCCCCGCGCGGGAAGCGCCGACTCGACCGGCACGCGCGGGCCACGCTTGCACGGCGCTTCAACGAGGTGTGGCGGCTTCGCCGGGTTCTCGAAAGCCGCGACCCGCTCGAACTCCACGCGCTACGCATCGAGATCAAGCGCCTGCGGTACTCGGTCGAGGCGTTCGACGCGATCACCGGAGCCGCCGGGCGCCGCTGGGGGGCGGCGCTCAAGAAACTCCAGTCGACCCTCGGGGTCATCAACGACCACACCGTGGCGCTTTCCGTTGTCGAGCGTTTCCTGCAGTCGGAGGCGCGCCCCATGGAGGCGGCGGCGCTTCAGCGCCTCGCCGCGACCTTGGAGGCCCACCGCGACTTCGTGGTCGCCCGATTCCTTGTTGAGTGGCGCCAGGCCGACCCCACGCGGATGCGCGCGCTCATCCAAACACTGTGACCCGCGACTCGCGGGGTCAGGCTTATTTGAGGGTGGCCACGTCCCCGGTCGGGGCCGCCCGAGTTGCTCGACAAGGTTGACCTCGAAACCAAATTCGATGACAAGGACGACTACGAAGACGAGCTCGACCAGTACCAGCTCCGGCTGCTCGAACTCTCCCACAAGGCCAAGGAAGCCAAGGTCCCCATCTGCATGGTGTTCGAGGGGTGGGACGCCTCCGGGAAGGGCGGCGTGATCAAGCGCATCATCGAGAACCTCGACCCGCGCGGGTACCGCGTGATCGCCATCCGCGGGCCGACGCAGGACGAGCTCGCCCGGCCCTACCTCTGGCGGTTTTGGTCGGTGCTCCCCGCCAAAGGGGAACTCGTGATATTCGACCGCAGCTGGTACGGGCGGGTGCTCGTCGAGCGCGTGGAGAAATTCGCAACCAAGGACGACTGGAAGCGCGCCTACGAGGAGATCAACAATTTTGAAAGGCTCCTCAGCGACGACGGGATGGTCCTCATGAAATTCTTCATCCACATCGACAAGAAGACGCAGCTCAAGCGCTTCGAGGAGCGCCAGAAGAACCCCTACAAGAATTGGAAGATCACGGAAGAGGACTGGCGCAACCGCAAGAAGTGGGACAAGTACGAGGAGGCGGTGGAGGAGATGCTCGCGCGGACCTCAACGCGCGAGGCGCCGTGGCATGTGATCGGCGGGATCTGGAAGTGGTGGGCGCGCGTCGAAGTGCTGAAGATCGCCTGCCGCACGATCGAGGAGCGGCTGTAGCGCCGTGCGGGGCCTCTTTGGGGCCCGCAAGCCCCCTTCTGTTCTTGCGGCGGCATTCGACTTGCGCGTCCGACCTTCAGGTGCCCTCGCAGGGTCGTCCCCGACGTTTGGACTTGCTGCCGCGCCTCCGGCCCGTTTCACCAAGTCCTCGGGAATCTCCGCGGCATCCGCTTCACTCGTGCCCCGAGGCCGTGTCGCTTCTGATCCGGATCTCGAGGCTCTCGCCCCACCGTCCCCTCGCCCCGCCATTTGCACGCATAGGGACGAATTCATATACTTCCCAACTTCATCAA
>Ga0247727_10010664_pt1 | contig 16228 bp, 28 predicted proteins | sample WisWelCaveWW1625_FD_202498 | JGI IMG/M metagenome (GOLD analysis project Ga0247727, IMG submission 202498) | Biofilm microbial communities from Wishing Well Cave, Virginia, United States - WW16-25 | ecosystem: Environmental > Aquatic > Deep subsurface > Groundwater > Cave microbial mat | place... | reverse complement strand
GCCCGGCTGCTTTGTTGCTCGGGCTGGCCGTAGAGTCTACGGCTACGCCCTCGCGTCGCGCATCCAGGACAAAATTTAGATTATCAATTGTGGAAAATATTGTTTTAGTCATGGCCTTAAATTTTCAATCCCGCCTCTCTTGCGCCTTCGGCCACCGCTTTAACGCGGCCGTGATATTTGTAGAACGAGCGGTGAAGGACAGCCGACTTAATGCCCAGTTTCTTTGCTTTTTCGGCCAGCGCCGCGCCCAGCTTTTTTGCCAAGTCGGTTTTTTTGCCCTTCTTGCCGATTTCCCGACTGGATGCCGAGGTGAGAGTGTGGCCTTTGCCGTCGTCTATCAATTGGGCGTAAGTGTAGCGATTGCTGCGGAAAACGGAAAGACGCGGCGTTTCGGCGGTGCCGGCAATCTTGGCCCGGCTGCGCCGCTTTCGTAATCCCCTGTTCAAATTTTTCTTGATCGTAAGTTTCATATTTTTATGCAGCCGCACCCGCGCCAGCGACTTTCTTGCCGGCTTTGCGGCGGACTACCTCACCCTGATAACGGATGCCTTTGCCTTTATACGGTTCCGGCGGGGCGATCTTCCTTATTTTCGCGGCCGTCTCCCCTACCAAGAATTTATCCGGTCCGGAGATCTTGATCATGTTTTTCTCAAGGACCATCTTTATCGTCGCCGGCGAAGTAAATTTTACTGGGTGGGATAAGCCCACGTTCAATATCAGGTCGGCGCCTTGCATAGACGCTTTATAGCCGATCCCTTCCATTTCTAACACTTTGGAAAATCCATCACTGACTCCCTGGACCGCGTTTTTTACGAGCGAAGCCATCGTGCCCCAATTGGCCCGGCCTTGCTTGGTAACCTGCGCGAGCGACACGCGAATCTCGCCGTCTTTCACGTCCACGCCGATAAAGGGCAGAACTTTCAAAGTGAGTTTCCCTTCTTTGCCGGAAAAATCCAACACGCCGTCGGTGAGTTTTACCTCGACGCCTTGCGGCACTAATATTGGTTTTTTAGCGAGTTTGGACATGTTACCAGATTTCAAATAATAGCTGGCCTCCGACTTTCTCCTTTCTCGCGTCCTTGGTCGTCATTACGCCCTTGGGAGTAGAGATCACGCCTAAGCCGTACCCCTGCTTAACCGATCGCAATGCCTTGTATCCGCCGTAAAGACGTCGGGAGGGTTTACTAAGAATATTCGTTCCGGTGATAACGCCGTGGCCCTTCTCGTATCTCAGCTTAATTTCAATGACACGCTTGGGCATGCGGCCCTTTTTGGCGACGCTGTCGAGATAGTTATTTTTTGCCAGGACTTCGGCAACGGCGAAATCCAGGTTGGAATACGGAACCTTTAAAGTTTCTTTGCGGGCTTTCTGCGCGTTTTTAATTTTGGTAAGTAGGTCTAGATACATATTGTTTTCATAGTCGTGGTTACCAGGAAGATTTTTTTACTCCGGGTATCTCTCCTCTGCCCGCAAGCTCCCGGAAGCAGATACGGCAAAGGCCAAATTGCCGCATGAAACCGTGCCGCCGTCCGCAGCGGAAACAGCGCCGGACAATGCGGGAGGAGAATTTTGGCTTTTTTAACGCTCGTGCGACAACGGATTTCTTGGCCATGTTGGTTTATTTCTTGGAAGTTTTGCTGAACGGAACGCCGATCTCTTTGTAAACGCTCATCGCCGCGTCGCGATTCTTGATCTCTTTGGGGACTACGGTGATTTCAATGCCAAAATTGATCTTGGCGGCATCCTGGGAGATCTCCGGGAAAACAGAGCTGTCCTTGATGCCGAAATTAAGCACACCGCTCGCGTCAACGTTCTTCGGGTTGAGCCCTCGGAAATCGCGCACGCGCGGCAAAACCACTTTTGTGATCTTTTCCAAGAACTGCGCCATCCTTTGCCGGCGCAAAGTGGACTTCAAACCGACAACCGTGCCCTCCCGCAGCTTGAAACCGGAAATGGACTTGGCCGCGGGACGAAGCGCCGGCTTTTGGCCGGTGATGTCCGCGAAATCCTTCAACAACGCAGGTAAGACCTTGTCCTGGAAATTCGGCTGTTGGGAAAGCCGGCCGATGCCGGTATTGACGACTACTTTAGCGATCTTGTTCATCGAGGCTTTCATAGCTATATCGTGCCGCCGCAATTTTTGCAGTAGCGGGTTTTTTTCTCACCTTCAATGCGATAACCGACCCGGACCGCCTCTTTACAGCTCGGACAGATTAGCATAACTTTCGAGACATTTAAAGGCCGTGGCAAAGCGACAACTTGGCCCTTTTCTCCTTTTTTTTTGGGGCGAACGCGCTTCTTGAAGAGGTTCAATCCCTCAACCAGGACGGTCAGATCCCGGGAATCGATCTTCATGACTTTGCCGGTTTTTCCGGCGTCCTTGCCCAACCTTATTTTGATCGTGTCTCCTTTGTGAATTTTCATGTTTTTACAGCAATTCTTCCGCGAGGGAGGCAATGGTATCGAACCCTTTTTCTTTGATCTCCCTCGGAAGCGGGCCGAAAATGCGGCTGCCTCTCGGCTCCTCTTTTTCGTCGATTAAAACAACCGCGTTATCGTCAAAACGCACATAAGACCCGTCCGGGCGGCGCAAGGGTTTTCTTTGGCGCACTATCACCGCTTTTACCACATCCTTTTTCTTTATGGTTTTCCGCGGCTCGGCAACCTGAACGGAAGCGATGATGATATCCCCTACTTCGGCATACCGGCGCCGGCTGCCGCCGAGCACGCGGAAGCACCGGACTATCTTTGCTCCGGAGTTGTCGGCAACTTTTAATATGGCGCGTTCTTGGATCATTTTATTGGATGTTTATCTTGCCAATAACCTTCCACCGCTTTTCTTTGGAGAGCGGGCGGGTTTCTTCGATCACAACGCGATCGCCCGTTTTATATTCCTTGTTTTCATCGTGGGCTTTGAATTTCGTTGTCAGTTTGTAGTATTTCTGGTATTTCGGGTGCTTGCGCTCGTGCGTAACCGCCACCACGACGGTTTTCTGCATTTTGTCGGAAACTACCACGCCCTGAAGTTTTCTTTTTTGGGTAACCTTTTCCATGTTATTGTTTTTTGCCCTGGCCGATCAGGGTCAGAGCTACCGCGATCGCTTTTTTCGTCTTTTTGATCTCCTTGACGTTCTTTATCTTCCCGGCGGCAAGATCGGTGCGGAGCGACCATAACTTGTCCCGGTATTCTACAAGGTTTTTCTCTAGTTCGCCAACCGTCTTGGTTTTCATTTGTTCCAGCTCTTTTTTCTTCATAGGCTTGGTTTTGTCATTGCTACCGGGTAACAACCCTGGTTTTAACCGGCAGTTTGTGACCGGCAAGGCGCAGCGCCTCTTGAGCGATCTCTGGGGCGACACCATCCATTTCGAATAAAATCCGGCCAGGACGCACCGGAAAGACGTAGTGGTCCACCGCTCCTTTACCGCCGCCCATGGTGATCTCCGGCGCCCGCTTGGTGATCGGCTTGTCGGGGAAGACGCGGATCCAAACTTTGCCCTCACGCTTAATGAAGTTGCTGATGGTCCGGCGGGCGGCCTCAAGCTGCCGGGAGTTCACCCAAGCCGCACTTTCCGCTTTCAAGCCGAAATTGCCGAAAGCGAGCTGTGTTCCGCGGGCCTCGGTCAGGCGGAAGCGCCCGCGGCCCTTCATCCATTTTCGATGTTTTACTTTTTTTGGGACAAGCATGGTGGTGTTTATTTGTTGCTCTTATCCTTGTCCTTTTCAAAAACCTCGCCTTTATAGATCCAGATCTTCACTCCAACTGTGCCGTAGCTGTTGAACGCGGTCGCTTCGCCGTAATCAATGTTGGCGCGAAGCGTCTGCAAAGGCAGTTTGCCTTTAGCGAGCCACTCTCGGCGGGCGATCTCATTGCCGTCCAGCCGGCCGGAGAGGCGGATCTTGGCTCCCTGCACTTCCCGGTTTTGCATCATATTTTCCAGGTATTTCTTCATCGTCCGGCGGTACGGCAAACGCTTTTCCAGATCCCAGGCAATGGATTGGGCGACGTATTGCGCGGCAACTTCCGAGCGTTTCAGCTCTTCAACATTCAAACTTACGGAAAACTTGGCGCTCGGCTGTTTGCGCTTCCGGAAGAGACCTTTCAATTCCGTGTCCACTGCTTTGACCAGCTCTTCTATGCCTTTACCGCCGCGGCCAATAACGAGACCGGGGCGGGCGGCTTTGATGGCGATCTTATAGGAATTGTCGGCGGCTCTCTCTATCTCGATCCGAACAATGCCGGCGAGGCCGATTTTTTCATTGATGATGCGGCGGATTAAAACATCTTCCTCCAGCTGATTCTTGAATTTCAGATTCTTCGGGAGCCAGCGGGAGTTCCAGTTATTGATGATGCCGAGCCGATATGAAAATGGTCTGATTTTATTTCCCATGGTTTTGTTTAAACGCTCTTTCGGCTGAATATCCGCTTAAAGAAGCCCGGCTTTTTGGTTATGGCTTCCTTTTTGACCTCTTCGGCTTTGGGTTTGACCCTCTCTTTTTTGGGTCCCTTGGTCTTTTTAACCGGCGGCTTGATGACGAACCGGTCGCTGAAACTTTTTTCCGCCTCAACTAGAGTCAAAACAACGTGGCTCATCTTTTTGTGGATCGGAGTAGCCCGCCCTTGCGCGCGCGGCAGCGAACGCTTCAGGATCGGTCCCTGATTCACCAATACGGAACCGACGAAAAGTTTCGCCGGGTCCATTTTGCGGTTCTTGGCGTTAGCCACGGCGGAGCGGAGTAGTTTCAGAAGCGGTTTGGACGCCCGCTGAACCCGCAGCATCAGCTGTGCCTCCGCCTCCTGAGTGGAAAGGCCCTTTAAAGTGTTGGCTATTAGCCGCACTTTACGCGGAGCGATTTTGAGATAATTCAGTTTTGCGGTCTGTTGATTAGCCATGTTTATTTTTTAACTTCGCCGGCAGGCGCGGCTTTGGCGGCCGCGGCTTTTTGCGCTTCAGCGGCTTGCTGGGAAATTTCCAGCTCGCGCTGCATTTTACCGCCGTGTTTGACGAATTTGCGGGTCAGCGAGAATTCACCCAGCCGGTGCCCCACCATTTCTTCTTTGACCAGCACCTCAATAAAATTTTTCCCGTTGTGAACGCCTAAAGTATAGCCGACCATCTCCGGGGCGATCTCGGACGCCCGCGACCAGGTCTTAATAACCGTCCTGTCGCCGGGTTTTAATTTGGAAACTTTTTTCAAAAGTTTCGCGTCAACGTATGGGCCTTTTTTAGAACTTCTGGACATGGTTTTATCTTACTTTTGGACGGCGCTGAATTATCCACTTGTTCGACCACTTCCTCTTGTGCCGGGTCTTGTGACCGCCGGTGACTTTTCCCCATATCGTTTTAGGACGCTTGGTGCCTCTGAGTTGGGCGCCTTCACCTCCACCATACGGGTGATCCACCGGATTCATAGCCGAACCGCGGACAGTCGGACGGATGCCGAGCCAGCGCGAGCGGCCGGCTTTTCCGATATTCACCAGATTCCAGTCGGGGTTGGAAACTTGTCCCACGGAAGCCCAGGATTCGGAAGAAACTTTGCGGATCTCTTTTGAGGACATGCGCAGATCGGTCAAGCCGCCATCGTGCGCCAAAACCTCGGCGTACGAGCCGGCCGAGCGGGCCAGGCGGCCGCCTCCGCCGGAGCGGATCTCCACGTTATGGACGAAATAGCCGACTGGGATGTTCTTGATCTTCAACCGGTTGCCGGTTTTCAGCGGAGCGCTTTCGGAAACTACGATCTGATCCCCCACTTTCAGATCCTTCGGGGCCAAGACATAACGCCGGTCGCCGTCTTTATATAAAACCAGCGCGATAAAGGCGGTGCGGTACGGGTCGTATTCGATCGTCTTCACGCGGGCCGGAACGTTGATCTTTTTCTGAACAAAGTCCACTTCCCGGTAGAGCTTGCGGTTGCCGCTGCCCTGATGGCGCATGGTAATGACGCCGCGGTTGTTGCGGCCGGAATTAGCCCGGATCTTCCTGGTTAGCGGCTTGAACGGTTCGGCCGCAGTCAAAACCGACCGGTAATTGATTCCGGTCAGCTGTCGGCGCGATGGACTTGTAGGGTTGTACTTTTTCATGGGCGCTTCATAAGCACTAATGCGGTAGAGTATCCAATTTCTGCCCTTTTTTCAAGGTCACGATCGCTTTGCGGTAGCCGGGCTTCTCTCCGGGGAAACGGCCCTTGCGGGGCTTCGGCCGGGTATTTATCACCTGGACATCCACTACATTAACCTTGTAAATGCCTTCCACGGCCTTTTTGATCTCCGGCTTGGCGGCGCCCTTTTCAACCAAAAAGATATATTTGCCCAGCGCGCTCAGATCGGTGGCCTTTTCGGTGATTATCGGATTTTTGATTAAAAATTTGTTCATGGTGAGCTTGTCGATTTATTTAATTTCCTCCACCGCGCTTTTCTCCAGGAGGACATTTTTGTATTTCAAAAGATCGGTGACGTTCAAGGCGGAGCCGGTCAAGCTTTTTGCCCGCGCGATATTCCGCGAGGCGCGATAGATCATTTTATTCTTGCTGGCCGCCACGAGAAGTGCCGGCAGGAAGTTCTTGATGGCGCCGAACAAAAGTTTGGTCTTCGGCGCTTCCAATGCCAAATTTTCCACGACTTTCAGATCGCCGTCCGAAAGCTTTTTGGACAAAACCGAATGAACCGCGGCGCGAAGCATCTTCTTGTTCACTTTTTGGGAGTAATCGCGTTCTTTTACCGGCCCGTGGGCGGCGCCGCCGCCTTTCCAGATCGGAGAACGGATAGAGCCGTGCCGGGCCCGGCCGGTGTGCTTTTGCCTCCAGGGCTTTTTGCCGCCGCCGCTTACCTCTCCCCTGCCCTTGGCGTGCGCCCAAGGGTGACGGCGGTTGGCCGCCTGCGCCACCACAACCTGATGGACCAGGTCGGGGTTCCACTCACGGGCAAAAACTTTGTCGGAGAGTTCGATATCTCCGACCACATCACCTTTAAGATTGTAAACTTGGGTTTTCATGTGATTGTTTTCCTGTCCTTATTTTTTGATCTCTACTTTTCCGCCGTTGCTGCCGGGAACACCGCCGTGTAAAAACAAAGTTTTGGCTTCGCTATTGATCTCCACGACCTGCACATTTTTGATAGTTGCCCGCTCCACTCCCATGTGGCCGGGCATACGGCGGCCCGGGATAACACGCTGCGGCGTGGTGTTGCCGATGGAGCCCGGGGCGCGGTGGCGGTTTTTTTGGCCGTGGGTTTTCGGACCACCATGGAAACCATGACGCTTAACGACGCCCTGGAAACCGTGGCCCTTGGTGATAGCGCTCACTTTAACCAAATCCCCGGTCTTGAGAATGCCAATATCGCCGCTGTCCACTTTGACCGGCGTTACGCCATAGACCTTGTCCCCGATGAACAACTGATCCATTTTTAACTTTTTACCAATGATTTTTTCCGTCATGTTTCACTTAACAAAACAACCGCTATGCCAGCGGTTGTTTTGCGGACACAGTGATAAAGATTCTATACCATTTTTATCTCTATGTCTACTCCCGAAGGAAGATTGAGATGCGAGAGCGCTTCAATCAGGCGCTGATTGGGATTAAGGATATCAATCAGGCGCTTGTGAACGCGGAGCTCGAACTGCTCGCGCGAATTTTTGTGCACGAAAGTGGAGCGATTGACCGTGTACTTTTTTATCTCCGTCGGCAGGGGTATCGGACCGACCACCTCGGCGTCATGCCGCTTGGCCGTCTCTACGATCTGCTTGGCGGAGTTATCAATCAGCTTACTGTCGTAAGCCTTAATACGCAGGCGCAGCTTCTCTTGTTCTTCCTTGGTTTTAGCCACAGGATCTACAGATTTTATTTAACGATCTTGGTCACCACTCCGGCACCGACGGTCTTACCCCCCTCTCGGATGGCAAACCGCTGCTTCTCTTCCAAAGCAACCGGGTTGATGAGCTTAACCGCGAAACTGACCGTGTCGCCAGGCATTACCATTTCCATGCCCGCCGCGAGAGTGACCTCGCCGGTAACGTCGGTAGTGCGGATGTAGAACTGCGGCTTGTAGCCCTTGAAGAACGGGGTGTGACGGCCGCCCTCTTCTTTGCTGAGGATGTAAACCTCGGCATCAAATTCGGTGTGCGGAGTGACGGAACCCGGCTTGGCCACTACCTGGCCACGCTCGACGTCTTCTTTCTTCAACCCACGGAGCAGGACACCGACGTTGTCGCCGGCGTGGCCCTCGTCCATCAGTTTGTTGAACATCTCAATACCGGTAACCACCGATTTTTGGGTCGGGCGGATGCCGATGATCTCCACCTCATCATTGAGCTTAAGGGTGCCGCGCTCAATTTTTCCGGTAACCACAGTACCGCGGCCTTCGATTGAGAAGATGTCCTCAACTGGCATCAGGGCCGGTTTAGCGATATCGCGGACCGGTTCCGGAATGAATTCATCCAGCGCCTTGACGAGATCCAGGATCGGTTTGGCCGCCGCGTCATCGGCGGATTTGGCCTGCAAGGCCTGCAAAGCGGAGCCGCGGATGATCGGGGTCGTATCACCCGGGAATCCGTATTTCTTCAATAGCTCGCGAACTTCGGCTTCCACCAGGTCAACCAGTTCCTTGTCGTTGACTACATCAACTTTGTTCAGGAAAACAACGATTGCCGGCACGCCCACCTGACGGGCAAGCAAAACGTGCTCGCGGGTCTGCGGCATTGGGCCGTCCACCGCGGAAACCACCAAAATCGCGCCGTCCATCTGGGCGGCACCGGTAATCATGTTTTTAATGTAGTCGGCGTGTCCAGGGCAGTCGATGTGGGCATAGTGCCGCTTTTCGCTCTCGTATTCCAGGTGAGCGACGGCGACAGTCAGGATCTTGCTTTCGTCGCGGACGACACCGCCTTTGGCGATATCGGCGTAGGCCTTTTCTTTGGCCATGCCTTTCAAAGACAAAACGTGCGTCAAAGCCGCGCTCAAAGTGGTCTTGCCGTGGTCAATGTGACCGATGGTGCCGACGTTTACGTGAGGCTTAGTCCTCTGATATTTTTCTTTTTCTGCCATTTTTTTCTAACTTGTTTATTTTGTAATAAAAACTAGCGACTTTTTGTAATGATAACGACAAGAGTGAGTATACACAAAACCCGGCAAAATTGTCAACCCCCTACTTTTTCCCTTCTTTGATGAGCTCGGCGACGCTGGCGGGAACGGCTTCGTAGCGATCAAATTCCATCGTGAAGTTGCCGCGGCCTTGGGTCATGGAGCGGAGCTTGGTCGCGTAGCCGAACATTTCGGAAAGCGGGACAGTCGCGTCCACTACTTTAATGCTGCCAATGCGGTCGCTCATCGCCTCAATGCGTCCGCGCTTTGAGCTGATGTCTCCGGTGATATCGCCGAGGTATTCAGCCGGGCCGAGCACCTGGATTTTCATTATCGGTTCCAAAATAACCGGCTTGGCTTTGTTGGCGGCCTCTTTGAAAGCCATGGAACCGGCGATCTTGAAAGCGGCTTCGGACGAATCCACTTCGTGGAAAGAACCGTCAAAAAGCGTCACCATGACGTCAATGATCGGATAACCGGCCACAACGCCCTTGGCCATGGCTTCTTTGACGCCTTTTTCCGTCGGGGCGACGAACTCTTTCGGGATCGCTCCGCCTTTTATTTCATCAACGAACTCAAAGCCCTTGCCGCGTTCCATCGGCTCTACTTTCAGCCAGACATGGCCGTACTGGCCTTTACCGCCGGACTGGCGGATGTATTTACCCTCGGCTTCGGCGGAACCCAGAATGGTTTCTTTGTAGGCAACCTGCGGCCGGCCGACATTGGATTGTACGCCGAACTCGCGCTTCATGCGGTCCACGATGATCTCCAGGTGAAGCTCGCCCATGCCGGAGATGATGGTCTCGCCCGTCTCTGGGTCACCAGCCACGCGGAAAGTCGGGTCCTCGTCAGCAAGGCGTCGCAAGGCCAAGCTCATTTTTTCCTGGTCGGCTTTGGTCTTGGGTTCGATGCGAATACCGATGACCGGTTCGGGGAAGATAATTTTTTCCAAAACAATCTGCTTTTCCGGGTCGCAAAGCGTGTCGCCGGTGGTCGTGTCTTTCAAACCCACCAAGGCGCCGATCTCGCCGGCATAGATCTCATCAATTTCTTCCCGCTGGTTCGCATGCATTTTCACGATCCGGCTGATGCGCTCCTGCTTGTTTTTGGTGGAATTCAGAACGTAGCTGCCTTTTTTAAGCGAGCCGGAATAGACCCGGAAGAAAGTGAGCGAGCCGACGAACGGGTCGCTGGCGATCTTGAAAGCAAGCGCGGCGAACGGCTCGGCATCGCTCGGCTTCCTGACCATCTCATTGCCTTTCGTGTCCGTGCCTTTGGCCGGGCGGATCGTTTCCATATCCAAAGGAGAGGGCAGATAATCCACCACCGCGTCCAGTACCAGCTGGACCCCTTTGTTTTTCAAGGCCGAGCCGCAAAGTATCGGAATTATCTTCAGCGAAAGACAGGCCTTGCGGAGAAGGCGCTTCATATCTTCCAGCGGCGGCTCTTTGCCTTCCAGATACTCGCTCATCATCTTATCGTCCTGCTCTACGATCTTTTCCACCATTGCGTGGCGGTATTTTTTCGCCTCGGCGGCGAATTTTTCCGGAATGTCCTTTTCGATAACCTTTTCTCCCTTTTCGCCCTCGGAATAGTAGGCCTTCATCCGGAGAAGGTCGATGACGCCTTCAAAAGCGGCTTCGGCGCCCATCGGAATTTGGATAGGAAGAGCGTTCGGGTTCAGCCGCTCCTGAATGGACCTTACGTCGGCGACAAAATCGGCGCCCATGCGGTCCATTTTGTTAATGAAGCAGAGGCGAGGCACGCCGTAATCGTCGGCATAGCGCCAGTTGGTTTCCGATTGCGGTTCGACGCCGGAAACTCCGTCAAAAACCACTACCGCGCCGTCGAGCACGCGAAGCGAGCGCTTCACCTCAACGGTGAAGTCGATGTGCCCAGGAGTGTCTATCAGGTTCAGGCGGTACTCTTGCTCCTTGTCCCCGTGCGCGTAGGTCGGTATCCAAAAAGCGGTCGTGGCGGCGGCGGTGATCGTAATGCCGCGCTCTCGCTCTTGTTCCATCCAGTCCATTACCGTGTCGCCGGTGTGCACCTCGCCTATTTTGTGGGAAACACCGGTATAAAAAAGAACCCGCTCGGAAACGGTGGTTTTGCCGGCATCAATGTGGGCAATAATGCCAAAGTCGCGGACTTTTTCTATAGGGTATAGGCGAGCCATAATACGGTCCTGGTTTTACCAGGAAAAATGGGCAAAGGCGCGGTTGGCCTCGGCCATGCGGTGCATGTCCTGTTTCTTTTTGATAGCGGCACCCTCGTTATTGGAAGCGGCCAAAATTTCCTCGGCCAGCTTTTCGGCCATCGGCTTGCCCTTCTTGGTGCGGGCCGCCTGGATGATCCAGCGGGCCGCGAGAACGAACTTGCGGTCCGGCCGGACCTCGATCGGCACCTGGTAGTTGGCGCCGCCCACCCGACGGGTGGCGGTCTCCACCGCCGGCGCGGCGTTCTCCATCGCTTTTTCAAAAACTTTTACCGGGTCTTGTTTCGCTTTTTTGTTAATGACATCAAAAGCGCCGTAAACCACCCGCTCGGCGGTGGATTTCTTGCCGTCCTGCATGATGTAGTTGATGAACCGGCCGATGACGACCTGTCCGTACTTCAGATCCGGCCTCCGTTCCCTTTTGTATACTTGTTTCTTTCTCATGGTCTATTCCGTAGCTTTCGGCCGCTTGGCGCCGTACTTTGAGCGCTGTTGCTTTCTCGCGTCAACGCCGGTGGTGTCCAGAGCGCCGCGGACGATGTGATAACGCACGCCCGGCAGGTCCTTCACGCGGCCACCGCGCACTATCACGATAGAGTGTTCCTGCAAGTTGTGCCCCTCGCCCGGAATATAAGCGGTGATCTCGAGGCCATTGGTCAGGCGCACGCGGGCGACTTTACGGAGGGCGGAGTTCGGCTTTTTCGGAGTAGTAGTGAAAACTTTCACGCAGACGCCGCGCTTAAACGGAGCCGGGACGGTCATTGGCCTGTTTTTCAGGTAATTAAAATAGCGCGTCATCGCCGGCGCTTTGGATTTGTAGGTCATTTTCTTCCTGCCTTTTTTAACCAGTTGCCTGATAGTCGGCATAGCAGAAAGGATAACAAGCCGGAGGCACAAAAGTCAACTAGAATATCGGGGAGCCGACAAAAAGGCGGTAAATTGCCGTTACCACAGGCACGATTATCTGGAAACCGAAGAAGATGAACAGGATCAAGAGGAAAAATCCGTAACGGCGCAGGAAATCCTGGACGGCGTTCAGTTTTGGCGGGAGCAGCGAAAAGAGGATGTTGGAGCCGTCGAGCGGCGGCAGGGGCACCAGGTTAAATATCGCAAGGAGTATATTGATAAAAATTATGTAGGTCAAAAGGGCGGCCAGGGTGCCGACGGTCGGCGTCTCGGCGAACGGGGTGATGAGACGCAGAATGATCGAAAAAGCGCCGGCCACGATAAGATTGCTCACCGGACCAACGGCCGCGATGATTCCCCCGCCCTGCTTCGGCTTTTTCAAATTGTAGGGATTATACGGAACCGGTTTTGCCCAGCCCAAAACAAATGTTCCGTTGGAAAACAAAAACAGCAGCACCGGCAAGAGAAACGAGCCGAAGAAATCCAAGTGCTTGATCGGATTCAAAGTCAGCCGCCCCGCGCGCTTGGCAGTATCGTCGCCGAGTTTAAACGCCGCCACGCCGTGCGAAACCTCGTGAACGATCACAGAAAAAATCAACACTGCCAGCTGGAAAACAAGTAAAATCGCTTGGTCCATTTAATTTCATAATATCACGCGAATTAAAAACCCCCGAATTTTTCGGGGGTGCGATTTTAGGTTCCTTCCGGAATGTGGGGAAGGATGCGGCGGTATTCTACCGGTCGCCCTTCCTGCTTGGCGCGCTCGATGCCATACTGCATGCCGCGTGAAATTCCGTAGTCGGTGTAAGCGACCGTCGCCTCGGCGAGCTTGCCCCACTCGAGGCCGGCTTCAATGCCAAGCTTCCGTTCATCCGGCACGTTATCGTCGAGAACGCCGGCCTGGGTGTAAAGAAGATGGCTCGCAATCGGAGCTTCGCCGCGCAAGATGCAGTCGCGAAGGCACATCCGGGCGTATTGAACATTTCTTTCCACGTCGCCCGCGTAAGGGCTTTCCAGCACGACTCTTCTCATCTGGCCTCCTAAACCTGCAATCCGTCGGTGGTCTTTTCTCGCAAAGCGTAGGCCTTGGCCGTCCGGACCGTCTCTTCCGCCGACATCTTTTCCCAGCGGTGGCTCACCGGCACGTAAACCGCACCGACGCCGTGGAGCCAGATCTGGGTCGCGCAGCGGATACAGGTGAAGTCCCGCTCGCTCTTGACGAACGCTTTGGCGGTTTTGGTGTCCAGCCCAGCCACGTAAAGTTCGCATTGGCAGAGCGGGATGCCCTTCCTGATAACCTGCTCCATCGCCTGCTCTTCGGCATGCCCGCAGGCGCCGATCATGCTCTCGGTGCGCGACTGGATGTTGAAGCGGATGCACGTCGGCTGGCAAAGCACTTTCAGGGGTTCGATGGTGGAGTTGCAGGCCTCGGCGACTAGCTCGCCTTTGTGGAGGATGATACAGCCGTACTTCCGCTTCTGGCAGGGCGAGTCGAGAGCCGTGAACAGGCAATCGTAGAAGAGCGGGTTGCGGAAGATGACGTTGTTGCTTCCGATTTCGGCGGTGAGGCGCAGCATCAGCGTCTTGTAGCGCTGCTTGGTTTCTTTGTTGCCCAAGAGGTACGCGCGGGTGCGCTCCTCCGCTTCCAGCCCTACAGGCGGATTCGGTCCGAACTGCGCCATCGTGAAGTCCTGGAAGCACGCCTCGGAATCGTCCCCTTTCGGGTCAAGCAGATTCCAGTAGTGCGAGCGCATCTTGGCGAATGGCGTTCCTTCGAGAGACGCCCGCATCAGCTTGCCGCCGAAAAAGTCCTGGGCGACCAGCGAAACCACCGCGCAGTGGCCCCAAAGCGGATTTTCCGCCGTCCAGCCGTCCGGGTCGGAGCTCGTTTCTTTGGAGCAAACCATCGGCAAAAGTTCCCGAAACTTTTCCTGATCCATCTAGCCGCCTCCATTTCAAAAAGCTAAAAACAAATTAGCACCCCAGGAAGTGTTTGGCAATGAAAGGAGCGGCTTTTGTTAAAACAAAAACACCCCGTCTAGGGGTGCTTTTGCGAACTGGGTTACCAGTTGCCTCGGCCTTCGCCGCGAGGAGCGCGGGGCTCCATCGGCTTGGCCTCATTGACGGTGACTTTCCGGCCATCGATTTCCTTACCATTCCACATCTCGATCGCCTTCTGGGCATCCTCGTCGTTCGCCATCTCGACAAAACCGAAACCGCGGGAGCGGCCGGTCATCTTGTCAGAGATAACGGTAGCAGAGGTAACGGCACCGGCCTGCTCAAAAGCTTTGCGCAGACCCTCGTCGTTAGTCGCCCAAGCCAAACCGCCAACGTATAACTTCTTAGCCATCTAACTTGTTTGATTTTTTTAACTGATTAATTCGTTGTAAGACGTACTCGAACCTCTTAGCAGACTTTTGCCAAGAAACTTACAATGACGCTAATATTACTCCCTTACGGCCAAAGTGTCAATACCGCGGTCATAACCAGCATTACCGCGAGGTAATGGCCCGAGTCCAGCAAAAAGAGGCCGAACGACCGGGTTTTGCTGAAGAGCTCATTGATGCCGCGGAGGGCGGCCACAAAACCGAGCCAGAGCCAAAAGGCGGACGTCGCGCCGGAGGCATACGAGTCCACACCCAGGAAATCAAATGTGTAGGCAAGAACGTAGGCCATCACTAAAAAACCTAGGAGCATCAGCGCGTAGGTGCCGCCCATCCCCTTTTTCTTCGCCTCTTCCATATCTTCCATCGTGCGACCGGAAAGCCGCCCCCAGGCCTTGCCGAAAAGCGGCCCATACCAGACAAAACCAACCGCCGCCCCGGCTACCGCCGCGACTAGAACCGAAAGTAAATTGACCATTTTATTTATTTTTCATCTCGCGACCTTTATCGGAAACCGGCTACGCCGAATCCTACCCGGAACGCCCGGCACCAAACCCAAACCTCATCATATTCGGCGAGGTTTATATCCGCCGGAATTTCGTAGTTCTGCGAACCGAGGTTGCCTTTCAAGCTGCCGAGATTGGTAGACGAGTCATAATTCCCGCCTTTGCCTAAATAGACGAAAAGATCCGGGCCGTTGGTGATTTCAAAGTTTTCTTCAAAGCGGACGTATCGCCTTCCTCCGACTTCCAGAACAGTTGCCGTTCCTTTGGCGCTATGGCCGTCAACACCGACGAATTGGCCCTCTCCCAAAATTGCTTGCGGCGATGCCGGCGCGGGCGCGGTTGTTGGTACGAGCGTGGGTGCCGGTACAGGCATTTGTGTTGTGGGGACTTCAGCCGACGGCACCGCGGGCAAGCCGGGCATTTCTTCGCTAACACGGACATTTATCAGGAGCGGAGAGATGGTCCAATACGCAAAAGCGATGGCGCCGATTCCTATAACCACCGCAGCGGCGATAATTACTTTTCGCTTCATGCCTTAAATTATATCATGGCCAGTTCTTTAATGTCGGCGAGCACCTCCTCGGCATGGACCTCCGGCTTAACTTTTTCGTAGGTTTTCGCCAGTTCGCCATCGGGATTAATCAAAAAAGAAGTCCGGGCAATACCCATATATTCCTTGCCCATAAATTTCTTTTTTTGCCAGACGCCCCAATCTTTTATTACCTTTTTATCCGGGTCGGAAAGAAGCGTGAAGGGAAGATCGTATTTCTCCGTGAATTTCTGGTGGCTTTTTTCCGAATCGGCGCTGATGCCGAAAACTTTAATGCCCAGTTTCTTGAACGCCAGAAAATTATCCCGGATCGCACAGGCCTCCTTCGTGCACCCCGGCGTATCATCTTTCGGATAAAAATAGACCAGCACCCACTGGCCTTTGTAATCCTTCAAGCTGTGTATTTTACCCGTCTGGTCCGGGAGGGAGAAGTTAGGTTTTTCCATTTTGGCATGTCGGAAGAAATTTGCGGTGAAATTGTGTCTTTTGCGCGAACCTTTTTTGAGAAAAAGCCCTGACCGCACCCCGCCTCTTTTGTCTGGGGAAATGGTGGCGGGGTGCAGAATGCGGTCTCGCCCGCGCGGAGGAGGGGT
>Ga0247727_10010663_pt1 | contig 16228 bp, 18 predicted proteins | sample WisWelCaveWW1625_FD_202498 | JGI IMG/M metagenome (GOLD analysis project Ga0247727, IMG submission 202498) | Biofilm microbial communities from Wishing Well Cave, Virginia, United States - WW16-25 | ecosystem: Environmental > Aquatic > Deep subsurface > Groundwater > Cave microbial mat | place... | reverse complement strand
TATCTTTCCTGCCATCAAATTCAGGAGACGATAACCGGGAATTCATATCTCGATGAGATTCGCTATTATTTTATCGAGCTGCCGAAGTTTGATAAAACCGAAGAGGCGTTGGAAACGGTGATTGACAAGTGGATCTATTTCATCAAGCATACGCGCCATCTGGATCACGTGCCGAAGAAATTGGACGAGCCCGCATTTCGCAAAGCTTTTGAGTTGGCCAATCGCGCCAACATGACGCCAAACGAATTGGAAAATTACGAGGACAGCGTCCTGGTCATGTTGGACGAGCGCGGCCGCATCGACGGCGCGTTTGAAAAGGGCGAGCAAAAAGGCGAGCACAACAAAGCGCAAAAAATTGCCCGTTCCATGCGGCAAGACGGGGCTGACACCACCTTGATTGCGAAATGGACCGGATTGACTGTTGACGAAATCGAAAAACTGAAATAGAAATGAAAAACTCCCAGAATCATTCTCCCATGCCACTCAAGACGATATTGGACGTCACGGCGGTTATGCTGATTTGTAGCGTGTCCCTTTCTCACGCGCAAACCGAAAAAGCCGCGCTGCTTTTGCAGAGCGGCGAAGAGATCGCCTGCAAAATTAAAAGCGTCTCGCACGGTTATGTTTATTTTGAAGCCGCCACCAAAAGCCTGACCTACAAATACGGCGACTTCATCGAGGTCGAGAAAGTTGCGGCGGTGCGACTTGACGATGGGCGAACGTTGACGTTGAATGAATATCTCAAAATGCGCGGCCTCAATCAAACAACAGAGGAAACGCCGGCGCCGCGGCCGCGCCGCAACGACCGGCCGGAAATCGCAACGCCGGCCCGCAACTTACCACCGCCGCCGAGCGGCCCGGGCATGCGGTTGACGAGCCAGTTGGATGATTCCGCGAAAACGCCGAACGCCATCGGTTTGCGGCTGCCGGATTTGCAACCGCCACCGGCCAATAGCGAAATGAATTATGCCGAATTAGCCAATCTTCTCGCCGAGGCCGGACTGGTGGGCAAACTGTTGAACGAGATCAATTCCGGCGTTTTGGCGACGCGGGTTTTAACCAAAAGCCAGAAGGAATTGCTCAACGTCATTGCGCAGTCGCCGATCTGGACTTCCCGCAAAAGCGCTTTGCGGGAAGCGCAACGCGTTGCCGCCGGCGAATTTAAAACGCTGCGGCAACGCCAAGCGGATTTTCCGGAGCGCGACTTTCGTTTCAAGCCGGTTTCGAGCAAATATGCCTTCGAAGAATTTGTGCAATTTCTCCACGTGCAAAATGCGGCGGCGTTTCAAGAGCGGTGGGAAGAAGTCATGCGAGTTTTTGGCGAAGACGCCGCGACCGCCCTGCGCGATATTTTGACGAATTATGACGATTGGTATTTTCTGTTTGGCGAGGCGCTGGAAAAGCGTTAGAAGATTAATCAGTGAGACACATAAAAAGTCTGCTGCGGTTCTTGGTCAAACGCCGGCTCGTTTCCGGAGAAACGCAGCGAGAAACGGCAGGACTGCAGCAACTCATACCCGGCCCAGATAAAAAACGTTTCGCCGGCCATTTCTCCCAGTTCCTCGATGCAGACCTCCAGAACATAGAATTTTCCCGCATGGGGCACAAAGTTGGAAAAAATTTCAACACCGCATGCGGCCCCGACAAAAATCATTAATCCCAGCGAAAGTTTTTTTATGACCCCGGCCTGGCCGCGCAAATATTTTTTTAAGCTTGCGAGCAGGATGAGCATCATAATCAAAAAAGGGGCGCCGAGTAAAAACATCCAAATGCCGGTATAGCCCAACCTGGTGTTGGTGCGCGAACCTCCCGGCAGCAAAACGTCGCTGGCCAACCCCAGCCGCTCGTGAATGCCCGCGGTTTCGTCCAATGACAAAAGAACAAAAATCAGCGGCCAACCGATCAAAGCCCACGACTGCCGATTCTTCCGGTCAAACCGGTTAAAAGCAAAAATGGCCAACGAGCCAGCCACGAGCAGGAGTTGCATGGACGAATACCAAGCCGGCAAATTCGCTTCCTCGTCAAGATTCAGTAATTGCGTGATTTGCGGAAACGGCAGTTGTAATCGCCAGTTGATCAAATAGAGCAGCACCAACGCCAGATCGATGGCGAAAAAAAGCAAAATGACTGAAGGTATTCTTTTTAGGAATTGAGGCATAAAATTTCCACAGAATAATACAAAATTTTAACCGCAAAGTCAAGCGCCAAGTGTTGTAACAAATTTTAAAAATCTGTCAAACAGTGCTTGACTCTGAAGGAAAAATTTTGTATTGTAATGAAGTCGAGTTTGAGTGTGTCCGATCAGGGACTGGTCGTGAAAGCAGGTTCGGGGATAAATGGAAAGGAAAACCATGCGCGTTAAAAAGAAAGTACCAAGCTGTGCCCTACATCGGCCAGCTTTTTTTATGCAAAAAATTTCGCCGCCGTTTTGTTAAAGGTCTACCGGAAGTTTTTCAGGGTAGGCCTTTTTTTATGCTTAAACGCGGCCGGCTTTACTAAATTTTCTCTGTGAAGGCAAAAATGTTTGCAAGCGACTACAAAATCAATGCGGTGCTCATGGATGAACGGTCGCTGCATCGCACGTTGTCGCGTCTCGCGCATCAAATCGTGGAATCGAATCGCGGCGCCGAAGAGCTGGTGTTCGTCGGCATCCTCACGCGCGGGGTGCAAATCGCCCAACGGCTCATCGAAAGAATCGAGCCGCTCGAAGGCCGCCGCTTGCCGCTGGGTATGCTCGACATCACGTTTTATCGCGATGATATGCTGCGCTCGCTGAAAAAGCCCCGCGTGCAAGCCACGAGCATTCCTTTCGATATCGACGGTAAAGTGGTGATGTTGGTGGACGACGTGCTGTACACCGGCCGGACCATTCGGGCCGCGCTGGATGCGCTGATGGATTTCGGCCGCCCGGCGCGGATTCAGCTCGCGGTACTGATCGATCGCGGCCACCGCGAGTTGCCGATCAAAGCGGATTTCATTGGGCAGGAAGTGCAAACCACCGCCGGGCAAGAAGTTCGCGTGCAATTAAAAAATATTGACGGCGAAGACGGCGTTTATTTAGTCGAGCCAACGGATGAAAAAAAATCAAAAAGTTTGGTTGATCCATTCACCAAAGTTGACAAGGGCGTTGACCCCAGCGAGTGACCTCTTGGTTTTTGCCCCCACGGGCGCTGCCTTTGCGACTTGCAAATTGCTGAGGTCGCCATGATTATCTCTAAACACCTGTTGGGCCTCGAAGGTGTTCGCCGCGAAGAGATTTCCCTGATTTTAAAAACGGCCCAATCATTCAAAGAAGTTCTCACCCGGCCCATTCCCAAGGTTCCCACGTTGCGGGGCAAAACCATCGTCAATCTTTTTTTTGAAGCTTCCACCCGCACCCGCCTTTCTTTTGAGCTTGCCGAAAAACGTCTCTCCGCCGACAGCCTCAATTTCACCATCTCCGGTTCATCCGTGGCGAAAGGCGAAACCCTGAAAGACACCGTGCGGAACATCGAAGCGATGAAGATCGATATGGTGGTGATTCGGCATCAGGCTGCCGGGGCGGCGCATTTTCTCACGCAATGTCTCGCGGCCGGCGTGATCAATGCCGGTGACGGCCAGCACGAACACCCAACGCAGGGTTTGTTGGATATGATGACACTACAAGAAAAATTTGGACGATTGCAGGGATTGAAAGTCGCCATTATCGGCGACATCACACACAGCCGGGTCGCGCGCAGTAATATCCACGGGTTGATGACGATGGGTGCTGAGGTGGCGATATGCGGCCCGGCTACGCTTTTGCCGCGCGACATTCCCGCGGCGTTTGGCAAAGATTTAATCGTCTTCAAAAAAGTCGACGAAGCCCTGCGCTGGGCCGATGCGGTGAATGTGTTGCGCCTGCAACTGGAGCGGCAGAAGAGCGGCCTGCTGCCGTCGGTGCGCGAATATTCCCTGCACTTCGGCATAACGCGGCAACGCCTCGAAGAGGCGAAGCGCGAGGTGGTGATCATGCATCCCGGCCCCATCAATCGCGGCGTTGAGCTCGAAAGCGATCTTGCCGACAGCGAATTTTCCGTGATACTCGATCAAGTCACCAACGGCGTCGCCGTGCGCATGGCCGTATTATTTCTGAAAAGTGGCGGCGAGCAGGAAGTGATGAATGGCAATGCGTAACCCAGACTGCCAGTCTGGAGCTTTGGAAAAAAATCAAAAGCTTTGAACGCGGATGACGCGGATTTGGCGGATTAACACGGATTTTTTTAACGAGAAGGTTGCCCTATGCCTCGTAAGCTTGAAACGAAATCAATAAAAAATCTCCTCATCCGCGGCGCGCGCCTGATCGATTCCGCGTTAGCGCTTGATCAACATGGCGACATGGTGATCGAGAACGGGGTGATCACGCGCGTCGGCAACAATCTCGCGGCGCCGCAGAGTTTTGAAATGATAGATGGCCGCGATCTCGTCGTAAGCCCGGGCTGGTGCGATATGCACGTGCATTTTCGGGAGCCCGGTCGAGAGGACAAAGAAACCATAGCAACGGGCTGCGCGGCGGCGACCGCCGGAGGGTTCACCGCCGCTTGCCCGATGCCCAACACCTCGCCGGCAATGGACAAGCGCGAGATCGTCGAATCGGTGATTAAAAAATCCCGCGAGACACTTGTCGACGTTTATCCGATTGCCGCGGCAACCAAGGGTCGGGAAGGCAAAGAGCTGGCGGAGATGGCGGAGCTGGTCGAGGCCGGCGCGGTGGCCTTTTCCGACGACGGTTGCGCCATTGCCACGGCGGAGATCACGCGGCGGGCGATGGAATATGCGAACATGCTCGGCGTGCCGATTATCGAGCATGCCGAAGAGGCGAGTCTCGACGATCGCGGCGTGATGAATGAGAGCATGTACTCGACACGTTTGGGTTTGCCCGGTATGCCGACCGTGGCGGAAGACATCATCGTGGCGCGCGATATTTTATTGGCGGAATACACCGGCGCCCGGGTTCACATCGCGCATCTCTCCTCGGCGCGTTCCGTTGAGCTGATCCGTTGGGCGAAGCAACGCGGCATTCCGGTGACTTGCGAAGTCACGCCGCATCATTTTACATTGACGGACGAGGCGGTGGCGGTTTCAAATTATGACACGAATACGAAAATGAACCCGCCGTTGCGCTCACCACGCGACGTCGAGGCGATGATCGCCGGTTTGCAAGATGGAACGATTGACGCGATTGCGACCGATCACGCGCCGCATTCGATTGAAGAGAAAGACACGGAATTTGCGGCAGCCCCGTTTGGCATCACCGGCCTCGAAACCGCGCTGGGCTTGATCATCACGCGGCTGGTGAAAACGAATTTGCTCTCGCTCGCGGAGGCGATTGCGAAAGTCACATCCGCGCCGCGCCGCATTCTCAATTTGCCCGCGGTGCAAATCAAAGAAGGCCAACCGGCGAACCTGACTTTTTTTTCGCCGACCAAAATCTGGACGTTCGACAAAACGAAAACTTATTCCAAATCCCGCAACACGCCGTTTCATAAATGGGAGTTGACGGGAAAGGTGTTTGCGGTTTATAACAAACAGCAGTTGTGGGTGAATCCGGAGTTTTAGTTTCGTAGTCGCGCCTTCAGGCGCTGACCCTAAAGGGTCTACTACGAAAAGATTCCTTGCATCAGGTTCGGTGGTGATAAGAAAAAGCTGAACAGAAAATAGAATTGCGCGTCAATTTAGAACGCAACAAAAAACATCAATGTCTCAACTCAAAACTCCCAACAACTTCCTCGGCCTCGAGCCGAAACTTTCCGATTACAAAAACGCGAAGGTAGCGATTCTGCCGTTGCCGTATGAAGCAACCACTTCCTACGGTGCCGGTACGAAGCGCGGGCCGGCGGCCATGATCAAAGCTTCGCAGCAGGTGGAGTTTTTTGATGAAGAGTTGAACACCGAATCCTGCCAGGTTGGAATTGCCACGATGAAACCGCCGGCGTTTGGAAAAGCGCGCGGGGCGAAAGCCGTGAAGACGATCGCCGACTCCTGCCGCAAGCTGCTCAAAGACGGCAAGTTTGTCATCGGCCTCGGCGGCGAGCATACGGTGACACCCGGCATGGTGCAAGCGATGCACGAAAAGTATCCCGATCTCTGGGTTGTTCAACTAGACGCGCACAGCGATTTGCGTGATGAATACGCCGGTTCACCTTACAGTCACGCCTGCGCGATGGCGCGTGTGATTGAATTTTGCCCTTTGATTGGGCTTGGGATTCGTAGTGGTATCATTGGCGAACGTGAGAAACTCAAAGCGCCGTCGCGAGTTTTTTATGCGCATGAAATGCGCCAACTCGGCGCGGCGCGATGGATGGAAGAAGTTTTCAGCCTGGTGGGAACGCACGTTTACCTGACAATTGACCTGGACTTTTTTAATCCCGCAGAAATGCCCGCGGTCGGCACGCCGGAGCCGGGCGGTTTTGGCTGGTACGAAGCGCTTGATTTTCTGCACGAGCTTTTTGCCCGGCGGGAAGTGGTCGGCTGCGACATTGTCGAATTGATGCCGTTGCGCGGCCTTGCCGGTCCGGATTTTTTCGCGGCGCGGTTGGCTTATAAACTCATTGGTTATAAGTTTTTTTAACGGAAAAAGAGCTTGACTCTGAAGCTGATTTTTCATAAGTTTATAGTTTGAGTTTTTGAAGCATTTGTAGTCCCGACCCCACTGCCAACGCAAAATTTAAGTAGTGCCCCACAAGGGGGCAGGGCTACGAGAATTATTTTTCAAGGAGAGAAGTTTGCGTACCTACATTCCCAAAGCGAACGAAATCGAGCGGAAGTGGTATGTGGTTGACGCCAGCGGATTGGTGCTTGGTCGCCTGGCGACCAGAATCGCCACCGTGCTGCGCGGCAAGAACAAACCGCAATTCACCCCGCACCTCGACGTGGGTGATTTCGTCGTCGTCGTCAACGCGGAAAAGGTTCGATTGACCGGCAAGAAAGCCGACATCAAAACCTATTCGCATTACACCGGTTATCCCGGCGGTTTGAAGCAGGAAGTTTTCTCGGACGTGCAACGTCGCCATCCGGAACGTCTGGTCGAATGGGCGGTTTGGGGCATGTTGCCGCATTCACGCCTCGGCAAGCAGCAAATCAAGAAGCTCAAAGTGTATCGCGGTGTGACGCATCCGCATCAGGCACAGAAACCGGAAAATTTAAATTAATCAGAGGAGTATGATGAGAGTCGCTTCATTTAACGCGGTCGGGCGCCGCAAAACTTCCACCGCCCGGGTGCGCATGATGCCCGGCGACGGCAAAGTCGTGGTCAACACGCAGCCGCTGCTGGATTATTTCAAGCGCGAGACGTTGAAGATGATCATCGAGCAGCCGTTGCAGATCACCGAGACGTTGGGCAAATATGACATCCACGCCAATGTGCTCGGCGGCGGTTTGACCGGACAGGCGGGCGCCGTGCGCCATGGCATCGCGCGGGCGTTGCTCAAAATTAGCGAGGAGTTTCGCAAAAAACTCAAAGGCGCCGGCTTTTTGACCCGTGATCCGCGCATGAAAGAGCGTAAAAAGTACGGCCAAAAAGGCGCGCGCAAAAAATTCCAATTTTCGAAACGTTAACTGGTTGCTCGTTGCTGGTGAAGAGGAAATCTCAAAAGACCAGCTAACAGAAACAAGCTACCAGCTACCAGACATCACACACATCGGGCTGCGGCGTCGGGGTTTCCACAAAGCTGGAACAGACGCCGGTCAGGCAGATGAATCGCTTGCAGCCGGATGGCGGCGTTCCGATTCCATGAGACGTATCCAAGGTGGTCGGAACGAGAACCCCAAAATCATCAGGAGCAGTTGTTTTTATGATCAGTGTAACCTTGCAAAATTTATTAGAGGCCGGAACGCACTTTGGCCACTTGACCCGGCGCTGGAATCCGAAGATGAGTAAGTACATCTTCATGAAGCGCAACGGTATTCACATCATCGACTTGAAAAAATCGCTCGAATGTCTGCAGGTGGCGTATAACGCGATGGTTGACACCGTCCGTGCCGGCGATAAAGTTCTTTTTGTGGGCACCAAAAAACAGGCAAAAGACATTATCAAAGCCGAGGCCGAACGCTGTCACATGTACTATGTCAATGCGCGCTGGCTCGGCGGCATGTTGACGAATTTCAGCACCATCAAAAAAAGCATCAAACACCTGAAGAATATCGAGAAGATGAGCGCGGACGGCACCTACGACAAAATCACTAAAAAAGAAATTCTCACTTTGGAGCGCGAGCGTGAAAAGCTGGAGAAAACGCTCGGCGGGATTCGCGATATGACCCGCCTGCCGGCCGCGATGTTCATCGTCGACACCATTAAAGAATCCATCGCCGTGACCGAAGCCGCGCGTTTGGGCGTTAAAATTTTCGCGATCGTCGACACCAATTCGGATCCCGACGTCGTGCAGTATGCGATTCCAGGCAACGACGACGCTTTTCGCAGCGTGTCGGTTCTGACGCGCGCGATGTCGGATGCGGTTCTCGAAGGCCTGAGCGGCTTGCACCCTGGCCTCGCCCAGAAAGACGCTGAAATGCCGGAAACGCGCCACGCCGGCAAAGAGCTTGGCCAAGAAGAAAAAGCCTAAGTGGAGGTATAACTCAAATGTCTACCAATATATCTGCTGATATTGTAAAAACGCTGCGTGAACGAACCGGCGCCGCCATGATGGATTGCAAAAAGGCCCTGGTTGAAGTCGGCGGTGACATGGACAAAGCGGTGGAGTGGCTGCGCAAAAAAGGCATTTCCAGCGCCGAGAAAAAAGTCGGTCGCGCCACCAATGAGGGCTTGATTGAGTCCTATATTCATCCCGGCAGCCGCCTGGGCGTGTTGATTGAAGTGAACTGCGAAACTGACTTTGTCGCGAAGACGCCAGAGTTTCGCGCGCTGGTGAAAGATTTGGCGATGCAAATCGCCGCCACCAATCCGCGCGCCGTCAGCCGCGAAGAGATTCCGGCTGATCAAATCAATAAGGAGCTGGAAATTTACCGCACGCAGGCCAACAACGAGAAGAAACCCGAGAACGTGGTGGAGCGTATCGTGCAGGGCAAACTGGAGAAATTTTACCAGGAAGCTGTGCTGCTCGAGCAAAGCTTCATCAAGGATCAGAATCGCACCGTGAAACAGGTGATGACCGATGTGATTGCCAAATTGGGCGAGAACATCAGCGTGAGACGTTTTATCCGTTTCCAGCTCGGCGCTTAATTCGGCACGGGATGGCTTGGACAACTTTGCACTGCTGCACCCGCACCGCGCCCGGCAAACTCGGCGCATTATTTTCTACGCGCGCCGGTTTGTTAAAATTTATAGGACGCAAATGGCTTATCAATTGGCGAGCTCAATGCCTGTGACTCCCCAAATTCACTCCGGCGCCAAGCCGGTCTTCAAGCGGGTTTTGCTCAAATTGAGTGGTGAAGCGCTCATGGGCCAGCAAGGCCATGGCATTGATGCGAAGATCATTGATCAAATCGCGCTGGAGATCAAAGCGATCACCGATCTCGGCGTGCAGATGGGCATTGTGATCGGCGGCGGCAATATTTTTCGCGGACTCTCGGGCAGCGCGCTGGGCATGGATCGCGTGCAAGCCGATTACATGGGCATGCTGGCCACCGTGATTAACGGCATGGCGCTGCAAGATTATCTGGAGCGCCGTGACGTTTTTACGCGCCTGCAAACGGCGATTCGGATGGAAGAAATTGCCGAGCCGTTCATTCGTCGGCGCGCCATTCGCCATTTGGAAAAAGGCCGCGTCGTTATTTTTGCCGCCGGCACCGGCAATCCCTATTTCACCACCGACACCGCTGCCACGCTGCGCGCCATCGAGATCGAAGCCGACGCCATTCTCAAGGGCACGATGGTCGACGGTGTTTATGACGCCGACCCCAAAACCAACCCGAATGCGCAGAAATTCGACACGGTAACCTACCTCGAAGTGGTCAAACGCGGCCTGAAAGTCATGGACACGACCGCGGTCACATTGAGCATGGATAATAAACTTCCAATTATAGTATTTAATCTGACCGATCCCGGAAACATCAAACGGGTGATTCTGGGCGAAAAGATTGGAACGAAAGTGATTGGTGACTAATATGACTCATCCGATTACCAAAGATGCAGAAAACCGCATGAAGAAGGCGGTGGAGAGCGGCCGCGAGGAATTATCCAAGATCCGCACCGGCAAGGCTTCGCCGGCATTGTTGGATAGCGTGCGCGTGAATTATTACGGCGCGCCGGTGCCGCTCAAACAAATTGCCAACGTCAACACGCCGGAGCCGCGACTCATCACCGTGCAGCCGTGGGAGAAAAACCTCATCGGCGAAATCGAAAAAGCGATTTTGAAAGCTGCTCTCGGTTTTAACCCGCAGAACGACGGCGTGACCATTCGCATTCCGATTCCGCAGCTTACCGAAGAACGCCGGCAAGAGTTTGTGAAAATCTGCAAGAAGCTGGCGGAAGACAGCCGCGTGGCCGTGCGCAACGTCCGCCGCGACGCGCTCGAGCATCTCAAAAAAGCCAAGAAAGACGGCCAGCTTCCCGAAGACGACGAAAAGGCGCAGGAAAAGGAATTGCAAAAACTCACGGATAAACACATCGGCCTGATCGATGAAACGCTGAAGCACAAAGAAGCCGAAATCATGCAAACTTGATTTTATTGGCTAATGCGGGCTACGCCCGCGGATCTCTTTGCTGATCGAGGAGGGAGGACGGGCCTGTTCTGATTTTTAGAACAGGCTTTTTATTTTGCCTGCGAGGGGAAATCTCTTGCATTTGGGGTCACAGACCGTTAAATTCTTTTGAGAAAGACATGGAGCACAAAATGGAAACGGTTGAAACGCCAGCAGTAAAGAAAAGCAAACCTCGGCAGCGTCTATCATCCAATCGCCAGCGCGTCATTGTTGAAAAAAAGCAACAAACGTTTTCGGTGCTTGGCATTGAGCAATTTGCCAGCAAAGTTGATTTTATTTGCCGAAATATTAAATATCCGGAAGCTTTTATAAAAGATTTGATTAAAAACCTGCGATTGGTTGCCGATAACGGCAGCATTCAACCCCTGTTCGATTGCATCAACTCATGGGAGGCAACCGCCGAGCTTGACGCCTCGCCACAAACGCGCCAACGAGTTTTGAAAACATATTCCGATTTTAAGAGTGGTAAAATCAAGACAACGAGTTCTCGGAAAAAGTTTTTAGAGCTGGTGAATGCCGAATAGAATGGTGGGGGCGTCCATGAGTAATTGGAAAATCGAGTATCCGGTAAGCGGTGGCTTTGTCAAGTTTTTTAAAAAGGATAAATAAGAAACGATAATCTATTTTTTTTGACGCTCGCCTCCAACACGCAATTGCGCGCTTAAACCCGCCGTTACGCCCCAATCGCCTTCGCGTGAGGCCAATCCTTTGCCCGCTAACACCTCAAAAGAAAGTTTTGGCAATTTATATAGCAGTCCCATTCGCGCGGCGCTGCGATCTTCCGTGCCGGGAGGAATTTGGTTGCGCGGCGAGGTGAAGCCGTTGATCTCCCCTGCCAGTTGCAATTTTTTGTTTAAACGCCACACCATACCGAGTCCATAAACCAATGCGTCGTTTTGATCGTTGATCTGGCGCGGCGCGGAGATGATGACGAGACCGAGATCGGAAAAAATCAATAGCGCGCGTATTTGTTTTGTTGCCAGAACCGACATCGTAACATCCGTCGTGTTGTTGCCAATGCCGCGATTTTGATTGGTGTTGGGCAATTTGGTTTCGACGCGAAAGCCGAAGGCCGGACGATGCGTTTTCTCTGGCAGGATCCGCGCGATCGTTGCGATGCTGAAATCACCGGCGTCGCGGGCGACGGTTTGGGAATTTGATTTCAAACTCTGTTTGATCGCCCCGCGAATTTGAATCGAAACATTTTCGGCCAGGCCAAAATCAAGGCGAAGCGTTCCATAACGATAAAGATCGCCGACGGCGCGGGTGATGGGGGCCTGCCAATTTCGCCGCCACTCAAAACCAGCGTGCAACCAGATTCCTCTCGTGGGCGGGAGCCGCAGCGTGTTCGTTTGCAGCGTGAGCGATATTGGCGGTGAGTTTAATGAATTTTGGGGTGGAGATGAATTGTTGCGTCGGGCATCGTTAATTGAATGTCGGGATGGTGTCATTCCGGAGGAATCTTTTTTCAGTTCAGTGCGATAATTGGCAAGGAAAAATATTCCGTCAGAATGACATTCTCTTTTGTTTGCCATTTCACCGGCGCCGGCCAGATGGGAAACGAACCCAAAAAGATAGAGCAATTTGATTGTCAAACGTCCGTGCATTTTGATACTTTTCTTCTGAAAAAAACTATCACCTCCCCGAATTTTTTTACACCACAAAGGCACAAAGTTCACAAAGAAAAACAAAAAGCTTTGAAGCGGCTGCCGACTGGCGGTCTGCGTTACGGTTTTCCTTCGAGCACGTTTTCTATTTTGATATAAAACTCGCTGCGAGCATCGGAATTATTTTCCACTTCGAGAATTGCCAGCAGGGCCTCGACGGTGGCGGCGGCGGAAAATGTCGACGCGACGTTGTTATGGCCTTGGATAAAGTCGTGCGCCAATCCGAGTTCTGCAATATAAACCGCCTCATGCGCTTTGTTCTCGCCGCGAAACCAGCGCGCCATTTCACCCGCCCGCCGCGCATAGCGCCGGTTGCCGGTGACGTGTGACAGTTCCAGCAGGCCGGCAATCAAGGGATGGATATCCGCCGCCGTTTGCGGAAAATAATCCAGGCGCTGCGGATTGACTTGGGTTTCCAATAAATTGAAGCGATGCACAAATTGGTGCTGCTGTAAATATGGCACAAAATTATCAGCTTCGACCAGCGCCGACGTGATGAAATCCTGTCGATTAAATCGCGCGCCGGCGATTGCCAGCGCCTGCATCGCGTAATTGCCCCAACCATGCCAATACGTTTCAAACGCGAGATGCGCGCCGTGGGGAAATTGCCCGGCATCCCCGGTCTGCATTTTTTGTATGCCCTCAGCTAAGCGTTGCATCGCCTCTTCAAGACGTTGCGCCTGTGGCGTCTGGTTCAATCCGCTCGGCGCCAGCGCGGCGCCGGCGAGAACCAACACGCTCGCCGCATCGGCACTGCTGCGAAAAGGCAGCCATTCCGGAAATTGCATTCCGGCCTTTTCATAAAATTTTCCATAACGGCGCAAACATGAATCAACATGAGCGAAGCTGCGCCAGAACGCCGCATGCATTTTTTGCGCAAAGGCCGGATCGTGTTGTTCAAAGTTTTTGATACCGGTAGCCAGCGCCCACAGAGCATGAACTTCCGGATAACCGAACTGATCAGCATTGTCATTATTGCATGACGCCGGTTGGCCATCCGCAGCAATCCAATTAAAAAATAAGCCATCCGGTTTTTGCAAAAATAAAACTGTGCGCAATAAACCTTGCGCCCGCCGCCGACTCATCGTATCGCCGCTCACTTCGAAGTGGCGCAGATAGAGCCGCGCGGCGCCGGCCAAATCCTCCAGCGTGCCCAAGCCGCATTCCGGCGCCGGCGCGAGTTGTGTATCCTTTGTCAGCGCGTGGTAAATATAAAATGTGGATGGATTGGTGCTGGCGACTTGCAGCAATCGGTTTAATCCCTCGAGTCTGAAATATTGAACGCCGGAGTTTTGTTCATGGTTTTTTGCGCAGCCGCTACAAAAAACGATTACCATTAAAAAGCAGAATCGCTGAATCCTATTTGCCATTCCTGTCGTCCTGTTCTATAAAAATCAATTTACTCTACATAGACGCGCGGCATCCGCACACTCCAGCGCGTCATGATATCATAAGAAACCGTGCTGCCCCACGCCGAGAGATCGTGCACCGAAATTTCTTCATGGCCCTGCTGGCCCATAATTACGACTTCGTCCCACAACTGCGGCGCGGGAATGCCGGTGAGGTCGATCATCATCGCATCCATCGCATTGCCGCCGGTGATGGGCGCGCGCTGGCCTCGGATTAAAACGTAACCGGTGTTGCGCACACGCGGGAAGCCGTCGCCGTAGCCGATAGGCAAAACGGCAATCGTGCGCGACGATTCGGCGCGATAGCCCATGCCGTAGCCGACGGTATCGCCCGGCTCGATTTCTTTAATAGCGGCAATGCGTGTTTTTACGGACATGACAGGCATTAAACCGGCGACGCGCCGGCAAACTTTCGAGGGGTAAACGCCAAGCGGTAAAATTCCCATGCGCACCATGTCGAAATGCGCTGCGGGGAGATCGAGATAGCCGCCGCTGTTACAAGTATGCAGCCGCGTTTGTGGTGCCGGTAAAATTTTTCGCTCACGCAGTTGTTGTGCGACTTCTGCAAACCGACGCAGTTGCTCGTGTGCAAACGTTTTGTCGAGTTCATCCGACATCGCGAAATGTGTCATCAAGCCGGCAAGTTGCAAGTTGGCAAGTTGCAGCACGGCTTCGATCACCGGCAATGCCTTTGTCCAGCGGATTCCATAACGACTGAGGCCTGTATCGATTTCAAGATGAACATTGACGCGCTTTCCTTGCTGCTGCGCGAGTTCATTGATTTGCTTTGCCTGTGTCGCGTCGTTGACAAAAATTGAAAAATCATTTTCAATGCAAAATGCTAATTCATTTGGCGGGCGCTCGCCGAAAATTAAAATGGGCGCGCCGAACTGAGCCTGTCGAAGCTGGGCTTGCTGAAGCTGTGCCTGTCGAAGCTCCAGCGCCTCGTCAAGCGTCGCGACGGCCAGAAGGGAAGCTCCGGCACGAACCGTTTCGCGGGCAATCTCCACGGCGCCGTGGCCGTAGGCTTGATCTTTCACCACCGAACACCATTTTAAAGTGGGCGGCATATCGGCGCGAATGGTTGCTAAGTTTTGACGCAATTGCGAGACATTGATTTCAATCCAGGCCGGACGAATCGGTGTTTGAGAATTATGAGGGGAGATCATAATGAAATTATCTAGCGTTGTGCCGATGGCAGACTGGCACTTGCTTCATCACATTCATCGTCAACACCAAGCGGATGCAAAAAAACCGTTTCGTTGCTTTGCAATTGTTCGGTTACAACTTTGACGAGGTCACGCGAGCGGACGAACCGTGCCTCAGCATGGCCGACCCTTCCCCGATTTTGGAGTTTATTCGCCTCAAGCCACCCATCGGCGAGATTGAAGTTCTGACAACAATGGTCAATCTCAGCATAATCAAATCGCGTGAGCTGCCCGTCTTTGAGAAGAACTAAATATTTCCTGCGCCGATAGCGGACTCCTGCCAGATACTCAGCCAAATGGATGGTCGTGTTGGCGTCGTGACCAACGCCGAGCAAAAGCACTTGTCCATCGAGTTCATAAACTCGGCCCACCGGACTATCTAGACCGTGTGGGACGTCAAGAGGGTGCGGCGCTGTAATCAAAGCCGCTTTCGGGCCCAGCGCGGCGAATGCGTGTGGGCTGTCGCTTCTCAAAACATTCGGCAACTGCCAGTAGGTATTGGCGACGACTCCCATGCCGAGACAAGGCGTCTTCTGATGGTCGAAGGGGTGATCATCGTCATCGCTCATGCTCGGCATAACCAATGTGCCATCGGGCCCGAGCGCGGCCCGTAAAGCCGTAATCAAGCCGAATGGTCCATTTTCAATTGGCTTCATTCGTGAAAATGAACAGTGCGCAAGCAAGACGCTGCCGGGTGTCACGCCTAAATCAAGAAGTTGTTGAACCAATTGCCTTTGGGAAATGGTCTCGTGTTGCATTGGGTTCGAATTTGTGTTGTGATACAAGAGTAATCGTCTAATCAGGTTTAAAAGTCAAAGCCAGCATTTTCTGTCTCACATTTTTCTTTTCAATCCTTGCCCGGCGGCCATAGGCTCATCCCGACATCCGTGCGATAATAACTGCTCAAACATTTTAGTTTGCGAATATTTTCATACGCCAGCGCGATGGATTTATCAAGAGATTCAGAAACCGCGACAATATCCGCGATGCGATGGCCGGTCATCACCAAGCCGCCGCGCGCGTCTTCAGCGACTTCATTCCACCAGATATCACACGTCGGCGAGGCGATTAACTGCACTGGCAGTTTCGGTCCCTGAATACTGACATAAGGATAACCATATCCGGCCAGCGTTAACGACGCGCCGAATTGTAAATCATCGCGAAATTGTGGCGCAACTTTTAAGTTCCGCGCCGTGTGGTAAATCACCTCGAACGGATTTTTGAGCAGGCGCAAGATCATCTGCGTCGAGGTGACGCCCATGCGCAC
>Ga0247727_10010662_pt1 | contig 16230 bp, 8 predicted proteins | sample WisWelCaveWW1625_FD_202498 | JGI IMG/M metagenome (GOLD analysis project Ga0247727, IMG submission 202498) | Biofilm microbial communities from Wishing Well Cave, Virginia, United States - WW16-25 | ecosystem: Environmental > Aquatic > Deep subsurface > Groundwater > Cave microbial mat | place... | reverse complement strand
ATCGATGGTGAGGGCATCCAAAACCATAGGCTCTTCCGATATGGCAGACTCTTCCTGTGCGGCCAGAGAGGAAAACCGCATCAAGTTGAGCAAAGTGACGAGAAGAACAAGCTTTTGTCTGACGGCTCTTGTGAATATTGTGAGCGATCGCATGAGACTAAATCTCCGTCAATTTTTTATTCTCGTGAGACAATCAAGCGCTCTTCGCCTTTCGCTCTACACCCCACGCCTTTCATCCTTCGGCAACCGCACCACAAACTCCGTAAACCCCCCTTCCTCCGTTTCCACTTTGATCTCTCCGTGATGCTGTTGCACGATGATGTCGTAGCTGATCGAAAGTCCCAATCCCGTGCCTTGCCCGGTCGGTTTCGTCGTGAAAAACGGATTGAAAATCTTTTCGCGAATCTCTGCCGGAATGCCGTTGCCGTTGTCGCGAATGCGGATTTCGATTGTGTCGCCGAGATTTTTGGTGGAGACGGAGAGAGTTGGGGAGAAATGGTTGTTTGCCGTTTGCTCTTTGCCGTTTGCCTTTTGCTTTTGAAAAGCCGCGTAACACGCATTGTTGATGATATTCAAAAACACACGGCTGATGTCCTGCGGCACGACGCTGAGCTTGCCGATGGTCTCGTCATACTCTTTTTCAATCGTGATATTGAATGAAACATCATTGGCGCGCAGGCCGTGATAAACGAGATTCACCGCTTCATCCAGCAAATGATTGATATCCGCCAACTCGCGCTGGCCGGAGGAGCCGCGCGCGTGCTGCATCATGCTCTTCACGATGCCGTCCGCGCGCCTGCCGTGGTGGTTGATCTTCTCGGCATTCTGTATCAACGTAACAATAATCTCTTCGATGTTTGCGAAGCTTTCACGATCCACGATCTTCGATCCACTATCCTCGATCTTCGCAACCTCCTCCCGCAACTCCTTCGCCAGATCCACCGACAGCGCGGCAAAGTTGTTCACAAAATTCAGCGGGTTCTTGATCTCATGTGCAATGCCGGCGGTGAGTTGGCCGAGCGAAGCAAGCTTCTCTTGTGTAATGAGCTGCTGCTGGGTGGCTTTCAAATTGGCATGGGCCTCCTGCAATTTATCATAAGCGACTTTCAGCTCTTCAGCTCTTTTCAGCTCGAGCTCTTTGTGTTCCGCTTCCGCGCGCTCACGCTCTCTTTTGATCAAGCGCCGGCGTTGGATACGACCCATCGCGAAGACACCTGCGGCCAATACCAGTCCATAGAAGGCATATGACCACCAACTGCGGTACCACGGCGGCAGAATTTTGAAAGCATAAATTCCTTCGCTGCTTTCGTGTTCATAAACATTTCTGGCGCGCACGCGAAAACGGTATTCGCCTTCGGGAAGGTTGGTATAGTCTTTTTTGGTTTCTTTGCTCCACGCCGACCAACCTTTGCCAAATCCTTCCAAATAAGTTTGAAATTGATTTTCGGATTCTGCGTCAAAACTGGGGGCGGCAAATTCAAAGCGCAGGGCGTTATGGGCGTAGGAGAGCGAAGGGCGTGGAGCGAAGAGCGAAGAGCGATGGGTGACGGGCGAAGACGCCTCGATCGTCGTCGCGCCGCCAAAGATAACCGAATCTTCATGAACAGTCACCCGGCGAATCAGCGCGGGATATTCCAGCTCGTAATCTTTTGCAACATTGGCATCATAACGCATCAATCCTTCGGACCCGCCGAACCAGGTTGTGCCGTCAGTCTCGGGGTAGATGGCCGTGATCACGCCTTCAGGCGCTCTTAGAAAGGGAGCGTGTTGCCACACATACGTTTCATCCGCTTGGCGAAGGCAGACGCTCAAACGGCCGTATACTTCCGAGGACATCCCTGATTCCAGCCAAACGTTGCCTGAGCGGTCTTCCGCCAAAGGGCCATGCCGTCGCGAGCCCTCAATTCCGAAGGTTGAATCCGGAAAGAATTTGTGCGTCTCTTCGTCAAAGCGAAAGAGTCCCAAGTCAGTTGTAAAAACAGGATGAGCAGTGGTTGCATAAACATGAACCCCTCCCGCGGGCAAGCCATGCTGCGCATCAAAGCGTTCGATTTGAGGATTTTGCCGGGCTGCGCCCGTGGTGAAATCCAATCGCAAAACGCCTCGAGGATATATTCCCAACCATAATTTGCCGTCCTCGCTCTCGACGATGGTGCGAATCGTTTCCTCAATTCCCTCGATCCTTCCTTCGGCGATCCATCTGGAAGCATCGTGGTCATATCGCAAAGACCCGAGACCATCTTTCAATCCAACATAAACGCGATCGGTGTCGTGTTGGGAGCGATAAAGAACATACGGCGATTTATGCATCCCCGGTTCTAATTCTTTGAGGAAAGTTGCCCGATCACCGTCAATCTGGTAAAGACCGGCGCTGGTTGCCGCAAGCAAAGCTTTACCCATGGAGAGCAGAGACCAACTTTCCGTCGCAATGCCGGATACAGGCTGGAAATGCGGTTGTTGCAAGTGCGGCGTCTGTATCGCCCCCACTGGTCGGGAGGGTAAATAAAAGACGCCCAGAAAAGTCGTCACATACAAGGTTCTCTGATGCCTGTGAATCGACTGCACCGGGCCTTGAAGCCCGGTCTTTTCACCGTAGAGCGAAAGTGGCGAGGGCATTTCAACCCGGCTAATACCGCTGTTGAGAGCCAACCACATCGCGCCTTGACGATCAAAAAAGATAAAAAAAACCGTATTGTCCTGCAAACCAGCTCCTTTGTCCAAAAGCTGGAGGAAACGTCCCTGTTGATCAATGATGGCGACACCACCGTTGAGCGTTGCCAATGCCGCCCAGGCGTGACCTTCCTGCAAAAGAGCGCCGGCATAGAGTCGGTTCTCATGCAGAAAGGCATCAATCTCTGTGCGCAACGGCTGGAAAGAAGTCCCATCGTACAATAACAAACCCTGATTGACCGTGCCCAACAGAATTCTTTCCTCGTCGTACGGCAGCATGAAAGAAACGCTTTCTTGCGCAAACCTTTCTCCACCCGGCACCAGCCGTAAGGAATCGCCTTCAGAAGAATCCGCGATGATCATTTGGTGCAATCCAATTTTCCGTTGGCGAATATAAAGCCGGCCACGTACCAGAAATGAAAAATGAAAGGAGGTAGGCGGTTTCCAGACTTTGATCAAACCATGCTCCGGCTCTTGGCCCTGGCCGGCCGGGAGGGGCGGCGATTTCAGAGGCGTATAACGAAACAAGTGAGTGGAGGTTTGAAAGTAAACACCTTCCGGCACGGCGTGAATTCTCCACACGTCGATAAACGTGCAGTCCTGGGGCGGCACGAGATTCAGCAGTGAGACAAATCGCATTTGCCCAATCGAATCCGGCGCTAAATAGCCGAAATCGCCGACGGCGCCGACATAAATCCGGCCATTGTGATCTCGGTCGAGAGAGCGAACGGTGGAGGCATTGGGCATTTTTATCGTGCGCCATGAAACGCCGTCGTATTCGAGCAGGCCGGCGGTATTGCCAAAATACATGACGCCCCGGAGATCCTGAATGATGGCCCAGTTTTGATCGTGCTCGCGGTATTCTTTGGGGCTGTAGTTGCGGATGAAGGGCAGGCCGAGCTCGTTGGGCGGAGGGCTGAGGGCCGAGGGCGCAGCGCCTTGTGGCCGCGCAGGTTCCGAGTTCGCGAAGCCTGCGAGTATGATGAGAAGAAAAAGTTTTTTCATGTGTTGTTTCGAATGTTGATCAAGGCCTTGTCTTATGAATATGTCACGCCGATGGCGTTTTGAATTTATGATGATGACGCAGATCTATAAACATTTCACGCCTCCGGCGTTGACATTCAACTCTATCCGTTCTTTGACAACCTCACCATAAACTCCGTAAACTTTCCATCTTCGGTCTCCACTTTAATCTCGCCGCCATGCTGTTGCACGATGATGTCGTAGCTGATCGACAACCCCGTGCCCTGGCCGGTCGGCTTGGTAGTTGAAGAAGGGGTGGAAAACCTTGTTGCGTACATTTTCAGGAATGCCGGTGCCGTTGTCGCGAATACGAATTTCGACTTTGTCGCCCAGATTTTTGTTCGATACCGACAGTGTTGGCGAGAAGCCGTCGCGTCTCGTTATCATTTTCCCAAAAAGAACTGCTTGCAACCGAATTAGAAGATATTGTATATTATACTGCATCAAACGTCAAAAACAAGAAAGACTTGCTTATGCGCGATGAAGTCCACGATCGATATGGAAACAAAATCTACTTGACGGATGAGAGATGGAAGCACATCATCAAAGGCCATCGCCAATTGAACGGTCATCGCGCTGAAATTTTAAAAACGGTCCGTTTGGGAAAGCGCACGCAAGACCTCGTGCTTCCCTTCAAGTTTTATTACAACTATTCTTTTCAATTTTTGACTCCGTTTCAGGAAGTCGAAGTCGTTGTCGTCTTTCGCTGGCAGCAGAATCAACCCAACAACTTTATTGTAACGGCTTATCCAGTTTGATGGGAGAAACGATGTTCCTCTCTTATGATCCGGTTGGCGATATACTCGAAGTTGTTTTCGATGAAAGCTTGCATCGCGCCAAACAAGTAGCCTACAAGCTGCGCCAAGGCATGGTCTTGTATGTCACCGCCGACAGGTCGAAACCGGTGCAGCTCACGCTTGGCAATTATCACGCGCTGATGCAGTTTCCACACGTTAAATTTGAAGGCTGGAAAAAATTGCTAGCGTCCGATAAAAAGCTGTTGAAGCCCATTCTTGCTTCGTCAAAGGTTTCCGCCTTTTTGCGACTTGATCCGGAAACCGGCTATGGTCATATCTCCAGCCCAGACATGCGGGAAATTCTGCCGGTTGCCGCTTAATATTTTCTACATTTTTCGCCTTAAGTTTTGCTCTCGGCGCTATGCGCCTTTCGGCAACCGGATCACAAACTCCGTAAACTGTCCTTCTTCGGTCTCCACTTTAATCTCGCCATTGTGCTCGTGCACAATAATGTCGTAGCTGATCGACAACCCCAACCCCGTGCCTTGTCCCGCCGGTTTTGTCGTAAAAAACGGAGTGAAAATTTTATCGCGCAGGCCAGGCGGAATGCCGTTGCCATTATCGCGGATGCGAACTTCAATTTGATCGCCGAGATTTTTAGTGCACACGGAAAGTGCCGGTGTGAACGGCTGGCGGGGTGAGGGGGGAGACGGGGTGAGGGGGAGATGGGGAGAGAGAGCTTCTCTTCCGCTCACCCATTCACCCTCTCTCCCTCTCTCCCGTTCTCCCGCTCCCCCGTTCTCCCCATCTCCTGCTCTCGTTTTCTGATGTACGGCGTAAAGAGCGTTGCTGAGGAGATTCAAAAACACGCGGCTGAGATCCTGAGGCACCACTTCGAGCTTGCCAATGGCAGGATCATATTCTCTTTCGATCATGAGGTTGAATGAAGCCTCCCGCGCCCGAAAGCCGTGGTAGGTCAGATTCACGGCTTCGTCCAGCAGAGCATTGATATCCGTCAACTCGCGCTCGCCGGATTTGCCGCGCGAGAGCTGGAGCATGCTGCGCACGATGCTATCCGCACGCTTGCCGTGCAAATTGATCTTCTCCGCGCTTTGAATCAACGCCTCGAGAGTCTCTTCGATATTCGCCATTCCTTCACGATCCACGATCTTCGCTCCACCATCTTCGATCAGCGCTTTTCGTTTCTCAATTTCCTCGCGCAACTCTTTCGCCAGTTCCACAGACACGGAGGCAAAGTTGTTCACGAAATTCAGCGGATTCTTGATTTCGTGCGCGATGCCGGCGGTGAGCTGCCCAAGCGAGGCCAGCTTTTCCTGGGTCACGAGCTGCTGCTGTGTATGTTTGAGATGCTCCAGTGTAGAATTGAGACGGCGATAGGCATCTGCGTTGTCCAGGGCAATCGTCGTGTAGGCTGCAAGATTTTGCAGCAAGTTGAGCTGATACTCGGTGTAGGCATTTTTCTCATAACTCTGCACCGTGATGACGCCGAGCACACGCTCTTGTGCCAGCAAGGGCAAATAGATGAGTGACTGCGGCGCTGTAGAGTAGGTGCCATCTTCGAGCAAGCGCCGCGGGTCTTTGTACTCGCCCAGGTAACGTTGATACTCGGTCGTCACATCGTTGATAAAAATCGGTCGCTGCTTTTCAATGCACCACACGGGAAACTGATTCTTGTCGCCGGTGTCGCGGAGGTAGGGCGCATAACGCTTGCCCTTTTCAATGGCGAGACGATATTCGATTTGCTGTTTGTCGGGATGATAAATCCCCACGCCGAAAACCGTGGCGTCACACAGGCGATTCACATGTTCATGCAGGCGGTAGAAAATCGTATCAAACTCCAGCGAGGCCGTAATCTCTTTGCCGATTTGGCCGAGATGTTCGAGGCTCTCTTTCTGCGCGCGAATTTCCGCCGTGCGCGCCTGCACGGTTTGTTCCAGAAGCCGGCTTCTTTCACGCAATTGGCGCGTGCGATAGCGTTGCACCCCCAGAACCACACCGGCCACCAATCCGAGTTGCAGTAAGATGGCCCACCAACGCTGCCACCATGCCGGTTTAACCGCAAATCCATACTGCAATGGCACGGTCGTCCATTGGCCGTTGTTATTGCTGGCCATCACTTCAAAAGTATATTGCCGGGAAAACAGAAAAGCGGGCAGATTGGTGTAGCGAATTTTATTTTCCGCCGTTTCCTTCGACCAATCCTTGTCATAGCCGGTGAGGCGGGTTTTATATTTCACCAGTTTTTCATTGGCATAGCTCAGGCCGGCGTATTCTAACCAGACCTCGTTTTGCCCCCACTCGTCTTCGCGAAAATCGGCGCGGCGAATCTGCGGCGCGGGCAAGATTGCGTTGTTACGGTCGTACTCCGGACGATAAAGATTGAGGCCATTCGAAGTGCCATAATACACCGTGCCGGCTTTGGAAAAATTGATTGCGGAAACGCCCCAGCAATTGTCGCCGGCCAAGCCGTTTTGTTTTTTCACCGTGCGCAAAACTTTGCGGCTCACCGGATCGATTTCATTCAGGCCGGCGTTCGTTCCCAGCCATAGCTTTTGGGTCAAAGAAAAGTAGTTCAAGGCAAATCCGCCTTCCGCCGCCAAACTGTCTTGCCGGGTGAAACGGGCAACAATTTTCGGCGGATCGGGCCGCACGGCCAGCACGCCGCCTTCCGCCGCAACCCACATCAAGCTATCGACCCAAACCATTCCTAGAGTTGGCAATTGCTCTTCCGGCTTCAAGGCAGGAACAAATACCGGCGACAACACTTCCTTGCCACTGGTCAACGCGCTGAACTTGTGCGTTTTGGTTTCCCATTTTTTGAACTCCGCAGCCGTGAGTGGAACGCGGCTGCGATAAACACCGTTTGGCGAAGAGCTCAACCAAACTCGTCCGGACGCATCAATTTCGGTGGTCCAAACACGTCCGGCCGGAACGCCGGCTGCATGCCGAAATACAAACCATTCGCCCTCAAAGTAACACTGCACCAAGTCTTGCGTGCCGCCCCAGAGGCTTTCCCCCGTCTCAGAAGATTGTTCGCTCGTTTTTAAAGCATGGATTTTGGCGCTGTTCATCTGACCGACGGCATCGCCGGTCAAATACCAAGTCGCACCGAACAACGGAATGCGTTTGACCGGCCAGCTCGGAAAGCGCAGTAAATCGAGTTGCGGCGACAGACAATTGACGCCGGCGCGTGTTGTAATCCAAACACGGTGCGCTTGATCTTCTGCCACGCCAAAAACAATATTACTCACCAAGCCGTTTTCGGTATTCAACGTTTCAGCTTTGCCCTCCGGCGTAATCGCCGCAAGGCCATTTTCCGTACCGGCCCAGAGAATATTTCCAGGCGAAGGCATGACCGTTTGCAATACCGACATCACACCCGAAGCGGGCAGGTTTGATTTCTGGCCGGGATACGATTTGGCGGAATAGAATTGAAAAGCACGAAAATTAAATGGCAGTTTCGATAGGCCGGTGTTTTGTGCCAGCCACACATTTCCTTCGCGATCCTCCAGCACATCCCAGAACACTTCTCCCAGCAAACCATTTTTGCTGCCGTAAATTTTCGCCTGATAGGCTTGGCTGCGATCGAGTTCCACCACTCCTGACCCCAGCGTGGCAATCCACAAATTGCCTTCAGCCGTTTCGCAAAGTGCAGCCGTCGGATGCTTCAAGCCGCTATGAATGATCTTTATTCTGGAAAAAGAATTTTCTTCATCGAGCCTCCAAATCGTTCCATCGGCACAGGCGCCAAACAACACACCGGAGCGGCCTTCATAAAGCACGCCGGTATCCGCGCCGGGCAAGCCCTCGCGCACGGTCAAAGTGTCGAGCAATTGCGCTTGTAAATTGTAAACAACGATCTTCCCCTTCACTGCCGCGCAGATCGTGCCATTTTTTCTCGCCGCAATGGTGAGAACGCGTGAGTTTTCTTTTTGATGGGGCCCGGCGGTTCTGAGTGTATCAGCCGCCAACACCTCGTTGCTTTGCCAGCCATAGCGAATGATCCCGTCTGCTTTTGTACTCAGCCATGCCTGGCCTTTCAGATCTATCGCCATTTGCCGGCCATAAGAAAGGCCTTTGTTGAACAACGCGGTCTTGCCAATTTTAGAAAGAAACTGAATGCGTTCGCCATTGGCATAATCCGCCAGCGGCTTTGCTGAAACCGACAACCCGCCATCAGTTCCGACCCAAAGCCGGCCGGCGCTGTCTTCCGACATGAACCACGTTTTTGCACTAACCAGGCTATCCGCCTCGCCATAGATTTCCATTTTGTGCCCATCGTATCGCACCAGTCCGGCGCCGTAGGCACAAAGCCAAATATATCCCAAATGATCCTGATACAGACCGGTCACCGCGGGATTGGGCAGAGGATTGATTTCTTTCTCGGTGGTATAGTGGGTCGCAGGAAGCTCTTGCGATAAAATCAATGCCGGAATCAGGCCTAAAAAGATAAACAATACGCTCGCGATCTTTTTCATAGCCAACTTCCCTTCGCGCTAACACGAAATAGCATGACCACAAATTCTCCCAAAACTATCGTCTTGATTTGAAAAGAATCTAAATTCAGGAAGCAAAAATCTTCTCTTTGAGAGCTTCGAAATCGATGGGTTTGGTGACATAATCGTCGCAGCCATAGGCCAGGGCTTGCTGGTGATTGCGTTCTTCACTGTATGCCGTGATCATGAACACTTTCAAACCGGAGTACTTTTGTTTGAGGCGCCGCAACAATTCCAATCCGTTCATGCCGGGCATATTGATGTCCGAGAGAATCATGACGAGATCTCCCCGGCCATGTTTTTCCAAATATTGCAGCGCTGCTTCGCCGGAAAATGCGAAGCAGAATTCAATTTTTCCGCCTTTCAATTCTTTGCGAAATTGCTGCTGGAATAAAAACTGCACATCTTCTTCGTCGTCAACGATCATGACTTTCATATCACTCCTGTCATTTCAAATCTTTCAAAATTTCCATCGCCGCCAATTTGCCCGGCGCGCCCATGATGCCGCCGCCCGGATGTGTGCCCGAGCCGCATTGATAGTAATTGCGAATCGGCGTGCGATATTTGGCAAAGCCCGCGGCCGGCCGCAGGAAAAATAATTGCGACAAGCTCAATTCGCCTTGAAAGATGTTGCCTTGCGACAGGCCGAGGGTTTGTTCGATATCCCACGGCGTCAGCACTTGCCGGTGCAGAATAATGTTTTTGAGATTGGGAGCATACTCGGATAAGGTTTCGATCACGGCGTCACCGAACGCTTCGCGCTGCTGTTCCCACGTTCCCTCCTTTAACTGATAGGGTGCGTATTGCACGAAACAAGACATCACATGCTTGCCCGGGGGCGCCATGCCGGGATCGATCATCGACGGCATAATGACGTCGATATAAGGCCGGCGCGAGAAGCGGCCATACTTGGCGTCATCGTACGCGCGTTCCAAATATTCCACGCTGGGGCTGAGGGAAACCGCGCCGCGCAAATGCGCCCCGGCGCCCGGCATGCAGGTAAAATTCGGCGCCGTGTCTAACGCAAGATTAACTTTGCCCGAAGAGCCGCGAATGTTGAAATTTCGAATCGCCGTAACCAGCTCCTCCGGCAGCGAGGAAGGCTCGAGCAAATGCAAAAAGGTCAGCTTGGGATCAAGGCTGGAAACGATCACTTTGGCGTGATACTCATTGCCGTTCGGCAATGCCACACCAATGGCGGCGCCGTTTTTCACAAGCACTTTCGCCACCGCCGCATTGGTTTGAATTTCCACGCCCAGGGCGCGTGCCGAGCTGGCAATCGCATTCGCAACGCCGCCCGTCCCTCCTTTGGCAAATCCCCACGCGCGATACGCGCCGTCGATTTCGCCCATATAATGATGCAGCAGCACATAAGCCGAGCCGGGCGAGCGCGGACCGAGAAAAGTGCCGATGATGCCGCTGGAAGAAAGCGTCGCTTTCAAGACCTCGGTTTCAAACCATTCTTCGAGAAAATCGGCGGAGCTCATCGTCATCAATTTGGTCAGCGTGTATAAATTATCCTCGCCAATGCCGAGCAAATGCCTGGCCAGCCCGGTGAGCCCCATCACATCTTTCGGATGCAATGAAGTCGGCTCCGGCGGAATAATGCCAAGCATGTATTTCACGGCTTTGGCCATGAAGTACATGGTGCGGCCGTAATCTTGATAAGCCTCGGCATCGCGCGGTGAGTGCCGGGCTATGTCGCGCATGGTGCGGTAAAAATCGCCGTCGCGATAAAGATAATCGCCGTTCGGCATCGGCGTGAGCGTGCTTTCCAGCGGCAGCATCGTCAAGCCGTGTTGCACCAGCTTCAAATCGCGAATAATTTCCGGGCGAAAGAGACTGACGACATACGAAAAAACGGTATACTTGAATCCCGGAAAAATTTCCTCCGTCACGGTAGCGCCGCCCACGAGCGGGCGGCGTTCCAGCACCAGCACTTTCTTTCCTGCACGCGCCAAATAAGCGGCATTCACCAAGCCGTTGTGGCCGGCGCCGATGACGATGGCATCGTAAGATTTAGGCATCGCTTTACACCTCGAAATGTCATTTTAATTTAACCCATACAAATCAGCATAGAGCCAAATATTGCAGCAACAATAATCTGCTGAGAAAACTCCACACTTGCAACTCGGGGGCCAAATTTTTTTGAGGAAGGTTCTAACGGGAAGGTGCAATATTATCAAACCCGAAACGCCGCCGCGCACGCCTCACATCGCAAGGCGACGCTTCGTCGCAACCGAATGTGGCTGCGGCGAAAAAGCAATTCATCGTACTGTCGCACAACCCGGGTCCAGAGCACGGCGTGGTGCGATTGAAAGTGCTCGAGATGATCCAAGATAAGCGGGTTGAAAGGTGCTCACCAAAAAGATTCTTGCTCACGGAATGGAACTCACACGGAATTTTTCCGTGAGCCGTTCCATTTTCGTGCGCCAAAATTTCTTTGCTTTTTTGCACAGATTTCATTCTTTAGAGAATACGCCAGTTTTCAGATAAGCTAAAACTGGAGTTCTTCGGGCAGCATTGAACCCGACTAATTTCTAAAACCGGAAGGAGGCTATACGATGAACCCTCATGAGATTGGCCAAGCGGCGGCGCCGCCTTCATTGGACCCGTTGCCCGATCAAATTTTAGAAATGGGCCGCGCCGCGATCGGGATGATTGCAGATTACTACGGCACACTTCAAAATGTTGCGATCACTCCAAACACCACAAGCCGTGCGGTGCGAGAGCAGCTAGACCAGGAAATTCCTGTCGAAGGGGAAGATTTCAATGTGTTGCTGGAACATATAAGCCAAGTGATCTTTTCTTTAAGCCGGCACAATGGACACCCGCGCTTTTTCGGCTATATTGCCTCGTCCGGCACCGCGGCAACAGCCATTGCCGACCTGCTTGCTTCCACACTCAATCCCAGCCTAACTTCCTGGCGATCTGCTCCGGCAGCGGCTGAGATCGAGCGCCAAACGATTGGGTGGATCAAGCAAATCATCGGATACGTTCCTGAAGCTGAAGGGTTGTTTGTCAGCGGCGGTTCGATGGCTAATCTGTGTGGCTTGGCGGTTGCGCGTGACGCCAAAGCGCCCATCAACGTAAAATCCCTGGGCTGCCAAAACCTTGGCCGGCCGATGCGACTCTACATATCGGAGGAAGGTCACCATTCCACCAGCAAAGCTGCGGGGCTGCTCGGCATTGGCCATGATCACGTGCGTCCGGTTGCGGTCAACTCGCGCTTTCAGATGGAAGCGCGAGCGTTGGCGCAACTCGTTGAAGAAGATCTCGCCAAGGGTTATTTGCCATTTTGTGTCGTGGCCACCGCGGGCACGGTAAATACCGGCGCCTGTGACCGCCTGGAAGAAATTGCCGAGGTGGCTTCTAAATACGGCATCTGGTTTCATGTCGATGCCTGTTATGGAGGCTTCGCGGCATTGGCGCCATCCAAACGTGATTTGTTTCGCGGCATCGACCGGGCGGATTCCGTCGCGTTGGATCCGCACAAATGGTTGTATGTGCCCGGCGATTGTGGTTGCATTCTTTATCACGACCCGGCTCGAGCGCGGGCAACGTTTGGGCAGGAGGCGGAGTATATCCGCATTATAGCACACGAGGCTGCCGAAGCTTTTGCGTTTTGGGATTATGGCCCTGAGCTGACGCGCCGGTTTCGCGCGTTGAAGGTTTGGATGATGCTCTCGCATGTTGGCACGGCCGCATTGGGTGAAGCCATCGAGCGCAATTGCCAATGCGCGCAGTACTTCGCGCAACTGTTGGCCAAGGCGGATGATTTCGAGATAATGGCGCCCGTTGAGCTGTCGATTTTTTGTTTCAGATATATGCCACCGCTTATTAAGACGGCATACACAACGGCAAGCCCGGAACAGCGCAAAACCATCGATCAGGAACTCAATGCTTTGAATGAACGAATTCTCACAGAGGTACAGCGGGGCGGGAGCTCGTACCTGTCAAACGCCGGCATCGTCGGCCGCTTCGCGCTCAGAGGCTGTGTTCTGAATTATCGCACGAGAGCGCGCGACATGGAGATTTTGCTCGACGACGTCCGCCGCGCCGGTCAGCATCTCCGGGGTGGCGGGTAACGCGCATGCAGCCGAGGCTTCGCCACACGCGGCTGAGGCACACAACTCGATGGCTACGGAATGACGCGATTAGGCAAACAAACTCGAAAAAAAATTCTGAAAGTTTATTCGATCAACTTCAGTGCAAAATTAAATTTGCGTATGAATTTAGCCAAGTGAACCCGGAGTGCAAAACTTTAGTTTTGCAATGCTAAAGCATTGTACTCCGGTTCAGGCTGCTAAACTCATACGAATTTTCTAATCCCATCTGCGCACCTGCTTTCATTTCGTGTGCCTTCACCGGCTGATAGTTGCCAGGCACGAGGCGGGCCGCAATCGACAGGCGATTCCAAGCGTTGATGGTGGCCACGGCGAGAGTCAGGTCGGACAATTCTTTCTCGCTGAAATGCGGGCGTACTTCTTCATAGATCGCATCGGGCACATGGCCGTTGGTGATCAGCGTAACGGCCTCGGTCCACGCCAAGGCCGCGCGCTCGCGATCGGTGTAGTACGGGCATTCGCGCCAAGCGTCCAATGAGTACACCCGCTGCTCCTTTTCTCCGAGCGCGCGGAGATCCTTCCAGTGCATATCCAGACAATAGGCGCAGCCGTTGATCTGCGAGGCCCGAAGTCGAACCAGATGAAGCAGAGATTCATCCAGTCCACATTTGCTGAGATACTGATCCAGGATATCCATGGCATCGTAGACGCCGGCGGCGGCTTTGGCGTAGTTGAGACGTGTTTTCATGAGTTCTCCTGTAAGCGTTAACGCTGTCAAACGCAGAGTAGAATTCTGAAAGTTTTGGCTCACGGAATTGAAACAGCTCACGGAATTAAACTTCAGAAAATTTTCCGTGTGAGTTCCATTCCGTGAGCCAACAATGCTGCTCCGCAATGCGGAGCTTCGGTCTTCGGCTGTCGGAAAATCGGTGTAGTCTCTTACGAGTTCAATCGTTGCAAAAAACGCAAAAAGTTTTTTACGCATTACGTTTTACGCCTTATGACCAAATTTTTGCATCAGTGAAACTTTCGAATTGCATAATCAGTATAGATAAAAGTTGACTGATCGCCAAGAGCCATTTATCGTATTCTTCCTGTACCACTTTGCATGGCGAAACGAACGACTGCCTTCGAGTTGATGCTGCCCTTACGGGACGCGGGAACGCCCGCGCATCGCTGGCTGTATACGGCTTTGCGCGCCGAAATTCTGGAGGGCCGCCTGCGTCCCGGAGCGCGGCTTCCCGGCACGCGTGATCTCGCCAACCAATATGGCCTGTCGCGCGGCACGATCGTCAACGCTTTTGAGCAGCTCAAGTTAGAAGGCTACGTGGAGGGCAGTGTCGGCTCCGGCACGTATGTGAGCAAGATCTTGCCCGAGGAATTGCTTCAGGTCACGCGCGAGGCTAAGGCGCAACCATCAACGCAACAAAAACAGCGGCGCAACGTTTCGGATTATGGCAGGCGCGTGACGCTGTTCTCAGGTTTGGAAAACCGGCCTACCCGCGCCTTCCGTGCCAATCTGCCGGCGTTGAATTTGTTCCCCACGGATTTATGGGCGCAGATTACAGCTCGCCGTTTGCGGCGCGCCTCGACGAATCTTCTGCTGGGTTGCAATCCGATGGGATACCGCCCACTGCGTGATGCGATAGCCGATTACCTGTGTACGTCACGTGGAGTGAAGTGCGTCCCCGAGCAGGTCGCGATTGTCTCCGGCGTGCAGGAAGCGCTCGATCTGGTGGCGCGGCTTTTTCTCAATCCCGGCGATCGCGTGTGCATGGAGAATCCCGGATATCCGGGCGCGGCAATCGCGTTCGAGGCCGTTGGCGCGAAAATCTCTGCGGCGCGCGTGGATGACGAAGGCATGCAACTGCGCGAGCCGAGCTTGCGTGGAGCGCGGCTGATCTACGTGACTCCGGCGCATCAGTTTCCGCTGGGAATTACCATGAGTCTGCGGCGGCGTCTAGAGTTGCTAGAGTGGGCTCGAAAGTCCGGAGCGCTGATCTTTGAAGACGACTACGACAGCGAGTATCGTTATTCGGGCCGCCCGGTTCCGGCTTTGCAGGGACTCGATCGCCACGGGCTGGTGCTCTTTGCCGGGACTTTCAACAAAGTGCTGTTCCCCTCGCTGCGACTGGGATACTTGGTGATTCCGTTGGATCTGACGTCTTACTTCGCAGCCACGAAATCAGTGACCAGCCTGCATGCGCCGTTGCTGGAGCAGGCGGTGTTGTGCGATTTCATCACCGAGGGACACTTCGGACGCCACCTCCGTCGCATGCGAGAAGTGTACGCCGAGCGCTTGTCTGTTCTCATGGAAAGCAGCCGGCAAAGATTGGCGGGATTGCTGGAAATCTCAAACATCGAAGCCGGCTTGCAAACTGTGGGGTGGTTGTGCAATGGCATCGCTGCGGAGTCGGCGGCAAAGGCTGCGGCGACGCGAAATGTGGAAGTGACTCCATTGAGCCGCTACAGCCGCGGACGCATGGCGCAAGAGGGATTGCAGTTGGGATTTGCCGCCGTAGACGCGGCTGAAATCCGGCGCGGCGTCCGCGAACTTGCGGTGGCGCTGGAAGATGAGAACAAAAAGAAGGAGCCATGAACCTAAATTTCAAAAAATGGAGTTGGCGAAGCCATGAATTCTTCTTTTGAGGAATATGGTGCGATGCGCATTCGGGTTCATTTAACCAATCCCTCTGCTTTTTGATTTTGATGATTGGAATTCTTATCTTTTCAATCAACACGAATCGCGGAGCCATGCTATGGATAGTGCCGTTGAGCAAAAAGCCCGCGCACGCTGACCCTGACCGCAGCGCACGTCAAAACTTTTTCGGAGCTTACCGATGACTACAATCCTCTGCATGCGGAAGTGTTGTCGATTCATCCCACCAAACCGGTGACGCAGCTCAAAATCACCGTCAAGCGCCAGGATGGAGAAACCGTGCTGGAAGGCGAGGCGTGGTGCTATACCTTTCGCTGAGCCATGAGATCATCAATCTCGGAAAAAATTCTTGCACGGAAAATTATCAATTTGTACTGTTTTGTCTATAATTAACTATGGCGGAAAATTTATTTTCTGTCGCAGAAACCAAGTTGAACGAAACCGCTTCGCGGTAGCTTTGGGTTTGTTATAATATTATTGTTCTTTGACAACCAGGATGTTCCTTGCTCCCTTCTCCATGGCATAGATACTGGCGAGGGACTTGACAAGATCGGCTT
>Ga0247727_10010661_pt1 | contig 16230 bp, 7 predicted proteins | sample WisWelCaveWW1625_FD_202498 | JGI IMG/M metagenome (GOLD analysis project Ga0247727, IMG submission 202498) | Biofilm microbial communities from Wishing Well Cave, Virginia, United States - WW16-25 | ecosystem: Environmental > Aquatic > Deep subsurface > Groundwater > Cave microbial mat | place... | reverse complement strand
GGAACGGGGTTGCGTGGCCGGGATGGAGATCGCCGCGAAGATGAAAAGGCAGGGTGACGAGCGCGTGGCACGGTGACCCGGGCATCCTGGCCCAGTTGTCTTGAACTCCCGAAAAAATGCCACAAAGGTACAGCCAATTTTATGTGTAATTGCAGCCATAATTACCGGCAAATCCTATTCGTTGCGCAAACCGCGCCGGACATTTCCGCTAAAACTGTAATTGCACCGGCACCCCTTTCTTTAACAGCGCCAACAATCGGCCGGCTTCTGCATGGTTAGGCTCGTTCGCCAATACGGCGGCGAGGTTGTTCTGCGCCAGCTTGAGCCGGCCAAGCTGAATTTCGCTTAGGGCTAAAAAGTAATGCGCCGAAGATAAATCCTTGGCCGGCATCACTCGCCGCCGCTGATCGAGCTCGAGCGCTTGCTGAAAATGCTGCGCCGCGGAGTTGAAATCTTTTTGCATCATATTCACCAAGCCAAGTTTGGCATACAGAAATGGCGAGCCTTGATTTCTCTTAACAGCATCTTGCAAGGTTTGCAACGCTTCCGCGTAGCGTTGTGCGCGCATCTGCAAGTCGGCAATGCGCGAATACGGAGAATCATCTTCGGGCGCGGCTTTCATGACGGCGCGATATTCGTTTATCGCCTTTTGAAACTCGCCCAAACGCTCAAAATATTCCCCCAGTCGAAAATGCCCGGTGTTCCAAGCGATTTTTCCAGACTGATACTCCTCCACTATTTGTTCGACAATCGGCGAGGCGGCAAGCGACGCCGGCTTGGTCTCGAATTGATTCGCGCGAAACGGCCACCGGCTGGTCAGGCGGCTAATCTTGCGCGCGCCGATGGCCAGATCAAATTCCGTTGCGGCAGACAGCTCGCGAAAAAAAGCGTCATCGCGTTCAAGCGAGTCCGGCCATTGCGTTTTGGGCACAAACACCTCATAGTCGCGGATGGCCTCGCAGAATGTTTTCGCCATCAAGAAATACCCGCCAAAAGTCGGGTGCACGTGCTCGCTGATCAATTCGCCGCCGATGATGCCGAAACGAGACTGTCTGGCAAACGCCGCTTCCATCTCGACGACGGGCACATCGAAACGGCGGCAGCGCTCGCGAATAATGTCGTTGAAAATACTTGGCGCGCGAAAGCGCAACACATCCAGTTCACGCGCCCGTTCATACTCCCGGCGCGCCATGATGGTGTCGCCGGTAGCCTGATGCGCTTGGGCCATGCGAAAATGCAGGATGGCTGATTCACCATCAATGTCGGCGGCTTGCTTAAAGGCGTCCAACGCCGCGGCCAAAGAATCAGCGCGAATTAACCGGTTGCCTTCAACGAAACAAGTTTGCCACCGATGTTTTTCTTCTTCGCTGCGCTGCGGCGCAAAGCTCGAGGCAAACGGCTCCATGCTACGAAGATTGCTAACCAGCGTTCCGGCGATGAGGGGCACCCGATGCTGTCGCGCCACGCCGAGAATGTCATCAAAATTTTCGCGAAATTGATCGGTAGCGCGCTGAAAGGCTTCGCTCTCCAGCCGGATCGACTTCTCTCGCGCCATGCCTTCCATCAAGGTTTGATCGGGTGGCGAAACTGCCGGTCCGCCCTTTCTTATCGACGCCAGCAACCGCTGCAAAACCTGAAAGGTGCGAAACTTTTGCAGCCGCAAATAGGCGCGAATCAGCCAGCGTTGCTGGCCGAACGATTGGGTAGAGCCGACACCCAGCGCCCCGTAAAATTCGTTGTGCCCCATGTACAAGATGAACAAATCAGGTTGGTAATCAATCAGCTCACGGATAAACTCACACACCGCATAGCTGTTTATCGCCGCCATGCCGGCATTGATGACTTCAACTTTTTTTTGCGGGAAAACCGTTTGTAAGCGATCTTGCAAGAGGCTGGAAACACGGGTATTCAATTCATAAGGGAACGATGCCATGGTGGAACTGCCGAGGCAAAAAACTCGCAGCCCGTCCGGGGGTTTTTCATAGGCAAACTTCTGGGGATAAACTTCCGGTATCGCCGCCACCCCTCCCTGAAAAAACCGCTCGCCCACGCGCGGGTTGAGCTGATAATATTTCCGGCCGTTCTCCTCGCCCGCGATGACCAAGTTCGTGATCGGATCATCCACCACCAGCCGCAAAATCATCTCCCCCGCGAAGAGCAAAATGACTGGAATCGTCGCGAGGACAATGTAAAAAGAGCGTGGGCTTTTTTTCTTAACAGGCTTAGGCATCAGTCGATTACCCTGGAATTTTCAATTTTACTCCCACCGATTGAAGACACCCAGAAATAAACCTACATCTGTGGGATTCTTCTATCGGGCGGATAAAAAGAAAGCCCCTGCTTCACAGGGTAAGCAGAGGCTTTCCTCATCATTCAACTCCGTCTTGACTCTTACTTCACAAACATCATGCGGCGGGTGGAGTTGAAATCGCCGGCCTTCATCTGATAGAAATACGTGCCGGAGGCCAAGCCCGCTGTGCTCAAGTTGCTAAAGTCAACCGTCACTTTGTACTTGCCGGCCGCCTGTTCTTCGTTTACCAATTCGGCGACCTTCTGGCCCAGCGCATTGAACAAGGTGATGGTCACACGACCCGGCCTGATCAACGCGTACTCGAAGGTCGTGGAGGGATTGAACGGATTCGGATAGCTCTGGCCGAGCGAGTAGGATTCCGGAACCGTGCTATCCGTTTGCTTGACGTCGGTGGTGACGAGACACGGCGCATCGTCGTCGATAGGCCCGCTGGTTGGCGTTTCGATCGGCAACGGATCGGTCGTGGTGCTGAAGTAGTCGATGCCCATCACGTATTCGAAAGCGTAGTTGCCCTGATCATCCGGACGCGCATAGCGCACGCGGCGGCGGCCAAACTCGAAGCCCGGGGCGTCTTCTTCGGTGCCGGCCCATCTCAGTTTGTATTGCAACCAGTTCTGATTGAGACCGGTCGTCGCCAGAGACAATCCGTAGATGCTATCGCCATCCGCATCGGTGAAATTGAACGGGGTGATGCCGCGCAGATTGTTGGCATCCTGAAAGTCTCTCGTGCCGTTGAAGATGTGCCAGACAATGTCTTGAACGTGCAGACGCAAGGTGTCGGTGCTCTTGTCGGCGCCGTTGTTTGCCGCATCACGCAGGTAGCAGCGCATATCGGCGGTAAAATGATAAGTCACCGGCACGGCGTCGGGAATGAAATTGTAAACATCTTTATACGGCACCGGTGCCAACTCTTGCTGGGGCAGGCCGGTGAACTCAAAAACTCGGTTGCCGCCGCCGGTCGAACCGGGCTCCTCGTAGCCCCAATCCGGGTTGGGATTGGCAACGCCGGCCCAGATCGAGCGGCTGAAATTGAACTTCACATAGAACTTGTAATTCTGTTTGACCCCCGTCACTTTGGTGAGAGTGATCGGCAAATCATAGATATTCGGGTCGATGAAGGACTGCCGCATCACCGAGGTTGCGGGATCGGCGTCGCTCCATCCGTTGAATTCGCCGCGCAGTTGCAGGACGTCGCCCTCGTTTTCATTGAAGATTCCGGCATCCCGCAGCGGCGAGATGTCCACCTGGAACAACACGGTACCGGTTACCGCCACGCCCGGGTCGCCGTCCCAGGGCAATTCCACATTCTCCGGCTTGGCCAGGGTGCTGGTGGCCACGTTAATCGTGCGATTATCATGATTTTCCCAGGTTGCGACCTTGCCATCGGCGTTGTTCTGAATGGTAAATTTGAACACGTTGGCCAGGGAGCCGACCGGAACGACGCCGTCGTAAACTTGATCGGCGTTGCCATCTTTCAGTTCGAACTTTCGAGCGACCAGCGAATCGCCGGCGGCCCAGCCATTGAATGCGCCAATCACGGCAACAAACTGAGTGGAGGGATTGAACAGGCCGCTGTTAATCGGAGCAGCCATGTTCACGGAAAATTTGACGCCATTGGTCCACTCGACGGCATCCAATGATTGGTCGCTGCCGGTCAGAGGAAGCTCGCGGTTGCCAATGTGGTCTTCCCAGGCTTTGACATCGGCGCCTTCTTTGACGACGAACTTGTAGGCAATCGGGCTGCTGGCTCCGACGTCGAACTTTCCTTCGTAAACAAAATCGCCGTCGGCATCAGCCATTTGGCTGCCATCGGCCCAGCCGTTAAACGAGCCGCGCACATGCACGGTCTGCGTTGCCGGGTTGAAAAAACCGGCCTCCTGCATGACGCTCAGATCTACCTTGAACGCCGTGCTGTCTGCCAGCGCCATGCCGGCCGAAAGCGCGACGCCAAGACAGACGAACAGTACAAACCTGCTCACATGTCTCATACTACTGCCTCCATGAATTGTGGATGTGAAACGGTGGATTGATATTTTCAACTAATACTGCAACGAAAAGCCGAACTGATGAATGCCCTGAAGATGCTGCTGATCGGCATAGGCATAATCGAAGCGAAAACGCAGCGCGGTCGCGCGATATTGCAAGCCGAAGCCCAAGGTGTAGGAATTTTCATTTTCATCTTGGAACAGGTTGCGGTAGCCGCCGCGCAGGAAAAATCGCTCGTTGAGCAGCGCCAGCTCGGCGCCGGTATTGACGCTCTCGGAGTTGTCATTGGGATGCAAGCCATCCGCGGCAATGGTCAGCCGCGCGTTGGCGGTTTTGATCGGATCATAAGCCAACCCGATGCGCAGGTTCAACGGCAGATCGAAATCGTCCGTCGACAAAATGGCGTTGATGCTCTCATTGTTGCCGTTGATCGATGGGTCGATGTCTTGCTGCACCAGCAAGTCTTCGCCGCTAATTTTCATCTTCTGGCCAAAATTGGAAATCCCTACGCCCAACCGAATACCGCGAAACGGCGTCGTAAAAATCGTTCCTACGTCCACGGCGATGCCCGTGGCCTTCGAGTTGGCAATGGATTCGGAGATGAATTTGACCGTGCCGCCAATCGAGAAATTGTCGGTGAGGCTGCGCCCATAACTGAGGCCTACGGCAAAGCTGCCGGCGTCGAAGGTCGAGCCTGAGGCCGCCTCCGGATCGACGATCGTGGTCACCAGCATTTCGTCCATGTTCAACGCGGTGACGCTGATGCCCACGGTGCCGAAGCCCTCCCACGGAAACACGGCGCTGATGTATTCCAAGCCGAGATCCGCGAAGTAGTCCGAGTGCATGAAGTAGATCTCGTTTTTCTCGAGCAGGCCGAGGGTGCCGGGGTTCCAATACGTCGCCGTAGCGTCGTTCGCCAACGCGACAAAGGCGCCGCCCATGGCCGTGGCGCGCGCGCCTACCGGAATCGTCAAAAATTTTGCCGAGGTGGTGCCGATTTTGGTCACGTCGTCTTGGGCAAGCGTTGGCATGATGAATACCGCCAGAATCAAGGCCAGTGTTGCCAATTGCGAGGTGATAAGCTTTTTCATGTTTTGCGCTCCGTAAACTTACATTCTTACAACATCCAGTCTCCACTCCTCATTTGCGATCTTTCTCTTACTCCTACTTTTACACTTTCTCGCCGTTCAAGCGCTTGACAAGCGAGTAAGAGTAGGAGTAAGAGCAAAAGTAAGAGCATCAGAGCGTTACTTAATCACCGCGAATTTTCCGATGTACTCGCCGATATCCGGGGCCTCGACATGGAAAACGTAAACCCCGTAAGAAACCGAAAGATTATCCCGGCTCAACAAATCCCACTCTGCTGTGCCGTCGCCGAGCGTCGAGTCGTGCTCTATCGTATCGACCAGCTCACCGGAAACGTTGAAAATCCGAATCGTACACTTTTGCGGCAGATGATTGAAATGAATCGAGCGCGGACCGCGGCCGGAGGTAAAAGGATTTTCCGGCTCCCACGACGCGGCAGCCACGTAAGGATTCGGCACGACTCTGATCCGCGTCAGCTCGGCGGCGGCCCGCCCCCGGTCAACTTTCTCGCCTATGGTGGTGAACTCATAGATATCGCTGCTCAAGAAGGGTTTGCTGGTCACGCACCGCAAGGTATCGCCGGCTTGCGGGTTGCGCGCCGAATCGACAAAGGTTGGCGCAAAACCAACAAACCAAGTGATCGTCGGCTGGCTATTAACCTCATCAATGAAAAATACGGCATCGACCCGGCTTCGGGTACGCGACAGCAGACTCAACTGCGGCGTGCTGCCCGCCGGATCGTTGTCGAGAAAGGCAAAATCGATTTGTTTGCCCAGCGTAATATTGCGAACCTTGAAGTTCGCCGGCCTGGCCGTGAAGGGGATGGTGCCAAATGTGATCACCGACGAGGTATCGAGCGCGGTGTTGCCGACGATCACCTCATAATCATAAGCGACTTTCCTGCCCTTAGTAAAGCCGACGGTGGGAATTCGGAAATCCGGTTTGTGAATTTCGTTGCCGTTGGGCCGCCACAGGGTGCGCGTCAGGTCGGGCACCACCTGCGGCTCATTGGCAAATTGAAAAAAGAAACCATCGGCGATGGGTTGATCGTCGACTAAACTGCCGCGTGAGATCAATTGCACGTCGGGCGAAAGGCGAGTGAGGCTATAGTTTTTGGTCTTCAGCGTATCTTCTTTGCCAATCGCCACGATGGTCGTGTCTTCAAAAGTGATGCGATATCGCTGGCCGTCGCGGATGGTCGTGCGATCAAACAAGTTGACGATGATCTGGCCGGAGGAGGCGCCAGCCACGTGCTCGACGTTCGTCGCCGGGGCGTTGTAGCCGGCGGCCGGCGGATTTGGCGTGACAATCGCCACGTTGCGACCGACGAGGTAATTTCCGGGATTGTTTTGATCCGGCTGGATCGACACCGGGCTTTCGCCGGGCGCAATGCCTTTATTGGGCTCGTTGCGATCCACCAGGCCGTAGTCATAGGCGGTGATTGCATAAAAATAACGTTGTCCATTGATTACGTTCTCGTCCACCCAGTGGTGGGTGATGCCGCTTTCGTTTCCTAAATAAAATTTCACGCCGTTAAAGTCGACCGGATGAAAGCCGGAAATCTGATCGACCAAATCGAACTGCACCAGCGGCTTGCGCAAGGTGACGTTGCCGGCGCCGTCGGTGATGACCGACACGTCCTCAAAAGCGTCGTCCGTAGAACGATAGATGCGATAGCCCTCAAAATCATACGGGTTTTCGCCGAGGCGCGAGAGAAAGCGATCAAAAGAACGCTCGGCCACATCGTCCCAGTAGAGATGGACTTTGCCATCGCCGGTCACCGCGGTAAGCGCGGGCACAATCGGCGTCAACGCAAATTGATAATCGGTATCGTAGGTGGTCTGCGCCGCGTCGCGGTTCAGCAGAGCGTCCGTGGTGTCTTGACCCATACACACGGCCAATGAGATGCGCTCAGTGATGCCCGGCTGCATCGGAAAAAGCCCGGCGCCGACGAACAAATTGAAATCGCCGGTAACGCCGCCGATGTTGCCGATGCCCGGCACGCAAAACTTTCGATAGGCGGAACGATCATCGGCCAAGCTGCCGTTGAGCTGACCGGAGCCTTCATATTGAATGTTGGTAAAACCGATTTGATCGGATTCAGAAACGTCGGTTTTGTCCACGTTCGGCTCGCCGGGAAGGTTGGTGCCGGCGCCGGAGGTCGGCTTGCCGTCGCCTTCGCCAAAATCGCCGGTGCCGGCGAGACCATCGCGACCAACGTCATCGGTGAAGGCGCTCCAATCGCCGTCGTTGTCAAGGCCGTCTTCGCGCGATTCGTCGACCAGCTCGTCGATGCCTTCATCGATGAGGCCGTTGCCGTCGTTGTCGATGCCGTCGGCATATTTTTTATTAAGATCTTCTATTCCCTCATCGCGCAGGCCGTTGTTATTGTCATCCTTGCCGTTGCTGGAAATTTCGCCAGCCAACATCGCCTGGGTCACCAGCGGGCTGCCGTTTTCGCCGTCGTTGTCGTTGTCGATGCCGTCGACAAAACCGTTGCCGGGGTTGAACACCGGGGCGGTGCGCAGCAGATGAATCTCGCTTTCATCGATGAGGCCGTTGCCATTGTCATCGATCAAGTTATCTTGTAATTCGCCGGAAATGATCTCGGCCGTAATAATCGGGCCGCCCGTTTCGCCGTCCAAGTCGTTGTCAATGCCGTCGGTGTTATTCCCCGGCGTCTCCAAGAACGAGGTGGCAACCACGCCGACCGGATCGTTGGCGAAAAACCGATCGCCAATACCGTCGGCATCGGTAGACCATGCCACGTCATTGACCAATGAAAAATAGGCGATGTCATCGCCGCCGTCGCCGCCGACCAGATCGGCAAGCAAAATGTTTACCCCGAAGCGCTCGAGCAGCTTGCTGCCATCGTTTTTGAAATAATGCAGAATGAACACTGCATCTTGAACCAACACTTGCGCCCATTGCAGAACGCGCGTTTCCATAATGATGCCCAAGCCGTAGCGGTTCGAATCCGTCTGATCCGGGCGGAAGACGCCGATCCATTTATCGAAATTATCATCGCCGGTTTTGAACACCAGCTCTTGGTCGGCGGTCTTCACGGAAAGATCCGGCGGCACTTTGCCAAACAGGCCGCTCCAGTTTCCGGCCCAACCCGGGTCGGTGGCATCTTCCAGCTTGTCTGGCCATAGCGGCGGCCAGGAATCTCTTTCCAGCAGGTTGGCCACGGCGGCGTCGGCTCCCAACGCGGCGTTAATGTACCCGGTGATCGGTTGCAACTCCCAACTCGAGCCGCCGTTCAGGTCGGGTTTGCCCAACGCCGCGGTCATGATTCGCTGAAACGAATTATCCGGCCTTCTGACCTCGGCGCCGTACATCGGCGAGGTCAGCGCCATGTAGAGTTTGCCGGTGTTCTTCGGCCATTCGTAGGCGGTGGCACCGTCGCTGCCCGACGAACGCCCGGTAATGCCATAATTAAAAATCGTCGTGCCCACGAGATTGGCGTTCGTGTAGGTTCGGCGGCGCTCGCTGAAGTTGCCGCGCTCTTTAGAAGGGATGTATTGAGCCTGCGCCCACACCGGCAAAAACGCGAGCATCATCAAGCTCCATTTCACGTGCTTCATGCAAAATCTCCTCTCCTCGATTGCCGTCATTGATCGGATAGAAGTTCGACCGGAAATCATTCTATGCCCCTTAAAACGCGCGAAGTTTCACTCGTATTTTATTCGCGTGTTTTGCGCGGAGAAATTAGAAACTCACCTTCAAACCCAATTGCACTTCGCGCGGCTCGCTGAAACGCTCCGGCTGGCGCAAATATTCTTCCGCCGTATTGTTAATGATGGTGGCGTCGCGCGCTTCCGAAAATCTCGTCGACGTGGTGGCGCGTCCGGTATCGGTATACACATCGATTTCGTTGCGACGATCGAACAAGTTGTAAACGTTGCCCAAGAGCGAAATTTCCATTCCACCTAAACGCAGGGTTTTTGAAAGGCGCACATCAAACACCAAGAAATAAGGCGCATTGCGGCTGTTGCGCGAAAAAGCCAGGTTGGTGTTCTCGCCGATGCGGGCGGCGCGCTCGACGCTCGGCGAATACGGCTGCCCGGAGTGATAACGGCCCAGCAGGCTTGCCGCCCAGCCGTTCCCGAAGTAGCTGACCGTGCCGTTCAACGTGTGCTTCTGATCCCAGTTGAGCGGCACGATGAACAGAGTCGGCTCGGCGCGGTCGTTGCGCCGGCCAAACTCCTCGCCCGGATCCGAGTTGCTGCCTTCCGCGACCTGAAACGTGTAATCCAGGGAATACGTCAACGTGCGGGAGCGCACCTGCGACAACGTAAAGGTGATGCCGCGCACGTTGGCATAATCGAGATTGCGATATATCGAATAAGTGCGTCCAGCGAGAATCTGGCCGCCGGCACCAACGGTTTCAATCGCCGGACTGACGCCGACCCAGTTGCGCACGTCGCGGTAAAAACCGGTAACGTCGATGCCGATGCTCTCGCCCAGTTGCTGCTTGATGCCAATCTCATACATGACGGTCTTTTGCGGCTTCAGATCCGCATTGCCGTAAATGCCGAAATTGCCAGTGCCCACCGGCACCTTGAATCCCGGATTTTGATAAAGCAATTCAAAAGATGGAATCTGCAAGAAATGGCCGTACGAAAAGTGGATAGCGCCTTTGTCGGTGATCGGATACGCGATGCCGAAACGCGGGCTGATCTGATATTTCGCCGACGGTTTTTTGTACCAGCTTGCCAGCCGCTGCTCCGTCGTCATGGATTGATAACGATCATTCAACGGTTGGTAAACATTCGGATCGCTCGGATCAACAAGAACGAGGCCCTTGGAGTCGAAGTAATCAAAGCGCAAACCGGCATTGATGATCACACTCTCAAATTCGATTTTGTCTTGCGCGTAAACGGAAAACTCGACCGGCTTGAAAAGATAACGGTTATGGTTGGGCGAAGACAGCGGCGGAATCGCCGGCCTAAACGGCACGATTTCCGAGCCATCCGCGTTGCGCGCCGGCTCGACCGTGATATTCTCTTCGAAAAGCTTGTGCCGTTTGGCCTCGAAACCGGCTTTGATTTGATGCACCAAATTGAGCTGCTGCGTGTAATCCAGCTTGACGACTTGCGTGGTGGTGGCGCGCTCGAAGAATCCGTTCTCGGTGCCGACATTCGCCAGATCATATTGAGATTGTTCTCGCAATGAATCCGGATGCAAATAGCGCGAATCCCGAACATTTTCAAAGAGGTAATTCTGATAGTTCTTGAAGAATTGCGTGAGGTTGAAGGTATAAAACGCGCGCGGGCCGAGGGTATGCGTCATCTGTAGGTTGACATTATAGCCCTGGTCATAATTATTTCGCCGGGCATCGAGAAGCCATCGGAAGAAGCCGTTGTAATTGGCGCTCTCGTCATCATTGCCCAATAATCCCAGCCGCAGATTGATCGCCGATGACAGTTTGTAAGTCAATTTCAATTGCGCCGATCGGTTGAGTCGCGTATTCATCGGCACGATGTCGCCGGCGACGGCGTCCTTGCCGCTGGGGCCGCCAAAGCGCGCATTGGGCAAGGTGTCGCCGTTAACATTAAACATGCGTCGGCCGTTCAGCCAGCCATCGGTTTGATAATAACGGCCGGTGGCGAAAAACGTCAATTTCTTGCCGAGACCGGGCACCGGCCCGCTCAAACTCGCTTGTACGTTGTGAGTGGCGACTGGAGCGATGTCATCGATGCCAAGATAAAGCTCTTTATCGGAGCTCACATAATCGCCGGCATAAACATTCACATTGCCATGATATTGTTCGCCGCCATCTTTGGTTACTAAATTGATGACGCCCGACATGACGTTGCCAAATTCGGAATTAAACGTACCGCTAATCACCTGCAGCTCTTGCACGGATTCGTTTTCCACGCGCACCGCCGAGCCGCCGTTGTACACGTCGGTGACCGACACGCCGTCGACGAAATAGGCCACTTCGCTGGAGCGCCCGCCACGAATGTGAATACCGCCGCCACGATCAACCGAAACACCGGCTTGCAAGCTTAGAACTTCCGACACTTCCTGCACCGGCAGCGCCTGAATTTGCTCGGCGGTGACGTGCGTCTGCGACGAGGTGACGTCTTTATTGATGACTTCGCGCTCAGCCACCACCACCACCTCGCCGGCTTGAATCGCCTCTTCCTGCAAATTAAAATTCAACTTGGTGGTGATATCGATGGAGATCACGACATCGCGAATGGTGACGGAGTTGTAACCGATGAACGAAGCTTGAACGAGGTATCGCCCGGGAGGGATATTGAGAATGACGAAGTTGCCTTCCAGATCCGTGGCGGCGCCCAGCCCGCGATCTAACGGCACTTCTTTGCCGTCTTTGATTTGCGCGGTGATCACGACATTCGCGCCGGGCAAGCCGGCATTCTGAGTTTTGTCGATAACTTTGCCGGAAATTTTTCCCGTCGTTCCAGCAAAAGCTATTTCCGTTACAATCGCGAGGCCAGCGATGAACCAAGCTTTCCACCAGGACTTTTTCATGCCCTTCCTCCTCAGTTGCTCACTGCGTAGGTCGCATTCCGCCGCTCTCCGCTTGCAGTGGCGATTTGACTTGTTGCAAAACTTGTTGATTCACATCAACGGCCAACGGTTGGCGCAATGCCTCAAGCTGCTTGCGCAACGCCCGTTGTTGGTAAATCGGCAGCAACATTTCTTCGATGCCGGCTTTGGCTTCGTCGAAAGTTTTTTGTCGAGCCGGCAGGCGTTCCATCACTTCAAAGATTGAAAAGTATTCGCCCTGTTGATAAGGGCCGCCAATCTCTCCGGGTTTCAGGTTGAAGACGCCGTCGCCCATCTGTCCCAAGTCCGCCTTCGTCACATATCCGACTTCTCCGCCGCGCTCGGCGGACCATTTGCGAAGGGAATAACGCTTTGCCAGCTCTGAAAAATCGGCGCCGTTCTTCAGTTGGCGCACCATCGAGCGGCTCTGTGCTTGGTTGGCCACTGTAATCTCCCGCACGCGCGCCATCTCTGGAAAAACATAATCTTGCGGCCGCTCGGAATAAACATATCGCAGCGAATCTAACGGCATGCGCACCGAATTCGTCAATAAGCGCGTCATTTTTTCCAAGAGAAAAAGATTTTCTTGATGGCGAATCGTTGCGAGAACGTTCGCGTTTTTCTCGAAGCCGGCGCGTTTGGCGCGGCGCAGATATTCGTCGCGCAACGCCAAGCCGCCGATGAAATCCTTCAAATCATCTTTGGTTTGAATCCGGCTTCGCTGCCGCGCCGAGGTCTGGGCCGCGCGCGCGCGAAAATCGTTCATCGTCCAATTTTTTCCGGCAATCTGCGCCACCACCGCCGTTTCCGGCAAGGCGTCGAATAACACGCCCTCCTCGAGAAGCTGGTTCGAATTGGCGCGGTCACGTTGAATCTGCTCGAACATCTGAGTGATTACGGCATCCTGGAATTGGACGTTCAAGCTCTGAAATGTTTTCGCATCCATTTTTTGTATCTCTCGGGCGCGCTTGCGGTGCGCGGTGATCCACTTCATCTTTTTGCGCTGCACGCCGTACTCGGTCTCCGTCAAAATCGGTGGGCGCACCCGATCTTCCAGCTTGATGATGCTATAGCCGTGTTTCGTCCGCACCGGCTTGGAGATCTCGCCCTTTTTCAAGTCTTGGGCAGCGGCGGTGAAGTTGGGCTCCATCTCGTCCCATTTGAAATAGCCCAGATAGCCGCCGTTGCTGGCCAAGCGATAATCTTTGAAAACCTGCGGGGCTAATTCTTCAAACGTGGCGCCGGCTTGCAGCTTGGCATAAAGCGTATTGGCCTCCTCGAGGCTCGGCGCGTAAAGATGTCGCGCCGCGACTTGCTCGTTGGCCAACACAAAGGCTTGCTTGATTTCCTCTTCCTGCGCCACGGCTTTGGTATCCGCAATCGCTTCGCGATACGCCTCAAGCGCCGCATCCATGCGGATAGCCTGCGACCGTTGCTTGAAATCTTCCTGCTCGCGCAAGCCGCGGCGGTCAGCTTCGATCAGCAGAACTTCTTCGTCGATCATGGTTTGTAGCAGCGCCTGGCGAATGGGGGCATTGTCAACCGGCGCCAGCATGGTCACGTCGCGCAGGCGTTTTTCATATTCGTCCTGCGTGATTTCTGCCTTGCCAACACGCGCCAACACCGGGCTTGTATCTGTGTTAGAGTTGCAAGAACTGAGAAAGAACATCGAACTGAGGATTGAGGATAGAGAATAAAGGATCGCAAAAAACCGCCTGCACTTCGGCTCTTCATTCTCGATTCTCGATCGTCGACCATCAAAAAACGGTATCGCGAAAACTCTCATCCTCCGTTTACACCACTATTTTTCTGGGAATCCACAAAACGCCCCATGCGGCGCTTAAGCTGGTCGATCTGCGGATTACCCGGCATCAGTTTTTCCAATTGAGCCAGGGTCGTGCGCGCGTTGTCAATTTCGCCGAGCAATACATAAGCGCCGGTAAGATTGTAGAGCGTCTGGCCATCAGTCGGCACCAGCTCCAAAGCTTTTTGCAAATAGGGCACGCCTTTTCCCGGTTCTTGGCGATTCACCAAAATCGCGCCGACGATTTTGTAGGCCTCTGCCGTTGGTTCCAACTCGAGCGACTTGGTCAAACGACCGTAAGCGCGATCATAATATTTCATGGCGGCATACATCAAACCGGCGCGCACATAGGGCGAGGCGTTGTAGGGCGTCTGCAGAATCAGCGCTTCATATTCCTTGGCAGCAAGCTGAAATTGGCCGCGCTGCGCATAATCCTCGGCCAGCACGACGTGAACTTTTTCCCAGGTTTCTTCGCGCTGCCAAGCGGAGTAAGCAAGCTTCTCCAAGAGATTGCGGGGTTGATAAACAAAAGGCCGGCTTTGGTTTTTGGGCACAAAGGGCCAGTTGCGCGTGAGCACATCGATGCGAATGCGGGCCACCTCTTCATCAAGCGCCGTCACTCCTCGTTCCTGCCAATAAACCGAGTCGGCGTGGGCGCGGGCGGGCTCCCAGACTTCTGAGATGAATCCGTGCTCGGCCATGGCTCGGCACAATTCGCGACCCATGATGAAATAACCCTTGAGGTTCGGATGCACGTGTTCCAGCATCAGCGTTTGGCCAATCAGGCCTTGCGGCGACTCCTTTTCAAAAGCCGTTTCCATGTCCACCAACACCGCGCCGCTCGAGGCCGCCACTTCTTGAATGGCCGAATTGAAATCGGCGCTGGCGCGAAAACGCAGGCCGTCTAAATCGCGCGCATTGGCATAGGCTTCGGCAGCCGCGCGAAAATTTCCCATGGCTTCGTGAACTCGACCGAGGTGAAAATGCAAAATCGCCGGCGCTTCGTCTATGCGGCGCAGGGAATCCAGAATCGCTAGCGCCGCTGTGAGGTTGCCACTTCCAGCAAGCTGGGCGCTGCGCCGCAATTCTTTCTCGAAGGCCACGCGGTCGCTGCCCGGCGAATACATGGAAACAAACGGCGCCAGATCGCGCACGTTGCTCACCAGATTCGACAGCATCACGCGCACGCCATGTTTCTTGGCGGACGTAAGGAGGTCATGGAGATTGGCTGTGAAAAACTCGCGGGCGCGGTGATAGGCCTCGCTTGAAAAACCGATCTCTTGATTGGCCACCATTTGTTCCATCAACGTGCTGCGGTGCGCCTCATTCATTGGCGCGTCGGCATGATGAAACCATTTTTTGATCGCCTCAACCTGATCGCGCAGAAACAGCATAATTTTAAAACGCTGCAAACCCAGATAGCTGTTGATGACCCAGCGCCAACGTCCCAACGATTCCGTCGAGCCAACCCCCAGGGCGCCGTAAAACTCATTGTGCCCGCAATAGATGATCAGCGCGTCGGGCTGCTGCGCCAGCGCTTCGTCGATCATGTCGAGCAACGAAAAACTATTGATCGCCGGCATCGCCAGATTGATTACCTCCAGCTGGCGATCCGGAAACGCATCGAGCAAGCGCTGATACAGCATTTTGGACATGCTGCCATTGTACATGTAAGGATAGCCGGCCGTGGTGGATTCTCCCAGCACGAAGAGGCGATAGGCATTCGCCGGTTTCACCGCGCGAAAGAGATCGTGCGAGGTTTCGGGGGTAATGCCGGCGGCGGAGAAGAAGCGCCGGCCAACGTTGTCGTTAACTTTGAGAAATCCGGGATTGGAGTCGGAGGAAATGAAGAGCGAGGTATTGCCGCCGTAACCGAGCGCGCTTAGAATCAATTCAAACACAGCGAAAAACAGGATGGGCATCGCCGCCATGACCATCTTAAAGATGCGCTCTCGCTTTCGCCAGCGATGTTGGCCTGTCGCCGCGAGGTGAGCCTGTACTTGCAATCGGTCGAGCCGCAGCTTTTTGGCGATTTTGAAATCCGAGTCGGATTTCGACAATGCCTCAATCTGCTTTTTTTGCTCAGTGCTCAACTCATGCATGCCAATTCCCATCGATCGTCACGTGAGAGGTTCATCCGCTTCTATATCTCGTGTGGATCGCAACCGAGTATCCTGTGTTTTCGCTTCACTGCAAAACGTCTTGGTGAGGACATCGACTTGTCGCGTCCCCGGCCTCGGCGGGATCAAAATATTACACAAAGAACTTTCCCGTATTACCAGTTCGGTATCGACGAATCGATGCTGCCGCTTCGCGCTCGGATTGTTCATCACTTCGAGCAACCGCTCGATAGCTTGCTCGCCCATCTGGAACATCGGCTGCTTCACAGTAGTGAGGCCGAGATATTCGGCCAACTCGATGTCGTCGAAACCGACCATGGCGATGTCGTCAGGCATTCGGAGATGCGCCTCGCGTATCGCCCTGATCGCTCCCATGGCTTGAATGTCGCTGGCCATGAACA
>Ga0247727_10010660_pt1 | contig 16232 bp, 11 predicted proteins | sample WisWelCaveWW1625_FD_202498 | JGI IMG/M metagenome (GOLD analysis project Ga0247727, IMG submission 202498) | Biofilm microbial communities from Wishing Well Cave, Virginia, United States - WW16-25 | ecosystem: Environmental > Aquatic > Deep subsurface > Groundwater > Cave microbial mat | place... | reverse complement strand
AGCTCTCGTTGTAGCCGGGACATTGAACCTGTCCATTACCGGTTGTGTGCAATGATGACCGGTTCGTACTGCAATTCCTTCATAATCCAAAAACTGTCCGATATCATGCGGATGAATACCTTTCAAGTCGAAAGAAACCAAGCTTGCTTTGTAGTTGGATTCACCAATGATGCGCAGACCTTTTATTCCGGATAATTTTTTTGTAGCATAATTTAATAATTCCTTCTCATAAGAAGTTATCTGATCATAGCCAATGCTTTCGACATAGTCCAGAGCTGCGCCCAATCCTATTGTTCCGGAAATGTTAGGTGTGCCCGCTTCAAATTTATAAGGCAAATCATTATAGGTGGTTTTTTCAAAAGTTACGGATTTGATCATATCGCCACCGCCATGAAAAGGTGGCATGGCATCAAGAAGTTCTTCTTTGCCATATAATACGCCAATTCCTGTGGGGCCATAAACCTTATGCCCTGAGAAGGCATAAAAATCGCAGCCCAGTTCTTGCACATTTATTTTTTGATGCGGTACTGCCTGTGCTCCATCCACCAAAACAGGAATTTTATGCGTTTTACCAAACTTTATTATTTCCGATACCGGATTGATAGTTCCCAGCGAATTGGAAACATGCACAATGGAAATTAACTTTGTTTTCGGATTTATCAGCTTAACAAACTCTACCATTTCAATCTCGCCATCATCATTGATAGGGATAATTCGCAGCTTTGCTCCTTTTTCCTCACACAGCAACTGCCAGGGAACGATATTCGAGTGATGCTCCATGGTCGAAATGATAATTTCGTCACCGGCATGAATATTTTTTCTACCATAAGTATTTGCTACCAGGTTGATTCCTTCGGTAGTTCCCCTGACAAAAATGATTTCCTTTTCTGATTTGGCTCCTAAAAAGTTTTTCACCTTTACACGAGCTTGTTCATAGGCATCAGTCGCTTTTTGACTTAATTCGTAAACGCCCCGATGGATATTGGCGTGTGTGGTTTTATAGTAATTATAAATTGCATCCAGCACTATTTGGGGTTTCTGGCTGGAAGCCCCGTTATCGAGAAATGCCAATGGCTTGCCATGTGCCGTTTGTTGCAGTAAAGGAAAATCCTTCCGGATTTGTTCTACGTCAAAACCAGTATTCGCTTTCGTTTGATTTGCTATAAGAGTTTCCATGTTATTTGCTTAATGAATATGTTCAAAGTAGCTTACCCACCCGTGATTCGCATATGTTCTTTTATACTATCTGAATTTCTTAATTGTCTTTCAATTTTACCTGCTATTTCCTGAAACAAGCTCTCAGCTAATGTCCCTGATTCCAAAGCAGCCGGTTTTCCGTTATCTCCCGCTTCACGCACACTTCTTATCAGCGGTATTTCCCCTAATAGTGGAATATTCATTTCTTCAGCAAGCTTTTTGACGCCTTCTTTACCAAAAATATAATCTCTGTTCTCTGAAGTTCCATCATACAGGTAGTAAGCCATATTTTCAATCAGACCGAGTATGGGTACTTTTAAACCTTGCATCTGGAACATATTAATTCCTTTTCGGGCATCTGCAAGTGCAACTTCTTGGGGTGTGCTCACAATGATAGCTGCCGTTAGAGGAATTTTTTGAATCAGTGTTAAGTGAATATCGCCTGTGCCCGGAGGCAGGTCTACTAACAAATAATCCAGCTTTCCCCAGTTGGCATCCTCGAATAACTGCATAAGCGCTTTTGATACCATCGGGCCACGCCAGGGAATTGCCTGCTTTGATTCGGCAAAAAAACCAATGGATAATAGTTTTACTCCGTGTGATTCAAGTGGCTCCATAATAGGTTTCCCCAAGACCTCAGTCACTCTCGGTTTTTGATCAACTGCATTGAACATTAAAGGCATGGATGGTCCGTAGATATCAGCATCTACCAAACCCACACCGGCACCTCTTTTTGCCAGAGCAACAGCAAGGTTGGCAGTTATAGTTGACTTGCCCACTCCTCCTTTGCCTGAAGCAATCGCAATGATGTGCTTAACTCCCGGAAGTAATTTTCTGAGTTCAGGAGTTCTTTCCTTAGCTCCCGGAAGAGGTTGTATATTTATGTTTACCTGTACGTTGGCGCCAAAGGTTTTTCGGATGTGTTCCACACATGCATCATGAACCAATTTTTTACTGTGTAGCGCAGGACTACTGACTTTTACCGTAAAGGATATTACATTACCACGAATATCAATCCCGCTGACCAACCCTAACTCTACAATACTTTTTTTAAGGTCTGGTTCAAGGACATCTTTCAGTGCATGGTTGATATTTTCCAGGATTAATTCCATGTTGCTTTCTTAGTTTAAATTATTCAAAGCGTTTGCTGTAGATTTTGTCAGTTTTTCTACAATCAGTTTATCTATACTTTTTCTTATCGGAGAAAGAGGAATCCGGTCAACCACTTCCTTCAGAAAAGCATGTTGCAGAATGGATTGAGCTTGCTCATTAGACAGCCCTCGCGAACGCAAATAATAAACCGCTTCTTCTTCCAGTTGCCCGATGGTGGCTCCATGACTGCATTTTACATCGTCCGCGAAAATTTCCAACTGTGGTTTACTATCCATTGTAGCTGTTTTGGATAATACCAGATTATTATTTTGCTGGAAAGCATTGGTTTTTTGCGCATCCTGCCTTACAATAATTTTACCGTTGAATACACCTTTCGCATTGTCAGTAATGATACCTTTATACAGCTCATTACTGTTGCAATGCGCATGAGCATGGTCAATGAAGGTATGATTATCAATATGCTGTTTGTTGTGCGCCAAATAAACACCATGAAGATTTGTTGAAGTCCCTTGGCCGTTTAGCTGAGAGCTAAGATTATTTCTGACAAGATTACTTCCTAAATCAAATGCATAAGAAGAATACACGCTATCGCGCTCTTGAATTATTTGCGTATTATTAATGTGAAAGGCAGTTTCACTTTCGTTTTGCAACCTGTAATGTTTTATATGGGCATTTTTGCCTGCTATGAACTGATTGACAGCATTGGTAAAATAAATGCCACTGTTATCCGAAGAGCCATGGTAAGTTTCTATCAGTGAGAGTTCACTATTATCTTCCGCAAGTATCAAGCATTGGGGGGTAATCATTAATGGATCTTTTTTTGCCGACCCGATATGCAGCAAATGGATAGGTTTTTCGACAACGGTATGCGGAGACACATAAACGAATATCCCATTTTTTGCAAATGCTGTATTAATTACAATGAAAGCATTCTGTTCTGTAGTGGCGAGTTTTGAAAGATAAACGTAAGCAGTATGTTTAAATCGCTTATCCGTTAAAGCAGAGCCCATATTCATTATCTCAACACCCTTGGGCAGATGCTCTATGTGGGATAAGTTTTCATTGAAAATGCCATTTACAAATACCAATAAATGTGTGTCAAGTTTTTTGTACTTAAAATAGTGTAGTTTTTTTTCAGATAATTTATAGGGAATCGCTTCCTTATAGTCGTGTTGAAGAAGAGGGGTTACGCTTGTATATTTCCATTCTTCAACGCTGCGGGTAGGAAAATCTATTTGCTGTAAATGTTTTATTGCTGTTGTGCGGATAGCGTGTATGGGATAATTTTTTTGACCGTTAAGTTTGCTTTCAGAAAGTTCAAAAAGATTATTAAACCATACTTTAATATCGTTATATTTTTCTTTTGTTGCCGCTTCCATTGTTTCGGTATTTTATGTGGTGGCAAATGATTCGGTTTCTTCTTTTATCCAATCGTATCCCTGTTCCTCCAGTTTGAGAGCGAGTTCTTTACCTCCTGATTTCACAATTTTTCCCTGATAAAGCACATGAACAAAATCAGGTATGATGTAATTCAATAAGCGTTGGTAATGTGTTACCACAATGATGGCGTTGTTTTTGCTTCTTAGTTTGTTCACTCCATTGGCAACTACTTTCAATGCATCAATATCCAATCCGGAATCTGTTTCATCCAATATGGCTAACTGAGGCTCCAATACAGCCATCTGAAGGATTTCGTTTCTTTTCTTCTCTCCTCCTGAGAACCCTTCATTTAATGAGCGGGACAAAAGTTTTTCATCCGTCTCTACAAGTTTTGCCTTTTCTTTGATGAGCTTTAACATTTCCATTGCATCCATCTGCTCTTTACCTTGTTGTTTCCTGACTGCATTTAACGCATGTTTCAGGAAGTTGGTCGTGCTTACTCCCGGTACTTCCACGGGGTATTGAAATGCGAGGAACACTCCTTCTCTGGCTCTTTCATCTATGGATAATTCCAGAATATCTTTTCCCTTGTAAATGATATGTCCTTCAACAACTTCATAATTTTCACGTCCTGCAATCGCATGAGCAAGTGTGCTTTTGCCTGAACCATTTGGACCCATTATGGCATGTACTTCGCCTGCCTTTACTTCCAGGTTAATGCCATTGAGTATTTGTTTCCCTTCAACTGAAACTTTTAAATTTTTAATGCTTAACATGATTTTTTGTTTTTTTAGGTTATCCGATTTTATCCCACACTTCCTTCCAGGCTTACTGCAAGTAACTTTTGAGCTTCAACTGCAAACTCCATCGGAAGTTCTTTGAACACTTCTTTGCAATATCCGTTTACAATTAGCCCTATGGCGTCTTCTTCAGTTAATCCTCGTTGTTTACAATAATAAAGCTGATCTTCTCCTATTTTAGAAGTGGTTGCCTCATGCTCTACCTTAGCCGTATTATTATGTGCTTCAAGATATGGGAAAGTGTGCGCCCCACACCTGTCGCCCATCAATAGTGAGTCGCATTGCGAAAAATTTCGGGCATAATCAGCATTTCTACCAATCCTTACCAAACCCCGGTAAGAATTGTTGCTCTTCCCAGCGGATATCCCTTTAGAAATGATAGTGCTGCTGGTGTGCTTTCCTATATGAATCATCTTGGTTCCGGTATCAGCCTGCTGGTAATTGTTGGTGACAGCTACCGAATAAAATTCTCCGACAGTATGGTCTCCTTTTAATATTACGCTTGGATATTTCCACGTGATAGCAGAACCCGTTTCAACCTGTGTCCATGAAATTTTCGAGTTCTTACCTATACATATTCCTCTTTTCGTTACAAAATTGTATATGCCGCCTTTACCGTTCTTATCTCCCGGGTACCAATTCTGAACGGTTGAATATTTTATTTGCGAATTATCTCCAACGGCAATCAATTCCACTACGGCAGCATGCAGCTGATTTTCGTCCCGCATAGGCGCTGTGCAACCTTCCAGGTAGCTAACATAACTACCCTCTTCTGCTATAATCAATGTTCGTTCAAATTGGCCGGTTCCTGCCGCATTAATTCTGAAATAGGTAGAAAGCTCCATCGGGCACCTCACTCCCTTTGGAATATAACAGAACGATCCGTCAGTAAATACTGCCGAATTAAGAGATGCAAAGAAATTATCAGTAAGAGGAACAACGGTTCCAAGATATTTTCTCACCAGCTCGGGATGATTTTGAACCGCATCACTGAACGAGCAGAAAATAATTCCCAACTCATAAAGTTTTTCCTTAAAAGTGGTAGCCACTGAGACACTATCCAACACAGCATCCACAGCAACATTAGAAAAGCGTTTTTGTTCTTCAAGAGATATCCCTAATTTTTCAAACATCGCCCTCACCTCAGGATCAACCTCGTCCATATTGTTCAGTTGTTTTTTAGGCTTAGGAGCCGAATAATAAATAATATCCTGATAGTCAATTTTAGGATAATGTACATTCTGCCACTTGGGCTCCTGCATTGTTAACCAGTGGCGAAAAGCTTTTAACCGCCATTCGAGCATCCATTCGGGCTCATTCTTTTTATTGGAGATATGTCGGATAATATCCTCGCTTAGACCCTTCGGAACAGTTTCAGTATCAATATTGCTTGAAAAGCCATATTTATAATCACTGCTCGTATATTCTTGCAGTATAGCATTTGAGTCGCTCATGATAAATGGTTTTTTAGTGGTTTAGAACTCTATTTACTGTACAAAGATAACAATTGTTTTTACATTTGTACAAAAAAGTCAAGATTAATTCATACTAAAGGGTATAATATAGTTGAAACAAGGGAATAAAATATGCAACGCCAAAATCTTGCCTGTAATAAAAGATTTGGTTCAGGGAGAAGATTATTACATTAATAAAGCAATAGTATTCAGTTGTGGATGAGTACCTGATGAGACACACTGATATGCCATAAGATAATGAATTTTCAAATGAAACACTTTACTAAAAAAGGCGAATTGCGGAATAATCCGGAAACAGTGATCCGGTATCACGAAGAAACAAAGCATCATTTCCACCGTTATGCAAGATCACCCGGATACCTTGATTGGGCCAATCAACCCAACCCATTTCGTTTTTACGAGGGTGTAAATCCAATTAGGCTTCCATTTGCGAAAAATGACCCTGATGCTGCCTACATGGACTTATATGAAAGAACAAGGAATCAAACCAGAGACTTTTCGTTTGAGAATCTTTCTCTTTTTCTAGAACTATCACTTGGGGTTTCCGCCTGGAAGTCCATCCCTGGTGCAAAATGGGCTCTTCGCATGAACCCCTCAAGTGGGAATCTCCATCCCACCGAAAGTTATGTTGTCCTTTTCGCAAAGAATAACTCTGACCCTGGTATTTTCCATTACAGCCCCTTTCTTCACGTGTTGGAACCTCGGGCTAATTTATCAGATGAGCTTTGTCAGCGGCTTAGAGCACATTTTCATACAGACGGATTTCTTTTTGCTCTTACAAGTATTTACTGGCGTGAGGCCTGGAAATATGGAGAACGTGCTTTCCGTTACTGCAATCACGATATAGGTCACGCTATTGCTTCAGCAAGCTTTGCAGCAAACTTATTCGGGTGGAAAATCCGTTATTTAAATGAAGTTTCAGACGATACCATAGAACGTATTCTTGGCTTTCACAAGACATCGTGGGTAGCGCAGGAAGAAGAACATCCGGAAATCCTTTGTTTTATTCACCCTTATAAGGCAAAAGAAACTCCTAAGAATCTCTCCTCTATAATTATCGATGAAATTTCCGGGCTTCCCTTCCGGGGACAACCTAATCAACTGAGCGATGCACGTGTGGACTGGGAAATCATTTCTGAAGTTTCGAGAGAAACTGTGAATCCAGGGATGAAGAGCGATGATAATATCTATACACAGCGGCCTTTTCTTAACAGCCCGGAATCAATACTTTCAGCTGCACAAATCATACGTCAGAGACGAAGCGCTGTGGCTTTTGACGGCATGACAAGTATTCCAAAAGAAGTGTTTTTCACCATGATCGATAGAACCCTGCCGCGCAAGGACTGTGTACCCTTTGATTTCGGTCTGGGGCCTGTTCGCGTGCACTTGTTGTTATTTGTTCATCGTGTTAGAGGACTTGAGTCCGGTCTTTACATGTTTTGCCGGCAAGACGAGCATCTGGAAGAACTCAAATCCGCCTGCCTGCCCCAATTTCGATGGCAACAAGTCGAAAGAGATTTCCCTCTTTATTTGCTGGAGGAAGGTCCACTGATGCATGAGGCAGTTTCCGTAAGTTGTTCGCAGGCTATAGCAGGTGATAGTGCCTTTTCGGTCGGAATGATTGCAAAATTCCAGAAAAGTGTGTCGGAAGCACCCCATCTTTATAGGCACCTTTTCTGGGAAACCGGCATGATAGGACAAGTTTTGTATTTAGAGGCGGAGGCTCACGGTGTCAGGAGCACGGGGATTGGTTGTTTTTTAGACGATTCAGTCCACGAGATAATGGGGCTCAGAGATAACCAGTTTCAAAGCCTTTATCATTTCACAGTCGGAGGCCCTGTTGAAGACGACCGCTTGCAAACTTTGCCGCCTTACTTTCATTTGACAGGTCAATCCGATAAGAATACATAAATGATTTAATATTTACTCTTAAAAACAAAACAATTATGGCTAAAACAAAAATTACAGTAAACAGCAACGGTCCTTTCAGAATAGAAAGCGATTTTGAAATTGTAGATAGAAACGGAAATTTATATGGTTTAGGAGGAAGAGAAGTGGTTTCACTTTGTCGTTGTGGCCTTTCTAAAAACAAACCATTTTGTGATGGTTCCCATAAGGGACATTTTGAACAGGACGCGGTTGCCTTTGACCTGCCCCCTAAAAAATAAGTAAAATAAAAAGAGAACCCTTATGCCTGATATTTCAATGAGCGCGCAGGAAGACAATCCCGAGTACTCGGGATCAGCCCATTGATACGCCCAAGACAGCCATACTCAATGCCCGCGCTTAAGCCTTGAGCGAACAATAATGCTGAAACCCTCTCAGAACACGGATTGTCACCGAATTTGTTAAATGATGTTAATTGCACAATTAGCCCAAAATAGCCCCGTTTTTACTGCATGATTTTCAAAACACAATCAGGCAAAACCGTGAGCAACAGAGCGCCAGAGCAAAAAGTAACATTCGCCATCGCAAATGGAACAAAGGACAAGGGCTTTGTATCAAAGGACATTGCCTTTGTACAAAACACCATCGCCAATGATACAAAGGCGACTGGCTTTGTACCAAAGGCCATCGCCAATTACACAAAGGCGACTGGCTTTGTATCAAAGACCATCACCAATTATACAAAGGCGACTGGCTTTGTATCAAAGACCATCGCCAATAATACAAAGGCGACTGGCTTTGTACCAAATACCATCGCCAATGATACAAAGGCGACTGGCTTTGTACCAAAGACCATCGCCAATGATACAAAGGCGACTGGCTTTGTACCAAAGACCATCGCCAATGATACAAAGGCGACTGGCTTTGTACCGAAGACCATCGCCAATTACACAAAGGCAATGGGCAATTATCCCTCTGTGTCTTCCGCCTTAGGCGGAGAGAAGCCCGCGCACGAATTCATGAGCAATGAACAAATACTATTCGATAACAAATAAAAACGCAGTACCATGGCAAAATCAAACAAACGACCGCTTGCTATTTTCCAGACGAAGAATTTCAGGAGAATAGCCGTTTTCATCGCGAAGCTGAGAAACATCATATTGGACATCAGCACCAACACCACCATTTTCGTGACTCCCGTGCCCACCCCGGCATCGGTAACCACGAATGTGGATGCGCTGGAAGATGCCGAAGCCGAGGCGCTGACGCGGGCATCAGGCAAGGCAGCAGCGCGCGACCAGAAATATGAGGCGGTGCTCGATGACGTGCATGACTGGCTGAGCTACGTGCAGAGCCTGGCGGATAACGCGGCAGATGAAGTGACTGCCATCGCGATTATCGAGGCTTCGGGCTTCAGCGTGAAGGTGCGCGGGGTAATCGTGCGCCCGCCCCTGTCTGTAAAGAACGGCAGCGTATCGGGCACTATGCTGCTCACCGCGAGAGGCGGTGGTCCCCGCACCTCTCATGAATGGCAGAGCAGCCCGAATGCCGTGACGTGGACGAATCATCCATCCACCATTAAGGCGAAAACGGAGATATCGGGATTCATCAAGCTCAGCACGGTGTATTTCCGCCACCGCGTGATTCGCTCAACCGGACCCGACCCGTGGAGCCAGCCGGTGAATATTATTGTGGTATGATTAATTGATTAGTTAATTAGCGGATTAGCGAATGAAATCATTCAAAACAATCCGCTAATCAATTAATTCGCTAATCAAGTAAATCAATAAACTATGAACAAAGTCATCAATCCCTATCCCGCCCTCGGAACCAAGCACAAGGAAAGCCTTGACTACATCATCGCGAACCTGCCGGTGAATCCCACGTTCGATGATTTGAACGCGAAACTGACCGATTCGTTTTTCATTCCCGACCCGAATGAGCCGTCACCGATTGATGCGGCAGAGGGAATCATTAAAACGATGCTGCCTCATGCTTACAATGGGTATGTGAATGGAGGAGCAGGCTACAAGCTTCAAACTGCAAGCGGCAAGGAGCAAGATGCAAGTGGTTATTGGAGGTATAACGAAGCTCAGATGCGCGTGATTGAGCAAATGTTGAACGGGCTTAATAATATCCCGGTGGAATCCATCGGTGAGTTTTTGAGCGACATCGAAGAAAACATCGCCTCCGGCAAGTTCACCTACGAAGAGCAGGTACCTTTGCTTGTAGCAACCGCCATCGGCAAAAGCGACCATGAATATTGGATGGCGCAAATAGCCGCTCCTGCGGTTTGGGCTATTTATCTCAATACCGATTCTGCAATTAATTATGCGCATGTTGCCGGAATCGTGTCAGCCTCCATGCAGGGCGCATTGCTCACCTACGGATTAATCAAGCCCCCGCAAATACAATTTGTGGATATTTATTCATCCACCATCAGCTCGGCTGGAATGGCAGCGGGAAAGGTGATTTTCGGGTGGATAGGGAGAGGGTGAGCAAGGGAATTTTCCCCCTCCGTTCCAGCATGCGTCCTCGCTTGTCTGGCAAACATCAGTGAGCCTGCAGCTCACAAAAGCCGGAGGCTTTAAATTTTATCTATACCAGGCGAGTAGCCTCCGCTATAAAGTTGTAATCTTACCAAAGGGCTAAAATAAAAAGTACATGAATACTGAAAACACCGGTTTTAGCAAAGGCGACTTCATCATGATAGATGGATTAAATGCCGTGGTAGTGAGCACAGATGAAAATGATAACATACCCAAGACCATGTGGCGATATTTTTGGGAGCGGAAGGAAACAAGAGGGAATCCAAAGGAGGCGCGGAAAATCCGCCACCGGTAGTGTTGGTTGTTCCGATAGCTATTTGTGAGGATGGTCAAATTCCGGTGTATCAATTCCCTAAACTGCCGCAAGAATAACAGGCTGTCCCTTTTGCAATCGCAAGACTTGAACAAAGTAATTGACCTGTCACTGGTACACAAAGCCCTGCAGGTTGTCCATTTTCATCGCCATCCCGTATAATTAGGCTAACTTCAAATTATTCTTTCTTCGTTAAAAAAACGTTCTCTCACTTGTCATTAGCAAAAATCAGTTTTCCGCATACAGCCTCCGACAATTTTTATTCCGAATTAAAATCAAGGGTCAGCAATTATTTTGAAGAGCGCAAGATGTCGCCCCATGCGAATGCGCAAATGATACTGAAGACGATTTTGATTTTCACCTTTACCTTTGGCGCCTACGGATTGATCATCGCGGATTTTCTCCCCCTGTGGGCGATGCTGCTGCTTTCTGTCGCGATGGGAATAGGAATAGCCGGGCTGGGATTTTCCGTTGCGCACGACAGCATACACGGAGCGTATTCTTCAAATTCCAAAGTCAATTATATCTTGGGGCTTACGATGAACCTCATCGGTGGAAACCGGTATGTGTGGAGCATCACCCATAATTTGGTGCATCATACTTACTCCAACATTCACGAATACGATGAAGATTTGGAACTGGCGCCTTTTATTCGGTTATCTAAACACAAGGAGCATAAGCCCATCCATCGCTACCAGCATGTGCTGGCATTTTTAGCGTATTCATTCGCCACTTTTTTCTGGGTATTCTTTAAGGATTACAAAAAACTTTCACAGAAGGATATCGGTCCGTACAGGAACAAGAAGCATCCGGTTTCTGAAATCATCCTGCTGGTGCTCTTTAAGGCTGTTTACTATTCTTATATGATTTTGATTCCCCTGCTGGTGATGGACCTCGCCTGGTGGCACTTCCCCATCGGGTTTTTCACCGTTCACTTAGTGGCGGGAATTATCCTTGGCGTCATCTTTCAACTGGCGCATACCGTTGAAGGAACCGAACATGTGAAGTATGACGGGGATGGAATGATGGAAGAATCATGGGCAGTGCACCAGATGCGCACCACCAGTAATTTTGCCATGAAAAACCGTTTCATCAACTGGTATGCGGGCGGTTTGAATTTCCAGGTGGAGCATCATTTGTTTCCGCGCATCTGCAGTGTTCATTATCCTGCCATCAGCAAGATTCTGCAAAGCACCGCAGCTCAATACAATGTTCCTTATAATTATCATGTGAAATTTGGCGATGCCGTTCGCTCCCATTATCGTTATCTGAAAGAATTGGGAAGGTATTAACTTGACGCGAATTACGGGTATCGGGGAAATCCTTTTGCAATCCTGAGGGGCGAGTGTCGGGGGACGAGTGCAATTGCCGCAACGTTTTTAACAATCCAATCAGAAAAACCTACTTGTAAGAATTTCTTACTTCGACCCCGCAATGCGGGGCTTGAAACCTTCACCCGTCCCTCGTCTCACGTCTCCACCGGATTGCAAAATTTGGGATAAAATAAAAAGCCGCAACTGAATGAACAGTCACGGCTTTTCAAGTGTCATGAAATTGCTTTATCTCACCAATACCACCTTGTCGTAGTAAGTTTCTGTTGCAGTTTGCAAGCGGTAAATCAAGATGCCGCCTGCCACAGAACCGGCAGTAAATTCCACTTTCTTTTGCTCATAAGCTTTTACATCTCCTTCAAAGAGTGTTGCCAGCTTTTGTCCGGCAAGATTGAAGATTTCCAGCTTCGCTCTTGAATCTTCTGCCAATGAGAATTCAATGTTGAGCTTGTCGGTGAATGGATTGGGATATGCTTTCAGCATCGTTTCATCTGCAACAGGTTTATCTTCCGTAAGCGATTCTTCCGAATCCATCTTGGCGCTGCCAACAATCGTGATGGTGATGATCTTGTCGGTTCCCTGTATTCCGTTGCCATTATTCTGGCTGTAAGGCAGAGCTTGAATGGTGTACGTTCCGGGACCGATGTTCCAGTTGTGATAATTACCGCTGTTGTCGCCTGCCAGCGCGTAGGGTGTTTCATTCTCAATCCTCACTGTGTTGCCGTTCACTTTGAACTTCACGCTTTCGATATTCTGTTCAGCGCATACATTAGCACGCACGTTGATGGGTCCGGTCAGCCCGAGGTTGATAACATCGCCATCATTGAGCGGACCAATATCAATGTCATCATCGGAATCAACGAGCGTAAAGGAAACCACTCTTCTGTCACCGGCATCGCACGGGGCGGGTTGAGGATTGCAGTTGCTTTCGCACTTGGTGTTTTGATGCCAGTGTGTGTAATCCTTTGCTTCCACCATGTTTACGATGAACAACCCTTTCATCACTACGGGGCTGCCGATTTTTCCGCCTTCAATCTTCATTTTTCCACCTGACATATAAATGTCGGCAACGACAGTAGTTCCTTCGCCTTTGAATTCAACATCATCTTCCACGAAAACCACCACTTCCTTGTCATCCGGATTGAACGAACTCATCTTCTCCATCTTCAGCTTCTTGCAAATCCTCATCTTCACGCACGGTGCAGTGAACCTGATGACGGTATTTTCCTTGGCATAAATATTTTCAACATTGATGTCGGGTTGAGTGAATGTTACATTGCAGTTTTTGCCGATAGTGATGCCATTGTAAAGCGAGCCGGTGAGCGTGATGGTGGTATTGTTGCTGATGTTCAGGCTTTGACCGGCATTGCAGAGCGGATTGATCTCAAACGGAGGCAATGTGACAACAGACGGTGAATGAATCTGCGAAGTGCAAACGCTTCCTCCGTTCAAATCTATGTCATCCGCTTTTGCAAAAGTGCCGGGCGCTGTCACGATGGTGCCATCATGCAGCTTGATTTTTCCGTGCGCATCAGTAGCTCCCAAACCACCGCTGAACACCGTGTTCTTATGCAGATGAATATCCTTTTCAGCGATAATCACATAGCTCGCTAATAATTGATTGAAGACATCGTCAGACACTACAAAGAAACTGCTTGCTGTACATCCGTTAGCGTCAGAAACAGCAACGGAATATGTTCCCGTAGCTGACACTGCTATGCTCATTGAAGCAGAGCCCGTTGACCACGAGTACGATGTTGCTGTCGGAGAAACCGCTTTCAGTGTGAGCGTTGCGCCCTGGCACCATACCGGAAGGGGTTCTTGTTCAATAGTAACCGTGAAATCATCGCAATCGCAACCCGGGATAGGCGTATTGGAGCAATTGCCATCCACGCAGACATCGTTGGTGCAGTTATCATTATCATCACAAGTTATCGGAGTGTAGGCGCAGCCACCGGCAGCGCAATCATCCGTGGTGCAAAGGTTGCCGTCATCACATACTAACGAGGTATGCGAGCAGACCCCGTTCTGGCATTCATCCAACGTGCACGGGTCGCCATCATCGCAATCGGCAATGGTAATGGTGTAAATCAGGATGCTGTCGCAACCGTTCGCAGAGGCAAGCGTGTCGTAATATGTTCCTGAGGTGTTTACCAGGACGCTGCCGATGAGAATGCTTTCACCCGGGCATAACGTAACGTCAATATCCGTAGTCGGGATGCAAATACGGTCGGCACCAAGCTTCACCACCCAGAAATCACTGCCGCCATGGTGTCCTGTCACATCACCGGTGTTGTGCGAATTGGTATGACCGGCTACGACAAATCCTTCATCATTGGTTTGCTGCGTGGAGAAGGCAAGCTCATCCAGATTTCCGCCAAGAGATTTTTGCCACAATATAATTCCTGAAGCATCTAAGCGGAGCAGCCAGAAATCTTTTCCGCCATGATTGCCGGATACATCGCCATCGTTGGATGAAGAAGTTCCCGCAGCTACATAGCCGCCATCCGTTGTCTGGTGGATGGATTGCGCCCTGTCTTCGCTGGTGCCGCCATAGTTCTGCTGCCAGGAAATATTTCCTGCGGCATCTAATTTCACAATCCAGTAATCGTAATTTCCGTAATTGCCTGAAACATCTCCATCATTTGATTTTGAATTTCCTGCAACGATATACCCGCCATCAGCGGTTTGCTGCACGGAGTTCGCGTTGTCATCAAAGCTGCCGCCTAAAGCCTTTTGCCAGGAAATGTTTCCTGCGGCATCCAGCTTCACCACCCAATAATCCTGAACGCCATGATGACCTGAAACATCGCCATTGCTTGATGATGCGTATCCTGCAACGATGTATCCGCCCTCGGCAGTTTGCTGAACAGAGGTGGCATAGTCGCTCTTCGTTCCACCCAGCGCTTTCTGCCATAGCAGATTTCCGGACGCGTCCAATTTCACTACCCAGAAGTCGCTTGCGCCATGGTTTCCGGAAACATCTGCATTATTGGAGGATGTCCATCCTGCAACAACATAACCACCGTCACTTGTCTGGCTGACGGAGTTTGCGACTTCGGAATTATTTCCACCCAGCGTTTTCTGCCATGATAAATTTCCTGACGCATCGAGTTTCACCACCCAGAAGTCGGTGGGACCATTATTGAAAGTTAAATCGCCATCACTGGAAGCAGCGCTGCCTGCCACGATATATCCGCCATCGGAAGTTTGACGAACCGAGTTCGCCAGTTCGCTCTTGGTGCCTCCAAGCGCATTCTTCCACAGCACATTACCCGCAGCGTCAAGCTTCACTACCCAGAAATCGCTTTGACCGTTATTTCCTGAAACGTCACCGTTATTCGACCACGCATAACCTGCTACGATGTAACCGCCATCATTCGTCTGATGCACGGAGCGCGCGCCATCACCACTGCTGCCGCCCAGTGCTTTCTGCCACAGCAATTCATGTTCGGAATTGCCGCTGCACAGATGCAGGCATGAACCGTTATCGCAGAAATCGGTGGTGCAAAAATCACCGTCATCGCAATTCACGCCCGCGCACGGGTCGCCACATCCGGGAATTGGATTGAAAACGCATCCCAAGAATGGGTCGCAGAAGTCATTGGTGCAGGTGTCGCCATCATCGCAAGTCACCGGATTATACAAGCATCCAAAAATGGGGTCACAAAGCTCATCGGTGCATAGATTCAGGTCATTGCAGTCGTGAACGGGATATAAACAACCGACAAACGATAGACAGAACTCATCGGTGCATGCATCGAGGTCGCTGCAATCATGAGCGGGATATTGACAACCAACCAAGGGCAGGCAGAACTCATCAGTGCAGGGGTCAATGTCGCTGCAATCGTGAGCGGGATATTGACAACCGACCAAGGTCAGGCAGAACTCATCGGTGCAGGGGTCAATGTCGCTGCAGTCGTGAGCGGGATATTGACAACCAACCAAGGGCAGGCAGAACTCATCGGTGCAGGGGTCAATGTCGCTGCAATCGTGAGCGGGATATTGACAACCGACAAACGGTTCGCAGAATTCATCGGTGCAGGGATCAATGTCGCTGCAATCGTGAGCCGGGTATTGACAACCGACAAACGGTTCGCAGAATTCATCGGTGCAGGGGTCAATGTCGCTGCAATCGTGAGCCGGATATTGACAACCAACCAAAGGCAGACAGAATTCATCGGTGC
>Ga0247727_10010659_pt1 | contig 16233 bp, 13 predicted proteins | sample WisWelCaveWW1625_FD_202498 | JGI IMG/M metagenome (GOLD analysis project Ga0247727, IMG submission 202498) | Biofilm microbial communities from Wishing Well Cave, Virginia, United States - WW16-25 | ecosystem: Environmental > Aquatic > Deep subsurface > Groundwater > Cave microbial mat | place... | reverse complement strand
CACCGCCTTGCAGCGCGAAACAAGATTGCCGGTGACGGCGGTGGGCGACATTCGGATGCACGATTCAGCGCGGCTGCCTTTGCATCAGGTACTGACGGCCATTCGGCTGAAAACAACAGTGTCGGCATTGGGCACGCGCCGATTGGCCAATTCTGACAAATGCATGCATCCCCGCGAGCGCCTGGCCAGACGCTACCCGGCCGAGTGGCTGGCAGAGAGCGTGCGTATTGCCGATCTTTGCCACTTTTGTCCCAGCAGTTTGCGCTATGAGTATCCCGCCGAAGTCGTGCCAGCGGACAAAACTCCAGATGAACACTTGCGTAACCTGGTCGAGGCGGGGGCTCGCCTGCGCTGGCCGAAAGGGACGCCGGAAAAATGCCGCAAACTCATTGAAAAAGAACTGGCGTTTATTTCGGAGCTGCAATACGAACACTACTTCCTGACCGTTCACGATGCGGTTCGATTCGCGCGCGAACAAAATATTCTTTGTCAGGGTAGGGGCTCGGCCGCCAATTCGGTGGTTTGTTATTGTCTTGGTATCACCGAGGCCGATCCGGAAAAAATTGAAGTGCTGTTCGAGAGGTTTTTGTCAAAGAGTAGGCGCGAGCCACCCGACATCGATGTTGATTTCGAGCATGAGCGCCGCGAAGAAGTGATCCAGTATATTTTTAACAAGTATGGTCATGATCGCACTGCGCTGGCGGCGACGGTGATTTGTTATCGCTTGCCAAGCGCCATTCGCGATGTCGGCAAGGCGCTCGGTTTTGAGCTGGCCTTGATTGAGCAGATCGGCAATCAGTTGGCCTGGTGGGATGACGCCAGTCAGTTGCCGCAACAATTGAAATCGCTTGGGCTAGACCCCGCCAGTCGGTTGGTCCAATGGTTTGTGCAATTGACTATTGAAATTCTCAATTTTCCCCGCCATTTGTCCCAGCACGTCGGTGGCTTTGTTATTGCCAAAGACAAACTGTCCGCGTTGGTGCCGACCGAAAACGCCAGCATGGAAAACCGCACAGTGATTCAGTGGGATAAAAATGATATCGAAACGCTGAAGTTACTGAAAGTCGATGTACTGGCGCTCGGCATCCTGACCGCCATTCACCGCTGCCAGGATTTGATCGAAGGTTATTACGGTCACCGGCCGTCCTTGCATGACATGTCGCGGGAAGAGCCGGCGGTGTTTGACATGCTGTGCAAAGCTGATTCGGTGGGCGTATTTCAGGTCGAATCGCGAGCGCAGATGAGCATGCTGCCGCGGTTGAAACCACGTTGCTATTACGATCTGGTGATCGAGGTGGCCATTGTTAGGCCCGGTCCGATCCAGGGTGGCATGGTGCACCCGTATTTGCAGCGACGACAGCATCCGGAGCGGGTGTGTTACCCCAAGGAAGAACTGAGGCCGGTGTTGAAACGCACACTCGGGGTGACGATTTTTCAGGAACAAGTGCTACAACTGGCGATGGTGGCTGCTGAATTTTCTGCGGACGATGCCGACCGCCTGCGCCGCGCGATGGGTGCCTGGAAGCGTACCGGTGATCTGGAACGATACATGGGGCAACTGACGGCCGGCATGCAGCGCCGGGGTTATGAGCAGGTCTTCATCGAGCAAATCTGCCAACAGATTAGTGGCTTTGGCGAGTATGGCTTTCCCGAATCGCATGCGGCCAGTTTTGCCTTGTTGGCCTACGCGACCTCGTGGCTTAAATTTCACTATCCAGCCGCCTATTGTGCGGCCCTCGTCAACAGCCAACCGATGGGTTTCTACACGCCGTCGCAGTTGATCCAGGATGTCAAACGACATGGCGTTGAGGTGCGCCCGGTCGATGTGTTGTACAGCGATTGGGATTGCACCTTGGAGTCTGGAAAAATAGAACCCGGAAAAACAGAATCTGGGAAAAAAGAATCTGAAAAAACCGAACCCGAAAATGCCGGGCGCGGACAAACTGGCGAGCCGGCAATCCGACTCGGCATGCGTTTGATCAAGGGTCTAGCCAAACCTCTAGCGGATGCCGTGGTGTCGGCGCGTACCCAGGCGGCGGCGAAAAAATCGCCGCCAATCGCCGATGTTCAAGCACTGGCCGAGCGGGCCGGGCTTAATCGTGCCGCGTTGTTATGTCTGTCGCGTGCCGGGGCCTTGCGTTCGCTCGCCGGCCATCGTTACGACGCCCACTGGCAGGCACTGGGCCGCGAACAGGACAGCCTGGTGAGTCCGGCCTTGTCCGATCCGCAGGTGGCGTTGCCGGTGCCAACAGAAGCCCGCGATATCGCTGCCGATTATGCGTTTCTCGGCTTGTCCTTGGAGCGGCATCCGTTGGCCGTGCTGCGCAATCACTCAGCCCTGCGCGGGTGCCGACGGGCGCAGGACTTACCGGGCTTGGCGGGCAAGCGCCGGATTTCCGTGGCCGGTTTGGTGACCAATCGACAGCGGCCCGGCACCGCAAACGGCGTGCTGTTCATGACCTTGGAAGATGAAACCGGGAACACCAATTTGATTCTCTGGCGCGATGTGCAAGCACGCCACCGTCAGGCCATCTTGCAGAGCCGGCTGATCCGGGTCACCGGCATGCTGGAGAATCGTGAGGGTGTTCAGCACCTGATCGTCGAGCATATCGCTGTACTGGACGATCTCGTTTCCGCCCTGATAACCCAGTCGCGTGACTTTCATTGAGCGCGCTTTTGTGGCGCGGCTCACAGCGTGACGGCGGAAACCTCAAGCCGCTCGCAAAGGAGCCGATAACACGGTACCAGTACGAGAGACCGCCATGCCGAACATCCCGACCGGGGCCGAGTTGCCCCGCGTTTTTCTCGACAACCAGCCAACTCGCCCGGATCTGGTGGCGCGGCCAATGCCATTGGTGCCGCCACCGCCGTCGGGGCCAAGTGCCGGGGCAGCAGTTGGCGCCGAAAAGCGCAAAGCTGATCGCCGCCAGCGCAATCTGGCTGTTGTCGCTGATCGCCGCCACGACGACCGGCGCAACCGCAAGCGCCATCCGGGTGACGACCACCGTGGCCGCCATATCAGCGTCAAAGTGTGATTAAGTTCGGCCGGACGCTGAATCCAGCCATCCGCATTGTTCGCCAGCCCGCCGCCGCCTATCATGGCGGCACTGCGCGACAGCGCGCGATTCGCACCGGACCCCCTAGCCACCATGACCGCCTATGACGTCGATAAATTGATGGCGGAAGCAAGGCGTCTGGCAGCGGACTATCACAAGGCTACCGGCCAGACTTTGCCGCTCAGCAATGAAATTGCCCGGCACGATGCCATGCGGCTGCTGGCCTTGCAGGCACCTGCCAACGCCATTGCTGGTGTAGATGCCATCGGTACCGGCGAGCGCGCAGCGCTCACATTCCAGATTAAAGGCCGCGTCATGTTTGAAGACAGCCGCACCCGGCACCGGGTCGGCCAGCTTGGGTTTGATGGTCACTGGAATGTCGTTGTGCTGGTGCTGATGGATGAAAATTATCAGCCGCTTGAATTGATCGAAGCCAGCCGCGAGCAGCTCAGCGCCGCACTCGCCGAACTGAAACCCAATAAACGCGGCGCGATGACAGTCGCCCGCTTTCGCAATCTCGGTTGTGTCGTCTGGCAAGCCGGGAAGCAGGCAGCGTAAAGAGCTCTAAATGACTGAAGTGAAATCGCCGAGCGCTTACTCGCTCGGCCCTGATGGTCCGTTTGCTGAACAAAGCAACTTCCTTGCCCGGCCCGCACAGATCGAAATGGCGCAAGCCGTCGAAACGGCCTTGCAACAACGGCAAACTCTGGTGGTGGAAGCCGGCACCGGAACAGGCAAAACCTTTGCCTATCTGGTGCCGGCACTGCTGGCTGGCGAGCGGGTGATCATTTCCACCGGCACCAAGAATTTACAGGACCAGTTATATCACCGCGATCTGCCAACCGTGTGTGAAACGCTCAATGTCAAACCGCGCCGGGCGCTACTGAAAGGTCGCAGCAACTATCTCTGCACCTACCGACTGCTGCAGACCCAACAAACCGGGCGTTTGCCGACCAAAGAATCGGCGCGCAGTTTGCGTGCGGTCGAATCCTGGGCGCGCGGCACGCACAGCGGTGATTTGTCCGAGTGCATTGCCCTGGCCGACGACGATGCCATCATTCCTTATGTCACCAGCACGGCTGAAAATTGTCTGGGCGGTGATTGCCCGCATTATCAAGATTGTTTTGTTGTCAAGGCGCGGCGCACGGCCATGGATGCCGATATCGTCGTGGTCAATCACCATTTGTTGCTCGCCGATCTGGCCTTGAAAGAAGAAGGCTTTGGCGAACTGCTGCCAGGCGCGGCTGCGATCATCATTGACGAAGCGCACCAGCTTGCCGAAACGGCCAGCAATTTTTTTGGCCAGACCGTCTCCAGTCGCCAGTTGCTGGAATTTGCCCGCGACACCGAAGCCGAGACGCGCGCTCATGCCCGTGATCAGGATGATTTGCTGAATGCTGTCCAGGGCATTGGCAAATGTGTTGCCGATGTCCGTTTGGCGCTGGGCATGGATCGGCAGAAAGCGCCACTGTTGCCGCAGTTGAAACGCCGCGACCTGCACAGCGCTCTGACCGATTTGGCTGCGCGCCTGGAAGTCGCACGAGCACAGCTCGAACTTGCCGCCGATCGCAGCGAAGGATTGGCCGCCGCGCGTGATCGCGTGGAAGCGCTACAAGCCAAGTTGATTGCCATTACCGAAACCAATGATTCTGACAATGTTCGGTGGTATGAAACCTACAAACAAGGATTCGCTTTCAACAGCACGCCACTTGCCGTCGCTGAAGCGTTTCAGCGACAAACCGCGCGTTATCGCAATGCTGCCTGGATTTATACCTCGGCCACTCTGACCGTCAATCACCAGTTCCGCCATTTTATCGCGCAGTTGGGTCTTCAGGAACCCGAAACGTTGGCACTCGACAGTCCGTTCGACTACAGCAATCAGGCGCTGCTTTATATTCCCAACGGATTGCCTGACCCGGATGCGCCGCATTATCTGGAAGAATTGCTGAGCGCGATCCTACCTACTTTGCAAGCGAGTCAGGGCCGAGCGTTTTTATTGTTCACCAGTTATCGTGCGCTGGAGTGGATGGCGCGTGAATTGCCGGCAAAAATCCAGTATCCGGTCTTGGTCCAGGGTAGTCAACCGCGTAACCGTTTGCTGGATACGTTTCGCAAACTGGGTAATGCGGTGTTACTTGGCACCAGCAGTTTCTGGGAAGGCGTGGATGTGCGCGGTGAAGCCCTGAGTCTGGTTGTGATCGATAAATTGCCGTTCGCGGCGCCCGATGATCCGGTCCTGCGCGCGCGACAGGATGCCTGTCGCCGTGGCGGCGGCGATCCGTTCAATGATATGCAATTGCCGCGCGCCGTGATCACGTTGAAGCAAGGTGCCGGTCGGTTGATCCGCGATGTCACCGACACCGGTGTGCTGATGATCGCCGATCCGCGTTTGATGAGCCGGCCATATGGCGAAGTGTTTCGGCGCAGTTTGCCACCGATGCCACTCTCGCGTCAGTTGTCGGATGTACAACGGTTTTTTGTCCGGCACAGTGATTGACACCAATAAACGTATGAGCATGAAGTTCGATCGGAACTGAGGTCATCGGAACAGGGTTCGCCGGACAATTGATATGTTTGCGTGGGAGCGAGCTTGCTCGCGATTTGTTAGCAATCGCGAGCAAGCTCGCTCCCGCAATCTGTCTTGTCTCACGGGCGGTAATGTAGGCTGATGAAAATGCTGCAAGATGCACGCTCAATGAAAAATGTCCTGGCGCTCGATACGGCCACCGAAGCGCTGTCCGTCGCCCTGCAATGCGGCGACACCATGCATGCCCATTTTGAAATTGCACCGCGATTGCATGCGCAAAAAATATTGCCCTTGATTGATCGCCTGCTGGGTGAAGCCGGCATCACGATTGCCGACGTCGATGCCTTTGTTTTTGGTCGTGGTCCCGGCGCTTTCACGGGTGTTCGCACCGCCGTGGCGGTTGTCCAGGGCTTGGCGTTCAGCCACAATAAACCTGTTTACGGTGTCTCTACGCTATTGGCAATGGCGGCAGGCGCGCGCCGTCAACACGGCGTCAGCCAGGTCATGCCGGTCATTGATGCACGCATGGGAGAGGTCTATGTTGCCGGCTACTGCTTTGTGCAAGGCGACTGGTTGTCGGTGCTGCCGGAAGCCGTACTGCCGCCAAACCAACTGCAATGGCCGGTAGTGGGCGAGTGGTTTGGTTGTGGTACCGGCTGGCAGGTTTATGGCGAGACCTTGCGCGCGTGTTTATCATCAAGCCAGACCTCGGCGAACCTGGTTTTGGAAGCCGGCGACGGCCGCTTGCCGGATGCGCGGGACATGCTGACCCTGGCGTTGCCTGCTTTGCAACGCGGCGAAGGCGTACCAGCCGAGCAGGCTTTGCCGGTCTATTTGCGCGACCAGGTTGCGGACAAACCGAAGTCCGCATTACCGTTACCCAAGTAAGTGGGGGAAAGCGGCGTGACCATAGCAAACGTGACGAGCAGCTCGAACCACTCGTTTGCGATTGATCGGCAGGCGCTGGAGGCGCGCCGGACGTATGGTGCCAGTGATGGCGGTAATCGAAGTGAGGCCGAACCGGGTACTTCTACTGCCGTTTCCACACGTCAGGATTTCGTGTTGGGCGCAAGCGCCTATCGCCGCGTGCTGGCGACAGTGGAATCCGATCACGCAGCGGCGGTCGCGCTTAACGGTTCAACCAGCTACAGCGGCCAGCGTGCGCTACGCAGCTACCAAGACGCCGGCCAGCTCATTGAGCGCGACGTTATCTCATCGTTGTTTGGTGTGGATTTTTTTGTCTGAGCTACTTATGTTGACCAAGGAGAAGCAGCATGATTCGTGATTACATCCGCTTGCTGGTGTTTGCAGTGGGTTTATTGGCGGGTGTGCAATTACCGGCTTTTGTCGATCAGTACGCCAAGCGGGTCGATGCCCATTATCTGGAAGCCAAAACCAATTTCGCCAGCTTTCAGGAAACGGCGGATCGCCATTTCAGCGGCGACGTTGAGGCCATGATTTTGCATCATCGCAACAGCGGTGATGTGGTTTTTCAGGAAGACGGCGACAGCATCCAAAAAATCTGGGCGCGAATCAAATTACTGACTGCCGAACAGCTTGCCATGCAGCAATCGTTTCCGCAGCGTGCCATCCATGCCCTGTTCGCCGCCAACGATGAGCTGATGGCGGAAACCCGATTGAGCTACAGCTATGTTGTGCCGCTGAATCCGGATGCCGTGTTGTCGGGACTTGTGCTTGGATTTGTGCTGGCGCTGGTGATTGAGTTATTGGTAATGGGATTGGCTCGATTGCTGCGCGCTAGTCCGCAACCGTCACGGAGGTATTGATCTCGCCGGCTAACCACAGTCGCGTAAATCGCGGATTATCGCTGGTTGCAAAATCGTCACAATGGTTATGCCCAAGACGCTGCTCATATTGATCTAATTTTTCTGCGTACTCATGTAGAAACTGCCTATACGTACCTTCCTCATCTAGCGCCATGGCATGCACTAGGTCTTTTCGAATTTCCGCACACTCAGAAATGCTAGCGCCATTCATGCCATAGAGAACTCCTGCCGGCCACTCATGAATTGAGTACCGAAAGAAGTCGATGTAACAGACCAGCAGAAGTCTACTGACCTCATGTTTAGACGGATCAAGAGAAAGAGCTTCTTTATAGAACGTGAACTGTGCCTTCGACTCCACCTGCTCATGCAATCTCTGGCACTTATATAAATTCTGCGAAAGCCTTCCAAGCCAAACTGTTGATTCAACATCCTGGTCCTTGTAACCCTTGCAAAGAACAGGAAACACCAAATCCTCAAATATTTCGTGTCTTACCACGAGGTTTTCGGTGGCCGCCAATGATTTCAAGTATTCAAGAACCCACTTTTCACGGTCGGCTTCGTTGGTTATCGAGTCAATGAAGGCGCGCAGTGCCGCCGTAGCCTCACGCTTGAGGCCACGATCCACGAATGTTTTGTGTTCTTCAAAGTGGCATAGGTTCATATAAATTGGGCATAACAATGCTACTCTGGTTAATTGCCAAACTGGTTGAGTTGTTCGCGCAATTTTCCCAGCGCCGTACTGGCCTCGCTCAGTTTGTCCCGCTCCTTTTGTACGACGGCTGCCGGCGCTTTATCGGCAAAGGCTGCATTGGCCAGCTTGCCATTCAGGCGGGCGACTTCGTCGGTCAACTTGGCGATCTCTTTGTTGAGCCGCGTTTTTTCCGCTTCCACATCGATGAGTCCAGCCAGCGGTATATGAATTTCCAAATCGCCAATAATTGCTGCTGCGGTAGCCGGTAGCGTTTCGCCCGTCTTATGCCAATCGATACGCTCCAGTCGCGCCAGTGAATGCAGAAAAACTGACAGCTCCCCGCTGCGACGCTGGTCGTCAGGCTGACCTTTGTTAAGCAAAATCGGGATCGCTTTGCCCGGCGTCAGATTCACTTCGGCACGAATGTTACGCACGGCGAGCACGACCGCTTGCAGCCAGGCGATGTCGGCGTCTGCGGCCGGATTGGCCACGGCTGCGTCCTCCTGCGGTGCCGCTTGCAGCATGATGGTATCGGCTGTTTTGTCACTCCCTTTCTTGTCGACCAGAGGCGCGACTTTCTGCCAGATTTCTTCGGTGATGAACGGCATAACCGGATGCGCAAGCCGCAGCCAAATTTCCAGTACTTCCAGCAAGGTACGGCGGGCACCGGCTTTTTGGCCAGCAGAAACGGCGCCGTTCAACACCGGCTTGGTCAGTTCCAGATACCAGTCGCAGTATTCATTCCAGAAGAAGTCGTACAGCGCTTGCGAAGCCAGATCCAGTCGGTAGCCTTGCATCGCTTTGTGGAATTCTGTGATCGCAGCGTTCAGTCGTGAACGTATCCACAGATCGGCAACAGTGTGTTCGTTGCCAGCGGCACTACCCAGATCCTGATCTTCGGTATTCATTAACACGAAGCGGGTGGCGTTCCAGAGTTTGTTGCAGAAGTTGCGATAGCCTTCAACCCGGCCCATGTCGAACTTGATATCGCGCCCGGTGGAAGCGAGCGAGCAGAACGTGAAGCGCAGCGCATCGGTACCAAAGGCGGCGATACCTTCCGGGAATTCCTTTCGTGTTCGCTGTTCAATTTTTTGTGCCATTTGTGGCTGCATCAGACCGTTGGTACGTTTTTGTACCAGGGTCTCCAAATCGATACCGTCGATAATGTCGATAGGGTCAAGCACGTTGCCCTTGGATTTCGACATCTTCTGGCCTTCGGCGTCGCGAACCAGGCCATGCACGTACACGGTCTTGAATGGGATCTGCGGCCTGCCATCTTCATGCTTCATGAAATGCATCGTCATCATGATCATCCGGGCAACCCAGAAGAAAATGATGTCGAACCCGGTCACCAGCACATCGGTCGGATGGAAAGTTTTCAGTTCAGGGGTTTGCCGTGGCCAGCCGAGTGTGGAAAATGTCCACATGGCCGAGCTGAACCAGGTATCCAGTACGTCGTCATCCTGACGCAAATGCAGGTCTGCGGCGAGGCCGTATTTGCCGCGCACTTCCGCTTCATCGCGGCCGACATAGACGTTGCTGCCGTTGTCGTACCAGGCCGGAATGCGATGGCCCCACCATAACTGACGACTGATGCACCAATCCTGAATATCGCGCATCCAAGCGTAGTACATGTTTTCGTATTGCTGTGGCACAAACTGGATGTGGCCCTGTTCAACCGCTTCGATTGCCGGTTTGGCCAACACCGAAGCTTTGACATACCACTGATCGGTCAGCCAGGGCTCGACGATGACGCCGGAGCGGTCACCGCGTGGTGCTTTCAGCGTGTGCGGTTCGGTCTTTTCCAGCAGACCGAGTTGCTCGAATTCGGCAACGATTTTCTTGCGCGCATCGAAACGATCCAGCCCCGAGTACGCCGATGGTGCTTTTTCGCCGTGCAGAGTTTCGTAGTTGGCAAACGTCAGGACGGTGAATTCGGTCAGAATTTTGGCGTCGCGGTCCAGCACGTTGATTAGCGGCAGGTTGTGGCGTTTGCCAAGCTCGTAGTCGTTGAAATCGTGGGCCGGAGTAATTTTGACGCAGCCGCTACCGAAATCACGATCGACGTAATCGTCGCCGACAATCGGAATCAGCCGACCGGTGATGGGCAAGATGATTTGTTGGCCAATCAAATGGCGGTAGCGCTCGTCTTCCGGATGCACCGCAACGGCAGTATCGCCGAGCATGGTTTCCGGGCGGGTCGTCGCGACAACGAGATGGCCGCTGCCATCGGCAAGCGGGTAGCGCAAATGCCAGAGCGAGCCTTGCTCTTCCTCGGACACCACTTCCAGATCGGAAATGGCGGTGTGCAGTTTCGGGTCCCAATTGACCAGCCGCTTGCCGCGATAAATCAGGCCATCATCGTAAAGCCGGACAAACGCTTCCTTGACCGCGTTCGACAGGCCTTCATCCATCGTGAACCGTTCGCGGGACCAGTCGACCGAGCTGCCAAGCCGGCGCAATTGGTTGGTGATGGTGCCACCGGATTCACTTTTCCATTGCCAGACTTTCGCCAGAAATTTTTCCCGGCCCAGTTCGTGACGGGTCGTGTTTTCGGCGGCAAGCTGACGCTCGACCACCATTTGGGTCGCAATGCCGGCGTGATCGGTGCCGACTTGCCAGAGTGTATTGTGGCCTTTCATCCGGTGATAACGGATTAACGCATCCATTACCGAATTATTGAACCCGTGGCCCATGTGCAGGCTGCCAGTGACGTTCGGCGGCGGGATCATGATGCAGTAGGGAGTGCCATTGCCGCTCGGTTTGAAATAGCCGGCATTTTCCCAGGTTTGATACCAGCGGCGTTCAATTTCATTGGGGTTGTACGACTTGTCCATTGCTCTGCTTTCCAAATTGTCTTGATGGTAGGAGCGGGCTTGCCCGCGATTTCTATTGTGGAATCGCGGGCAAGCCCGCTCCTACGAAAGAGATATGTTAGGTTTTGTTGTCCAGATTGTGATACTGCAACGGATACCCGCGCTGTTTGTAAAAATCGTATCGTTCGCGCGCTTTCAGTCGTTGTTCCTCCGACGCCGGTACTAGCTCCAGCAGGCGTTGAAAACGCGCAAAGGCATGCGGCAGATTGTCACTGAGGTTGATCAGTACATCAGCATATACATCCGGCGCCACACCGACTCCGATTGCAACGGGCGCGGTCAGCTTGTCATCGCGTGGCAGCAACAGGTGCGGGATAAAGGCATCAGGCTCAAACTGCCAGAGCAGCTCATCAAGTTGCTCGCCGGTACGCAGGTCCGGCACTTGCACGTAGACATGGCTATGGACCTGCAATGCCTTCTTGATCAGTTTGCAACTCGTCAGCAGCGGCGCCCGATTGCTGCTGTCCGATAGTTGATAAAAATCGACGCGGGTCATTTGCGTTTCTTAGCGCCGACACGGTCGAGCAGATATTGCGTGAGCAGCGGTACCGGCCGGCCCGTTGCGCCTTTTGCCTTGCCGGATTTCCAGGCAGTGCCGGCAATATCCAAATGCGCCCAGTGGAATTTTTTGCTGAACCGGGACAGAAAACAACCCGCTGTAATGGCACCGGCCGGGCGACCGCCGAGGTTCGACATGTCGGCAAAATTGCTGTCGAGCTGCTCTTGATACTCGTCGTAAAGCGGCAGACGCCAGGCTCGGTCACCGCTGCTTTCCCCGGCATCAAGCAGATCATTGGCGAGCGGATTGTGATTGCTCATCAAGCCGCAGAGGTGATGGCCGAGTGCGATAATGCAGGCGCCGGTCAGCGTTGCAATATCAATGACCACATCCGGATCAAATCGTTCAACGTAGGTGAGCGCATCACACAGGACCAAGCGACCTTCGGCATCGGTATTCAAAATTTCAACGGTTTGACCGGACAGCGTTGTGACCACATCGCCGGGCCGACAGGCTTTACCGCTCGGCATATTTTCGGCAGCCGCGACTACACCGATGACGTTGATTGGCAGGCCGAGTTTGAGCACCGCTGTCATGGTGCCAAATACCGACGCAGCACCGCCCATATCAAACTTCATTTCATCCATGCCGTCGGCGGGTTTGATCGAAATACCGCCGGTATCAAAGGTGATGCCTTTGCCGACCAGTACGATCGGTGCGTCGCCATTCTTGCCGCCGCTGTATTCCATGACAATCAATTTGCCGGGCTGATCCGAGCCTTGTGACACCGCGACAAAAGCGCCGGCGCCCATCTTCTTCAATTCGGCCTCATCAATAACCGTGCATTTGAGCGGCTTGTTGGCTTTGGCGAGTTCCTGTGCCCGTTCGGCCAGATACGTCGGGTGGCAAATGTTGCCGGGCAGGTTGGCCAGATCGCGCGCAACCCGCACGCCATCGGCCACTGCCAGTGCTTCCTTGATCGCGTGTTCGCCTTCGCTCAAATCGCTGCGCGCTGGCACATTAAAAACCAGTTTACGCAGTGGCCTTCGGGCGCTGTCTTTTTTGCTTTTCAATTGGTCGAAGCTGTACAGCGTATCGCTGGCCGCTTCGACCGCGTGACGGATTTTCCAATGCAGATCGCGGTTCTTCAGATTAAGTTCCGCCAAAAAACAAACCGCTTCCGTCGATCCGGTTTCTTGCAAGGTGGCGACCACTTTGCTGATGATGCGACGATACTGGCTTTCGTTCAGCTCGCGCTCTTTGCCACAGCCGACCAGCAGCACCCGATCGCACAGCATGTTCGGTACGGAGTGCAACATCAGGGTCTGGCCCGGTTTGCCTTCGATATCGCCACGGCGCAGGATACCGGCCAGGTAACCCGCACTGGCCTCATCGATTTCCTCGCCGGCGGCACTGAGTTTTCGAGGCTCGAAGACCGCCACGACAATGCAGGCACTGCGTTGTTTGGCCGGGCTGCCGCTCTTGACATCAAACTCCATACCACACTCCAAACTGGTGTTTTGTGATTCCAGGTTTTATAAACCAAGGTTTTGTAAACCAAGGTCCGTGAACTCAGTCATTCTGAATTCAGGTATCATGGCCGCCGCCGTGGCAGCCTGGCAGAAGGGAAAAGTGTAAAAATACACTGCTGCGGTGCAAAAAGCGATTATTGCCAGCTAAAACGCAAGTTATCCCGCTACCGGAGTGTCTCGGTTTGATTGTTTTTCGCTACCTGAATCGCGAGGTTCTGCGCAGCTTTGCCGGCATTTTGACGGTGCTGATGGCCATCTTTCTGAGCCAGCGACTGGTCGGTTATCTGGGCGATGCGGTCGGCGGCGAACTGAGCGGTGCCGTGGTGCTCAAGCTGGTTGCCTTGTACCTGCCCGTGCTGTTCAGCCTGTTGCTGCCGCTGACGCTGTTTCTGGCCATTCTGCTCGCGCTGGGCCGGCTCTACGTCGAACACGAAATGACCGTTCTGCGCGCCTGCGGTGTCGGCGAACAGGATGTCATCCGCCATTTGATGAAGCCGGTGTTAACCATGACAGCCTTCACGGGTGTGTTGACCCTTTACGTCATGCCCTTGTCAATTGAATATCAGTACCAGGTATTGGACCAGCAAGCGGCGGAGTCGGAGTTGTCCTTGTTGTCGCCTGGCCGATTTCAGGAAGGGCAAGATCGCCGCAGCGTGTTGTACGTCGAAGCGGTTGGCGAGCAAAACTCTCTGGGTGGCGTCTTTTCAGCGACCATGCCATCTGCCGAACAAGCTCAGATTGGCGTGCTGGCGGCTCAAGGTGGATCGCACTGGCAAGATGAACAGGATGGTCAGCGCTACCTGGTGCTGGAAAACGGCTATCGTTATGAGCTTGAACCGGGCAGCAAAAAATGGACGGTGGTGAAGTACGACAAATACTTCATGCGGCTGCAACCACGAGCCGTCGCTGAACAACGTCGCAAGACCAAGGCACTTTCCACTGTCAATCTGCTCAAGGATCTCCAGCCCGCTCATGTCGCCGAGTTGCAATGGCGACTGGCGGTGCCGCTGTCGATGCCGATACTTGCCATTCTGGCGATTCCGCTGTGCCGGGTCAGACCGCGCGAAGGCAAATTTGCCCGCATGCTGCCGGGCTTGCTGATTTATCTCGGTTACACCATGTTGTTGATGGTCGCCCGATCCTGGATAGAGGAGGGCAAACTGTCCGGTTTGATAGGTATGTGGCCGATTCACGCCGTGGCCTTGGTGCTGGGTGTGATGTTGCTCCGGCATCGTGAAATCCGGCGCGCGCCGATAGCAAAGTTGGCTTGAACATGCGCATTCTCAGTCGCTACATTGTCAGAACCGTCTTGCAGCCCACCTTGATGGTGTTGTTTTTGTTGGTTGGCTTGCGTTTTCTGTTTGCGTTTCTGGATGAGTTGGGTGATGTCGGCCAAGCCGAATACACCGCCGGCAAGGCCTTGATTTATACCGTGCTCTATGTGCCGTTGTGGCTGTCCGAGCTGTTGCCGATGGCAACGTTGATCGGTACTGTCATGGGGCTTGGTGTGTTGTCATCGAGCAGCGAGTTGACCGCCATGCGGGCGGCAGCCATTTCGCCCGTTCAGATTGGGATGGCGACTATCCGGGCGGCGGCGCTGCTCATCGTTGCTGGCATCGTGTTGAGCGAAATGGTGGTGCCGAAAACGAGTACATGGGCGCAGGATTTGCGGCTCAATGCCATTGCGCCGAACCGACTGTACCGCACTGCCGGTTATGGCGTCTGGCTGCGCTCAACCAATGACTATGTGTCCTTCCGCAGCGTGCTGATTGATCAGACCGCCAATGATGTGCATATTTTTTCGTTCGCCAAACCGCAGCAACTGACCGACACTTATTTTGCCGCGCGTGCGGAGTATAAGGGCGATGGCAAGTGGCGACTGGTGGCGGGCATACACAGCCGTTTTGATGGTGAGCACGTTAGCAGCGAACCGTTTGAGGAAATGTTCTGGCAGAGCGAGTTGGCGCCGGAACATTTGCAGGTTTTGCAGTCGAGACCGCAAGACTTGTCTGGTGCCGGATTGTGGTCCTACAGCAAGTATTTGGCCAGCAATGGCCTGAATGCTGGCCAATATGATTTGGAGTTCTGGCGCAAGGTGTTTCAACCCCTGAATCTGTTCGCGATGATGCTCGCGGGTATCGCCTCCGTTTTTGGCCCACTACGTTCAGTAACCGTCAGCGCGCGCGTACTCGCAGGGGTGGCGGTGGGATTGAGCTTTCATTATCTCGGCCAGATATTTGGCCCGGTCAGCCTCGTTTATCAACTACCACCAGTGCTTGGCGCATTGTTGCCGCCGGCCGTGTTTCTTGCTGGCGCACTGTGGTTGTTGCGGCGGGCGCGTTAAATCCGTTGCATGACGGCTCAATGAGCCTGGAATTCGGGCATGCCGGTAGGATGCGGGATCGATGTGAAGTTTTCGTAGGAGCGGGCTTGCCCGCGATTAGCGGCAATTCGCGGGCACAAATTTGTCTGGAACAAATTTGGACGCCGTAGGCGCGCGCTGCGCGAACGCCGGGATGGCGTGAGTCCACCCCGCTCCTACGAAGTGTCCCGTTGACGCTATCTCGGTTCACTCTTCATCTTCCGGCTTTTGCTAGCTGTATTACCCGAGTACCAGACATCAGATCCTGGATACTGCTGCGTTCCGGATGCAACAAGGCAAGCAGCAAGCCAACGCCCAGCAGACCGGTCACAAAACGCAGCAGGCATTGCGACCAGCCCATTACCGGCCTAGGTACCGAGATCAGCCGCAGCCTCCAGGCCTTCATGCCTATGGTCTGGCCGCCACGGCGCCAGCACCCGGCGTAATAACCAAACCACCACAGCAGTAACCAGACGAGGTAAACCGGATGTTGGCGAACGGCGTCGGGATGGCTTGCGCTCACGTCTGGCAGGGCCAGTTCGGCCACCAGCATGGCGATGGCCGTCGCGACCATCAACAGCGCGATCAGTATCAGGGCGTCGTAGACCAGCGCGAACAGGCGGCGCCAGACGCTGGCAATCGGCAGGGTGTCCATCGGGTTCAACTAAAGTGGCCGTGAGCGGGGCGCGATCTTACGGGATCACGTTTCTGGATGCCGGCATGACTTTGCTCTGCTTGGCTTGCTAGAATGCGCGTCCACATTGGAGCTGTCATCGTCAACGGAAGGACCCAAAATGCCGCATTCCCGTCGTATCGCTGTCATTGGCCTTGGTTATGTAGGTTTGCCGGTCGCGGTTGCTTTTGGCCGCCAAGCCGCTGTTGATGGATCGGGCGTCATTGGTT
>Ga0247727_10010658_pt1 | contig 16234 bp, 15 predicted proteins | sample WisWelCaveWW1625_FD_202498 | JGI IMG/M metagenome (GOLD analysis project Ga0247727, IMG submission 202498) | Biofilm microbial communities from Wishing Well Cave, Virginia, United States - WW16-25 | ecosystem: Environmental > Aquatic > Deep subsurface > Groundwater > Cave microbial mat | place... | reverse complement strand
CTTTTCGATAATTTGTTGGGTGGGTTGCCCATCGGCATCCAACTCCCAATGCTGCGCCGGGTAGGCATAGGGAGAATTGAGGATGGGTTTTTCGAAGAAGAGATCGCTCATGGCTTTAGGTGACTGTCACCCGGGAGAGAAATGTCTGAAGTTCACCGCCCAGCATTGCCCGGTGACAGTCACCTTGCAGTTTAGTCTTATGCGGCCAATTCCGCAATCAATCTCACCTCCCCTACAGTATCAGTACTTCACGAAAGCTCGCGGCGGATCGCGGCGGCAAAGTCCGCCGCACAATCCGCCGGATTAGGGCGTGGACGGCGGTGGTCGCTCGCAGTTCGAGCGCGTCCGCCGTTTCGCCACGCAATCGGGCGGGAGCATTTCGTGATCCGCTGAGTATTGGATTTAGTCCGCCATGGTTGTTACGGCGTTTACATTTTTTATCTCTGGCAGGAAGGGCTGCCATTCGAGCGTCGTCAATGGGGCTGAGAGCACTTTGCCATTGGAAAGGACGGCGAATAGCGACTCCTCAATTTGGGCGAAGCGTTCCACCATATGGCGCGGCCAGGGGACGGTGAGGCCGTGGGAGGCGGGACGCCAGGTTTGGCCCCCGTCGCGCGTTTCTTCGATCCGGCCATTGGTGTCCACATTGTCAGCCGGGCTTAGAATGAGGTGGTCGGGGTCGGCCGGATCGAGCCACATAGCCCGGCAGTAGCAATCGTAGAGGCAAGTCCAGGTTTGGCCGCCATCGGCTGAACGATACAACCCGCCGCCGGTCGGCGCGAAAACCAAATCCGGCGACGAAGGGTGAACATGGATCGAATGCAGGTCGGGATAAATCAACGAACTGCCCGGCGGCGGGCCGTCGAGGTCGGGGTTGCCGTCACTGCCCCCGGCCAACCGCCAGGTGGCGCCGCCGTCGTCGGAGCGCAAGACGCCACCGACCTCGACGGCGGCGTAGGCGCGGGACCCGTGAAAGGCAAAGCCCCGCACGCAACCGGCCCGGGGTGAGTAGGGTAGGAACCACTTAAACCGGTCACGCATTTCAGCGACTTCGCGGCATTCCTGCCAGGAGTTCGCGCCATCACGCGAGACAAAAATGCTGGCCGGTTCAGCGCCGGCAAATTCGCGGTCTGATATATCCGGGTGATAGGCCAGCCAGCGAAGGTGGTGATGACTCAACCCGGCGCTGGCCTCAGACCACGTTTGCCCCTCATCGTCCGAACGAAAAACGCCCTCGGTCGTCCCGGCCAGGATGAGGCCCTGGCGGGCGATGAGAGTGGTCGTGTCACGTCCGGTCAGCGATTGCCCGGCCATGCGCCAGCCGTCGCCGTCACCTTTGCAGAGGACAAAGCCGTTCGCAGTGGCAAGATAGAGATCCAAGTGTTTCATTGTTGAGGGCCTTGAGAGCATTATACTTTTAGCCCGTCACCAGGCAACCCTTAAGCGATGTATAATCACTGCACATGAGCCGCGCCTCCACCCTCTACCGACTGCAACGTATTGACACCGAACTGGATACCCGCCGCACCCAACTGGCAAACGTCGTCGCCAAACTGGCCAGTAACCCTGCCGTGCAAAAAGCGCAAGCCGCCCTGGCCGCGACCGAAGCCCATCTGGCCGCCGCCCGCAAAAAAGCCAAAGCCTTCGCCGACGACAGTCAGAGCCTGGGCGACAAGATCGCTGAACTCGAAACCCAGCTCTACGGCGGCAAAGTCACAAACCCGCGCGAGTTGACAGACTTGCAGGCCGACGCCGAGTCCGTCAAGCGCCATCGCTCTTCGGTGGACGACGAGCAGTTGACGGCCATGGAAGCCGTTGAAGCCGCCGAAGCGGAGACGGCCAAGGCCCGCGAGGCGCTGGCCGCGGCTGAGGCCGCCCGCGCCAACGAGCAGACTGACCTGTTGCGCGACAAAGGCGCGGTGGAAGCCCTGCTCGCCAAAGCCGAGGGTGAACGCGAAGCGGCCGTGAACGGGATGGACTCGACCGACCTGGCCATGTACGACGCGCTCCGCCCGCGCAAACGCGGCGTGGCGGTGGCCCTGCTCGAAGATGGGGTGTGCACCGCCTGCGGCGAAGCCCCCTCCTCCTCGCGCGTTCAGGCCGTGCGGCAGGGCAATGACCTGGTGCGGTGCAGTAACTGCGACCGCATCCTCTGCGCCGGGCAGAACGCCGGTTACGATCAGGCCCCCAGCGACGACGACATCATCTCGCGCTGGTGATCGGCGTATGGCCTATCGCTTTCCATACACGATACGCAATATGCGTTTTGATCTTCTCTCTTTCCTCTTCGGTTTTATCGCCGCCCTCGCCCTGTGCTTCTTCCTATATCGCGCCCGCGCCCGACTGTCTGCCGCTCGCGACCGCTTCACCGCCTCCGCTAAGCGCCTCGGCGAACGCCTCAACGCCAACACCGAGGGCCGCTATCGCCTGGATGTGCACTCGCTCTGGCAAAGCCGCCATCTGGCCGGATCGATCCTCAAACTTGACGACCTCTTCGTCCCCCCCCGCTTCTGGGCCGAACCGCCGCCCTTTGAACCGGGCAAAGAAATCGAACCCGACATCACCAGCGTCCTCCCGGCCACCCTAGACTACCCGGACCTGCCGGCCGTCTACCAGGCGCCGGGCCACACCCTGCGCGACCTGGCCCGCGCCGAACACAACCTCGCCATTCTGGGCCGGCCCGGCGCTGGCAAAAGCACCGCCCTGACTCAACTGGCCCTGTTAGCCGCCAAATCCGATAAAGACGATGAGGTCTTCCCCCGCCCCACCGTACCAGTCTTGATCCATGCCGGGGATTTGGATTTGCCGGCCGGAGAAAAAACCGATCCGGCGCAACTCCTGATTGACGCCGCCACTGCCCGCCTCGGCGCGATCACCGCCCCCGCCTTCCCTGCCTACTGTCGCTCCGCCCTCAAAGAGGGAAGCGTCACGCTCTTCCTCGACGGTTACGACGACCTGCCGCCCAACCATCAAACACTGGTCATTGATTGGCTGAGAAAATTCATCACCCACTACGGCGACAACCGCCTCATCGCCAGCGGGCCGCTCACCGGCTTTGCACCGCTGCTGGCTCTCGATTTCATCCCGGTCTTCGCTGGCGGCTGGTCAACGGACAACTACCGGGGTCTGGCTGAACGTTGGTTGGCGGCCTGGGCGTCGTCGGTGAAGCAAAATAGAAAGAAGACCGCCGACGAGGGGCTCGACCCGGCCATCATCGCCGGCTGGCTGTCTGGCGGCACAAGTGGACGCACGCCGTTCGACATCACCTTGAAAATTTGGACCGGTCTGGCCGGCGACACCAGTGGGCAACGCGCCGCCGATTGGATCGAAGCCTGCATCCAACGTCTCACCCTCGCCCCCGAAGCCCGCTTTGCGCTGGAACAGGCCGCGGTCGAAATGCTCTCCGCCGAACGCTACGGCTTGCCGCGCGACAAGTGGCTGGAAATGATCACCGTCGGCCGCTCCCAAGTTTCCAATCCCTCAGGCATGGACTCGGAAGATTTGTTGGACGAGTTGGTGGGCAAAGGGCGGTTGCTGGCCCGTCGCGCCGGGGGCCGCTTCTCGTTCGTTCACCCGCTGGCCGCCGGGCATCTGGCCGCCACGAAACTGGCCGCCTCCCCGCAGATGGCGCTGGAAGTTCAGAGTCAGCCGGCCTGGGCCGCCGCTTCACGCTATTACGCTTCGGTCGCCGACGTTTCGACCATAGCCGCCCAGAGACTGGCCGCCCCGTCCGACGCCGCCCACAGCGATCTATTTGCCGTCGCCGGTTGGTTGAGCGAGTCGCCGGCCACCGCTTCGTGGCGCACCGAAGTCTTCCGGCGGCTGGCGCAGTTCTTCACCAACCCCAAACTGCCGAAACACTTGCGGGCGCGCGCCGCCTGCGCCCTGCTGGCCTCGCGCGACGAGAGCGTGGCAAAACTTTTCAAGCAGACGCTGGCCGCGCCCGATGCGCTGGCCCGCCAATATGCTGCCGCCGCGCTGGGCGTCATGGGCGACACTGCCGTTGTGCCCGAAGTCCGCAAACTTTTGCGTGATAAAGAATTGCCGGTGCAACAGGCGGCGGCGCTGGCGCTGGCCCTGCTCGGCGACAAGGCCGCCATGGATGGGCTGGCCGCCGCCCTCATCGAGGGCAGAGAGTTGCTTCGGCGTTCGGTGTGCGAGGCGCTGGCTCTGCACCCCTCCGAAGGTCACCCCATGCTGAAAGACGGCATCAAAGATAAGGATACGGTGATCCGCCGCGGGGCAGTGTCGGGGCTGCAGCGCGTCGGCAACCAGCCCTGGGTTCTGCAATTGCTCGACGAGGCCTACGAACGCGACACGCAATGGATCGTCCGCTCCGCCGCCGAAGTGGCCGCCCGCGAATTGCGCGAGCCGCCGGATCGACTCCCCGAACCGACTCCTCTCCCGGAGAGCCTGGGCTGGTTGGTGGAGTTTGCCGCCGCCAAAGGGCGGGGTGTACCGGCCGGGCCGGCCGGAAAGGCGGCGTTGATCCAGGCCTTGCAAGAGGGTGACGAAAACATTAAAGTGGCCGCCGCCGAGCACCTGGGCCGCCTCATCGCCGCAGACGCCGTCCCGGCCCTGTCCGCCGCCGCCCGCGAGGCCTCGCCGGCCGTGCGCGACACAGCCTACCAGGCCCTGACCTACATTGCGCTGGCGACAGGCCAGCGGGTAACGTTTTGATTAAGCCTTAATAAAAAACGGCGCATTCACTGCGCCGTTTTGATCCTAGTCTTCCGAACTCCCGGTCACCTCTCGAAGCCGCTCGTCCACCTGGGCCGAGGAGATGCCCAAAATGCTGATTAGCTTCTGGGTATTGGTATCGCCGGCGATGATGGCCAACCGCGACTTGGGCACATCCAGCGCCTTCGACAGCAACGTAATGACGGCCTCGTTGGCGGCGTTGTTGGCCGGGGCCGCCGTCACCCGCACCTTGAGCACCCCGTCATCCGTCCAGCCGCTGATCTCATTGCGGCTGGCGCGCGGCGTGACTTTGACCGAGAGCGCCGCCCCTCCCGTACCTTTGCCGAATTTGAACTTGTGCTCACCCATGCTCTGGCCTCACTTTCGCTGAAATTGTACTCTTAAAAGATGGACTGGACTATAGTCACTAAGATGGGTCGAATGACGAAATCCAATAACAGCAGGGCCACCATCGGGCTGAAGTCGAACATCGCCACCGGCGGCAGGATGTTGCGGATGGGGGCCAGAATCGGCTCCGTCAACTGAAAAACAAAGTTGACGATGGGATTGTAGCGGTCCAGCTGAAGCCAGGAAAATACAATGCGCGCCAGAACGAGCAGGGAAAATAACGTGGTCAGCAAATTAATAAGTGTAATCAATGTTACGGCCATACGTCCTCCTCAGACTTCCTCAAAAATTGCCCGCCCAACCCTCACTATCGTCGCCCCCTCTTCGATTGCCACTTCAAAATCATCCGTCATCCCCATTGAAAGTTCCCGCCAGTCAACGGCCGGCCAGCGGGCGGCGAGGCGGTCGCGCAGTTGGCGCAGGCGGCGAAAGGTGGAGCGGGCCTGCTCCGGCTCGGCGACGACGGGCGCCATCGTCATCAGCCCCAGCAGTTGTAATTGCGACAGCGGCCGGATCGACTCGACAGCGAGGCAGAGAGACTCCCACTGCGCCGGATCAGAATCGAAGTGGTCGGCGGAAAATCCGTACTTGGCCTCTTCCCCGGAGAGGTTGCACTCCAACAGGATTGGCAACGGGCGGACAGCGTGGCGATTCAGCTTTTCGGCTAAGGCAGTGCTGTCCACCGAATGAACCCAATCCACCGCCATTGCCACCACCTTCGCCTTGCGGCTCTGAATATGGCCGATCATGTGCCATACCACTCGAGGCTCACTGCGGGTGGCGCTAATTTTATCACTGGCCTCCTCGATTCGGTTCTCGCCAAAATCGCGCTGGCCCAAATTGTGAAGTTCAAGGATCGCCGGCAATGGCCGCCCTTTGGAGACAGCGATCAATTTCACCTGGCCGGGGTCGCGGCCTACGCGGCCGGCGGCGTTGGCAATGCGCTCACGGACGATTGAGTACCGTTCAACCAAAGTAGACATCAACTCAAATTATCCACAGATTTAGAAGTTAGGCGCTTGAAGACGTTTCAACCACGAATTACACGAATTGCACGAATTTACCTCAACGCAATCACCGCCCCAAAGCGCCCGGTCTTTCCCGCTTCAGCGCGGTGAGAGAAGAAGTGTTCGGTGTGAGTCGCTGTGCATAGCCCGGCAATTTCGATCTGCTCCACCCCTGCTTCGCGTAACGCACGCGCATTGGCCGCCCACAAATCAAAATAGGTGCGGCCATTCTTTTGAATGAGGAGATCGTCACCGCCGGGGAAGCCGCGGCGCACCGCCTGCACAACTTCCGGCCCGACTTCGTATTGGTCGGGGCCAATGGCGGGGCCGATTCCGGCGAAGAGGTCGGCCGGGCGGGCGCCATAGGCCTCGGCCATGGCCTTCACCGGCGAAGCGGCGGCCCCGGCCACCGTGCCACGCCAACCGGCATGAGCTATGCCGAGGGCGCGATGTTTGGGATCGTACAACAGGATCGGGACGCAATCGGCGAAGCGTTGCAAGAGGGCGAGGCCGGGCCGGTCGGTGATCAGCCCATCAGCTTTGACCGGGGAGCCGCCGCCGCGTGGGGCGTCGGCCTTCACCGTCTCAACCCCGTGGACCTGCCAGACATCCATGAAACTGTCGGGCGGCAGACCCAGTGCGGCAAAGGCGCGTTCGCGATTGGCGCGTGCGTTCTCGGCCGAATCGCCAGTGCTGATACTCATGTTCAGTGACGCCCAGGGTCCGGGGCTGACGCCGCCGGCGCGGGCAAACACAGCGTGAGTCAGATCGCCGTCCGGGAAAGAGTGAAAGGTGAAGTAGTGAAGGGGGCCGGCAGCGTGGTGAAGCATTAATCCGGGCTATGAAACTTTCAAAGCGCCAATTTTGGTCAGCTTCGCTCCCAGGTCAGCTTTGATCTCGGCAAAAGACTCTTCCATATAGGGATAAGCCAGCCAGACGTTCATCAAGCCAAAGAGCGAGCCGGTGAGGGTCCGAAAGAAGGGCGTGCTTTCGCGCAAGGCGATGAAATTGAACGGCGGCTGGGAGAACAATTGGCTGAAGCCGTCGAGGGCGATGGGGCCAATGCCAATGAGGCCGTAGAGGATGAAGTTGGCCGGCCGGACTTTGATTCCCCTCGAGCGCAAAACGCCAAAGACCATACCGGCGATCAGGATTGCGCCATAGATGGCAATGTCACGTTCGCAGTAGGCCACTTTGTAGCCCATGATCTCATTGCCGACGAAGAGTTTGGCCCGAAAGCGATCGGTCAAGTCGAAGGGATCAATGCCGGTGAGGGCTTTGAAGCCTTCAGCTTCGTAATAAGGCCGCTCGCCGAAGAGGAACCACGAGCGAAAAGCGAATTGATGACAGAGCGGTGAGTACATGGTGTAGATGACGGCCGCCGGGCCGTCGAGTCCGGCTTTCATCAGTGTCGGGGCGGCGAAGGGCAAGCCGACGTAGATGAACCAGATGAGGTTGAACACGGCCAGCCAGTGCTTGCTCAAGCCGTAGATTTGTTTGTCGAGCCAGATGACAAAATCGCGTTGACGACCGGTGACGGGTTGGGAGGACATGGAAGTTAGAGTTTGGAAATTAGAGATTGGAGATTGGGATTTTGGAAGTTGGGATTTTACTTCAGGGTTTTGGCAATGTTACCGGCCAGTTGGGTGTCGCTCATGGCGCCGATTTGAAAGGCGACGATGGTACCGTCGCGGCCAATGAAGAAGCTGGAGGGGAAAGCGCGCACGCGGTAAAGGTCGGTGACTTCCAGGCCGGGATCCATCAATACTTCAAATGACAGGTTCAGCCCTTTTGTAAATTCGGTGACGTCAGCCAGCGCTTCGTCGGCGTCTACGGCCAACACCGTAAACCCCTCGGCTTTGTATTGCTGATAGGCGGCTTCAATGGCGGGCATCTCCACCCGGCACGGCGCGCACCAGGTGGCCCAAAAGTTAATGAGGACGGGTTGGCCTTTGAGTTGGCTCAGAGTGATGAGCTGGCCGTTGACGTTGTTGAGGGTGAAATCGGGCGCAGGGGAGCCAACGATGGGGGCCGGGGCGGGTGTGCCGCCACCCACCACAGCGGTGGGGCCGCCCCCGACGTTGTTGGCGGCGGGAATGGAAGGCAGGCCGATAAAGACAATTGCGCCGATCGCGAGTCCGATTAGCAATCCGCCGCCGAGGATCATTAATGTGGCGTGGGTGGAGTTTCCGGTTTCCATCTCTTAACTTTCTGAGTCTTTAACACCGCCAAAAGCATGGCCGCTGAGGTAACCCACGTAAGCCGGGACGAGGGGCAGAACACACGGCGACAGAAATGAGAGCAAGCCCGCCACCAGCGCAACAGGGTAGCTCGGCGCGGTTGAGCCGCCAAGAGAGAAATCAAGATAGAGGCCGTTGCGTTGCGCCCAGATCGAGATCAGATTCAGATTGTTGGTCAACATCATAATCCCGATGAGGATTAAAAAGATGCCGGTGATGATCTCGACAGTGTGGATGTGTTTGCGGAAGCGGCGGACAAATTGGGCGGCGCGATCCATGCCCAGGCCGATGGCGAGAAAAGGCAGACCCAGACCCAGCGCGTAGACGCCGGAGAGCACCATGGCTTGACCGAGCGTTTGCTGGCTGAGGCCGAGCGTCAGAATCGCGCCGAGGGTGGCGCCGACACATGGCGTCCACCCGGCGGCGAAGAAGACGCCCATGAGGCCCGAGGCCAGCCAGCCGCCGCGCTGACCCTGTTGCCATTGGGGGCGGGTGTCGTAATACATCCACGGCAACTTGAAGAGGCCGAGGGTGCTGAGGCCGAACAGGATGATGATGGCGCCGCCAACTTGGGCCAGAAAAATTTTGTAGCGGCCAAACACTTCGCCGACCAGGGTGATAGCGCCGCCCCAGCCCACCACAAACACGACGGTGAACCCGGCGACGAACAACAGCGCGTGTCCAAAGATCGTGAGTCGTTGACTCAACTTCGGCGCTTTTTCTGAGACTGCGATTTGACTCATAAGACTTTCCCGCTGTGCTCTCCGTCCACGTCCTCGCGGACGGCAACGGCTCACCGCGCCCGCGAGGATGCAGGCTAAGAGCCTGAGCAATCACCCCGCCGCGTCCTGCGCCAATGGCGGCGGAGTGCCCTGCACTTCGAGCCGTGTGCCGCCGGGCCACTGCACAGTGATGTCGCCCGGCGTGTAGCTCACTTCCGGCGTCGTCCAGCGGAACAGCCATTTGGCCGCCGACGGCGCACAGTTAAGACAGCCATGCGATCGAGGCCGCCCGTAATCGTTGTGCCAATAGGTTGAGTGAATGGCCTCGCCGTGACTGCCGAAGTACGACACCCAGCCCACACCGGGCAGGTCGTAGCCATCGGTATCGGTACTGCCGCCCTCCATGTGCCGTGAGATGCGCTTGTTCCAAATTGGGTGGACGCCGCCGGGCGTAACCAGCACTTTGGCGCTCCCATCCGGCTGAAAGAAGGTTGCGCCCGAGGCGACGCGGGTGCGGAACACTTCGGCTTTGCCTTCAAAGGCCGAGAGCCAGTGAGTTTTCAAATTCACCACCAGCCGCTTATTATCCACATTCGGCGCGAGCGGCGCGATTTCTTCCGGAGGGATGCGGCGCAGATGTTGAGCCAACACCCAATAGCTGTCGCCATTTTCATCGGCGATGTGATACCAGACCGAACCCTCAGGGGCAGATTTAATTTCGTCCACCTTCAAGGTCACACTGTAGTACAGACGATAGACGATAGGCGAATCCGGATTGGCATCGGCGCGGGCGTCGGTGAAGGGCACGCTGATCTCGCCAAAGAAGTTATCGGCGGGCAATACCTTGAGCGGTGTTTGAACTTCATCCTTCACCGGTTGTATCCAGGAGGAGTGCATGAAGCCTTCAGCGATCTCGTACCACACATGGTTGTGTTTGAGGGGACTGCCATCGCCCACCACGGCCCGGTGGATTTCGACCACCTCATCGCGGCCGCCGTAAGTCACTAACTCACTGCGCCAGTTGGGCCGGGTCATCACCCGTAAGGCGCGGATGGTGATGCGCCCGAACTGTCTGGGGGCCAGCGGTTCGGCTAACAATAAACTCGTCGGCGAGAGGGTGGTTAGAGCCGCCGCGCCGACGGTGAGGGAGGAGAGTTTGAGAAACTCCCGTCGTGAAAATTTTCTTGTCATACCTGCAAACTTAACTCCAAATTCTTGCCCAACTATAACACGATCAGCGCCGCCGGTCAGATGAGCGGCGCGTGAAAAAGTGTCGGCAGTGAACAAAAGTGGAAGCTCAAACCGACTCACCCCAGTATCTTAAGTTCTGTCCACCGCCTCACCGCCCGCCGCACAAAACTTCGCGCCGGCTCAAAACTTATTCGGCCCTCGGCTTCGGCCAGGGAAACCCACAACAGGGCGAAGGTGATTTTGTCCTCCGCCGCATCATCGTATTCCAACCCCTCAGCGCGTTCCAGGCCGCGCAGCCTCATGAGAAAGTAGTGCTCGTCACGGATATACCACGCTCCCTGGCGCGGATACTGGGCCTGCAACACGCCCAAATCGGCCACCACTTCCAAATTTGAGTAGCCCGTCTCCTCGATTGTCTCCCGCACCGCCGCCTGCTCCGGCGTCTCCCCTTCTTCGATATGGCCCTTGGGCAAAACGATTTCGCCCAGAGTCGGTTTGCGCAATAGCAACAGCCGTTCGCCATCCACCACGATCCCCCCCGCCGTCTGGTAGCGAATGATGTCCATCGTCCAACCTCCAATCCCCAGAGCCTGCAGCCTAGCCCCTTGTGGGCGTCGCTCGAAATAGCACCGAGCTTACGCGCGCACAAGGCGCTAGGCTACTCGCCAACTTCCAATCTCCAACTTCCAACCTCCAAAGTATAATGCAGGCATGATCTTCTTCGGCAGCAAAGTCGTCCAGCACGAACTCCCGCCCGAACAGCATATCTGCCCCAATTGCCTGTCCATGACGGAGCACGCCATCACCGAATTTGACACGCGCTTCACCCTCTACTTCATCCCCCTCTTTTCCATCAAGCGCGACATCCTCTTCCGCTGTACCCGTTGCGGCGACTCGCACCTTATTCCCTACGACGAATATCTGGCCTCGCACGCCGCTAACCGCGCCGAAGCCGGGGCCGCCGCGGGCGAGCCAAAGTCGGAGCGTAAGAAAAAGCCCGCCCCGGCCCACAAAGCCGCCGACGCCGTTCTCGAAGGCAAAGTAGTGAACGGCAAAGTCGAAAGTTTGCGCCAACCCTTCAAACTCAGCCGCGAGCTCAATGCCCAAACCATTCAGCGCGGGTTGTGGCTCGCTTTCAGCGTTGTGGCCCTGCTCACTATTCTGCTCCTCATCCTGCTGTTCTCAATCACCTCACGGTGACGGCGCGCCCGGTAATGATCCCCCTCATCCTTACCCACGAGCAAGCCGACTTCGACGCTGTGGCCTCGCTGTGGGCGGCGCACCGGCTCTACGCCGCCATCCCCGTCATGCCGCGCCGCGTTAATCGCAACGTCCGCGCCTTCCTCAACCTTTACGGCGATCACTTCACCTTTACCGAAACTGAAGACCTGCCTCGCGGACATGTTGAGCGCGTTATCATTGTAGACGCCCAATCGGCCTCGTCGGTCAAAGGGATGTCGTCCAAAACCGAAGTGACTGTGATCGATCACCACCCCGACGGCAAGGACGCCGCCACCGGCGCCAACACCACCCTCCTCGTCGAACGGCTGGCGGAGGCCCTCACCCCGATCGCCCCCATCGAAGCGACCTTGTTCCTGCTTGGCATCTACGAAGACACCGGCTCCCTCGCCTACCTCACTACCACCCCGCGCGACGCACGGGCCGCCGCCTTTCTGATGGAAGCCGGAGCAGACCTGGATGCCGCTCGTGAGTTTCTGCATCACCCGCTCACCTTCGGCCAAAAGACTCTTTTCGATCAATTGCTGGCCGCGGCCGAGACCCACACCATCAACGGCCAATCTGTCACCATCACCGCCATTGACGGGGGGAAGACGGATGAGGAACTTTCAACGCTGGCCCACAAACTGCGCGACACCCTCGAACCCGAGGCCCTGTTCATGCTCGTAAACCTGCAGGGGCATGAGCCGCGCGTGCAACTCATCGCCCGCTCCACGACGCAGAATGTGGATGTGGGAGCAGTGGCCGCCCACTTTGGCGGCGGCGGCCACGGTCGAGCGGCGGCGGCGTTGATCCGGGATCGCGCCTTGTCCCTCGTCCGCGCGGAACTGTTGGCCTGCCTGCCCGGCTACGTTCGCCCGGCGATCACCGTCGCCCAACTCATGTCACGGGGTGTGCAAACACTTTCCGCTAACACACCCATTCGTGAAGCCGCCGACCGATTCCGGCGCTACAGTTACGAAGGCTATCCCGTCGTCGCCGAGGGGCGCGTGGTGGGCTTGTTGACTCGCCGCGCAGTGGATCGCGCCCTGCACCATCATCTTGAGGCTCAGCCCGTCAGCATCATCATGGAGGCGGGCACAGTGACGGTGGCCCCGTCCGACTCGGTTGAGCACTTGCAAAAGTTAATGACGACTCACGGCTGGGGGCAAGTGCCGGTGGTGGAGGAGGGGAACATCGTCGGCGTCGTCACCCGCACCGATCTACTCAAACGACTCGCCACGCCGGGGAGGCCGTCTCGCCGCAACCTCACCGATCAACTTCGGGCCGCCCTGCCGCCGGAGCGACTTGGTTTGTTGAACCTGATCGCCGACGAAGCCGATCACGGCGCGATGCCCTTCATCGTCGGCGGCTTTGTGCGCGATTTGTTGCTCGGCCAGCCAAGCCAGGATTTTGATATTGTGATCGAGGGTGAGGCGATTGCGCTGGCAAAGCGATTGGCGGCCAAACATGGCGGACGGGTGACGGCGCACCACCAATTCGGCACCGCCAAGTGGCGGCTGCCGTTGCAATGGGTCGCCGCCATTTCATCGGGCCACCTCGATCTGGTTTCGGCCCGCACCGAGTTTTACGCCCACCCCTCGGCCCTGCCGGAAGTCGAACGCGGAAGCATCAAACTCGATCTCCATCGGCGCGATTTCACCCTCAACACGCTGGCGATCCGCCTCAACCGCGAGGCCTTCGGCGGCCTGCTCGACTTCTGGGGCGGCGAACGCGATTTGCGCGACGGGCTGATTCGCGTGTTGCACTCGCTCAGTTTTGTGGACGACGCCACGCGGATATTGCGGGCGGTGCGTTTCGAGCAACGCTTCGGCTTTCGCCTCGAGGCCCGCACCGCTGAATTAATCCAACACGCTCTGCCCCTGCTCCATCGCGTCAGCGGCGACCGTATTCGCCACGAGTTCGAGTCCATCTTCGATGAAACGGAGCCGGAGCGCCATCTGGCGCGATTGGGCGATCTTGGCATCCTGTCGCACATTCATCCCGATTTGACCGCCGACTCTGATTTGTCACGCCGGTTTTACATTGTCAGAAACCAGGTTTTTTCAAAAAACCTGGTTTCTCAAAACCTGCCCCTGCAGTGGGCGGCGTGGTTGTTGCCCCTGCCCCTTTCAACGCTCGACGAGGTATTCGAACGTCTGCGGTTGAACGCGCGCACAACGCAAAAGGTTCGGGGGGCGGTGCAGGCCTGGGCCGCCATCGGCGGCCTCCCCGACGATCTTCGCTTCAGCGAACTGCATGCGCGGTTGGGTTCGGTTGATGGCGATGTCTTGCGCTTTCTTACTGCTCTATGTACCGAAGAGGCTTTGCAGTCACGGCTCGCAGAATATGTGCGCCGACGCGAGGCTCTCAAACCTGCCACCACTGGCGATACTCTGCGCGCCCTCGGCCTGCCGCCCGGCCCGCGTTATCGCGAGATATTGACTCGCTTGCAAGCGGCCTATTTGGACGGGGAAGTTAAAAATGCGGAGGAGGAGCGGGTATTCCTGGAGAAGACGCTTGAAGGTAAAAATTAGCTAGACCTGTGGCTCGCCCCCGACGGCACGGTTCGGGAATTGGACTAGGACGAATTTGAAGCGGCCTCAGCCACAGGCCTCATCCCCGCCGACCTGCAAGTGAAAGCCGTCAGCGCGATGCAAAAGTTGAGGGCTGAAGTCGCGCGCAGTGAATATTAATTCCGCAGATTACTGACGCGGCACCACACATCCCAATCCTGGCCCGGGCCAAGTGCGCCCGGCGCGCGGCGGCGGTCGCCGCCCACCCACCTCACCAGCTTCCCCTTGTCGTCGTACACGCTGATCGATAGGTCAACGTGGATCTCGGCAATGCCGTTGCTCATCACCGGCCACTCCCGGACAGGCGGATAAGAGACCCTTAGTTCCAGGTCGCCAGTCTGACTGATCCGATATTCCCGAATCAATATCCGCTCTGTGTCCACCACGTATTCGACTCTCACCCAACCCTGAAGCCTCCAGTTGTCCGGCACGCCGGTTGTAAAGATCACATCGGAGGCCGTCACCTTATCCGTGTCACTGGCGGTGTTGTCCTCCGGCGTGGGGTCGAGGCCGTGAGCGCCATCGTCGGTCACAGTGGCCGTGTTGGTGATGGCCGCGATTGTCGCCGACCCGCAACCCGAATAATGCTCGGGGGTGGAGAAGGTGAGGCTGAGGCCGCTACGACGCCAAGTTCGCGTATCGCGCCTGGAGGCAGAAGACGCCACGTCGTTGTCCACCCGAACGGTGACGGTGCGGGTGACGCTGCCCCCGGTGGCCAGGTCAAAGGTCGGCCAGGTGACGAGGCCGCCTACGGCGCTCCCGCTGTTGCTGGCGGCGACGAAGGTCGTATGCATAGGCAAGGTGTCGGTGACGGCGACGCCGGCAGCCGTCTGAGCGCCGACGTTGCTAATGGTGAGAGTGTAGGTCAGGGTTTCGCCCGCTCGAGCGGTATCTTGTCCGTCGCTTTTGACTATCACTAAGTCAGGGGGGGCGCTTGTTGGTGTCAGCGTGGCTGTGCTCGTGGGTGTGTCGGTGGGAGTTGGTGTTGGCGTATCGGTTGGCGTCTCTGTTGCCGTCGCTGTCGAGGTGCTCGTGGGTGTGTCAGTGGGAGTTGATGTTGAAGTAGGTGTATCGGTTGGCGTCTCTGTTGCCGTCGCTGTCGGGGTGCTCGTGGGTGTGTCTGGGGGATTAACACTCACTTCCACATTGTCTATCCCCCAACTCTCATCAAAAAGCGCTTGGAGACCGGAAGCGGAAAAGTGCACTATAAGGGAACTCGCCGAATGAGGAAAAGTAAAGTTTAGCCGATAGACCGAGTCCATGACGGTCGTGATCCCCCCGCTGTAAATAATTCCAAGTGTGTTGTTCTCCACCGCACCAGCACGTGCAGGATGATCACCGCCGGGATACGCATCGGGATAGGCTTGCCTAAAACCGAGAGAGTCCCAATTCGTGAATGTTGTGTGAGCTACTGGCGCTGGGAGACCATCAACGCTTAGATCCCAAACGTCGGGGCCAACTGTTTGCCCACTGAAAATTGAGGTGTTCCCATCCCACGATCGGATAATGAACAGGTCGAAAGACAGCGTAATGTCCGTATGTGACGGGAGACTGGTTAGGGTCAAATTTATAGTTTGGTTGCCGAACTGCCCTAGGTATCGTCGGTTTCCCACGGGCGTCACGTCAGTTGAAGTATTTGACCATTCAGGGCCTACTACCCCTTCGAAATCGTTCATGTAAATCACTTGTTGCGATTGAGCCGTTGTATGCTGTGTTCTACCTGATGCAAGCAAGGTAATAACGATCGCAAGAAGAAACGGTGAGAAGATAAACCTGGTCTTCATGGCTTCGCTCCTGTAAGATGCCAAGATGCGGTCGGGGATTTTGTTCCCTGCCGCATCCTGGTCGAAATTGATAATGGTAGTCTAAGCCGCTGTGATCTTCGACATCCAAAAATGAGCAACACCCTCGAGCCAATCAGTATTAATTTCACCGAACAGCGACCCGGCACCACACGCCCCAATCCTGACCCGGGCCCAGCGTGCCCGGCGCGCGGCGTGGGTCGCCGCCCACCCATCTCACCAGCCTCCCATTGTTATCGTAGACGCTGATTGATAGATCAACGTGGATCAGGGCGACGCCGTTGCTCATCACCGGCCATTCCCGGACGGATGGATAAGTGACTCTTTGGTCTAGATTGCCCGTTTGACTGATCGGATATTCCTTAATCAGGATGCGTCCTGTATCCGTGA
>Ga0247727_10010657_pt1 | contig 16235 bp, 13 predicted proteins | sample WisWelCaveWW1625_FD_202498 | JGI IMG/M metagenome (GOLD analysis project Ga0247727, IMG submission 202498) | Biofilm microbial communities from Wishing Well Cave, Virginia, United States - WW16-25 | ecosystem: Environmental > Aquatic > Deep subsurface > Groundwater > Cave microbial mat | place... | reverse complement strand
CATGTTTCCCAATCCGGCTGAGGATCATTTCTACTTATCGCCCGGAGTCCTGAATTTGACCGGAGCTCATTTGCAAATCCGCGATTTGGCAGGCAAAATCCTGTATGAGGAAATCCTTTCAGGATCGGGAAGAATGAAAATCAGCTCCGTAGCATTCTCCAAAGGGATATACTCAGTGGAGATCATTCTGAACAAGGAGAGAATTTTTGGCGAGAAGCTGGTTATTTTCAAATAATTTGCTTATATTTTCTTATTCAATCTGAGAAATGAGAATGATCGGTTACAAAAAGTTCCAGGCAAAGAGTACGGCATGCCGTTGTTGTTGCAGGACTGTAACACAGGAGGAATATGATATTTTCAGATTTTAGGTAATCGGATTCAAACAAGATCAATCATAAGCCCTCCCTGAACCGGGAGGGTTTTACTTTTCAGGGATTTTTCAACAACACAGGAATAATTCCTTTCTCAGATATGAAATTCCCCTGATGGTAAAGGTTTCGGCACTTGGTGTCCCAACACTGATACTTATAGGGGCCAAACCCGCGTTCCGTGCAAAATGATTTCACACCAAGGCCGCTGCCTGGCAATTCCTGTAGCAACGGAAACATTACATTAAATAGTTATGTTTCCATGTTTTTCCGGCAAATATATTCAGGAAAGGGGGTCGGGACAATATTGAGATGGCCGGATGCTTACGTTAATACATGAAAGCAAAAAATGAATATCTTTGACGTACGACGTAAGACCCTTCAGACACACTATCTGGAACACTACCGGAATTGGAAATTCTGATAGCGAAAACCGCCAACCGCTCCGCAACATTGTTCATTTCTTCCAGGAGTTCCCGGTTTACCGCATACCTAAACCTCTTCCCTGTTCTTACCGGAAAAATATTTTTCCATCGCTTTTCTGCCCAATACATGGAATACCACCGGAGTGACGATGATATCCAGAAAGGTGCTGCTGACGAGTCCGCCGAGAATAACAGTAGCTACCGGATAAAGAATTTCCTTTCCTGGCGCCTGCGGATCCAATGAAAGCGGAATCAGGGCGAGCGTTGCAACCAGGGCTGTCATCAATACGGGAACCAGCCGTTCCAATGAACCCCGTACGATCATCGCAGGATTGAATGATTCGCCCTCATGTTCCATCAGATGGATATAATGTGAAATCATCATGATGCCATTTCTGGAAGCAATTCCTGTTAATGTAATAAAGCCGACCATTGTTGCTACAGAAAAAGTCCCGCCCGTCAGCAACACTGCAATGGTGCTACCAACCAATGCGAGGGGAATGTTGAGCATGATTTGCAAGGCGATTGGCACAGATCTGAAATGTGTATACAGCACAAAAAATATTGCGGCAATGGAAAAAATGCTAAGCAACAAAATCAGACGCGAAGCCGATTGCTTGCTTTCAAACTGTCCGCCGTATTGCAGATAATGATCCCCGGGAAGAGGTACTTTTTCATATACCTGGTCTTTGATTTCCTTCACCGTTGTTCCCAGATCCCTCCCCTGCACATTGCAACTGATTGTAATTTTCCGTTGTGTGTTCTCGTGCGCAATGCTGTTGAGACTTGAAGTTTTCTCAATCGTCGCGATCTGCTGCAAGGGGATGAGTGTTCCATCCGGAGCATCAATCAGAGTATTCCGGATGGCATCCAGATTGACCCGCTCCTCTTCTGTCGCCCGCAGAATGATATCAAATGTCTTGTTGCCATCATATACCTGTCCGGTTACTTTTCCATTGAAAAAGATTTCGAGGTCCTCTGCCACTTTCCCTGACTGCAATCCATAGCGCTGAAGCGATTCGCGGTTGACGCTGATGAGAAGCTGTGGAATCATCACCTGCTTTTCAATCTGTACATCCACAACGCCCGGTATTTCCCTGATTGTTTCGGAAATTCTTCCGGCATCGGTTCGAAGTTGTGTCAGATCACTTCCGAAGACCTTGATCGCAACCTGTGCACGGACGCCGGAAAGCAAATGATCGAGCCGGTGAGAAATCGGCTGCCCGACATTCACAGTGACTCCGCGGAGAATATCGAGTTTTAACCGGATATCTTCCAGGATTTCATCACGACTCCGGTCAGTTTCTTTATCCAGCGCCACGTCAATTTCAGAGTTGGAAACCGGTTCCACATGTTCATCCAATTCTGCCCTGCCTGTTCGCCGGCTCACATGGCTTACTCCGGGTACCTGAAGCATCAATGTTTCTGCCAGGCTCCCGATCTTATTGCTTTCTTCCAGGGATGTTCCGGCAGGAGTGGATAGATTGATTGTAAATGTTCCCTCATTAAAAGGTGGCAAAAACTCGGTTCCGAAAAAAGGAACGATCGAAGCGGAAATAACGATCAATGCCACTGCCGTTCCGATGATCAGTTTCGGTCTTTTCAATCCCCAATGCAGCAGCTTTTCGTCGTATTTCTTGAGAAAACGTGTCAATCCGCTCTCATTTTTTTCGTGTCGCTTTTTGCCTGCAAGCAACCAGGCGCACAATGCAGGTGTGAGGGTAAGTGAAACCAGGAGCGAAGCAGCAATGGATGTGATGTATGCGATTCCCAGTGGGGCAAATATCCGGCCTTCCATACCCTCCATATAGAACAGCGGAATGAATACCAATACAACGATAAGGGTTGCATACACGATGGAATTGCGGACTTCAGAGCTTGCATCAAAAACTACCCGGAGCAAGGGCTTCGGTTCGGTTGCGGCATGGTTTTCCCGGATTCGCCTCAGCACATTTTCCACATCCACAATTGCATCGTCCACCAATTCCCCGATCGCAACAGCAAGACCGCCAAGTGTCAGCGTATTGATGGAAATTCCGAACCAATAAAATACGATCGCAGTGATTACCAGGGAAACCGGAATTGCGGTCAGGGTGATGATTGTCGTCCGGAAATTGAGCAGGAACAAAAACAAGATGATCACAACAAGAACAAAACCATCGCGCAAAGCGACAATTACGTTGTCAAGTGCATTCTCAATGAAATCCTTTTGTTGAAATATCTCCGGATTCAGTATAACATCAGGCGGAAGCGAGCCTTTCAATTCCATCAATGCCTTTTCCACGAGTTCAGTGACTGCAACGGTATTGGCATCCGGCTGTTTTTCAATGGTAAGAATCACGGCAGGTTTTGCGTTGATACTTGCATCACCGCGTTTCACCGCTCCTCCAAACCTGACTTCTGCTACCTGTGACAACAGGACAGGCAATCCATCCCGGTTCGAAACCACAGTTTTCTTCAGATCATCCAAAGAATTTACTTTTCCTACATTTCTGATCAGGATCTCCGAGCCGTATTGATTGAAAAATCCGCCGGTGGTATTTTGATTGGTGAGGGCCAAGGCTTCATCAATGTCATCAATGCTCAGGTTGAATTGTTTCAGCCTCGAAGCGGAAATCAATACCTGGTATTGCATCCGTTCACCGCCGATCGGGATAACCTGGGATATTCCCTTGATGCTCATCAGCCTTCGGCGGATGGTGAAATCAGCTATCGTTCTCAAATCAGATGCACTTGTACTGTCGGCCGAAATGCCAAGCAGCATGATTTGTCCCATGACCGAAGAAACCGGTCCCATGACCGGTGTGATTCCTGGCGGCAAAACAACAGTTTGCAATTTTTCTGCGACCAGCTGCCGGCTGCGATACACATCGCTATTCCAATCAAATTCCACAAATACCATTCCGATCCCGATGGCTGAACTGCTGCGAACCAATTCCACACCCGGGGCCCCGTTCAATGCAGATTCAACCGGAAGGACAATCTGCGTTTCTATCTCCTCCGGAGCCATTCCATTGGCTTCGAGAAAGATCGTGACCCGCGGCCGGTTCAGGTCTGGCAAAACGTCAACGGGAAGATTGACGATGGTAAATCCGCCATACACCATGATGAGCGCCGTGATGGCAACGACCAGCAAGCGGTTCTGCAGTGAAAATCGAATGAGTCGGTTCAACATATCTGAATGTATTTCACGATCAGGAATTGATTCACAGGTTGATCAGTGTTTGTGTCCCGGATGATCGTGGTTGTGATCGTGATCGTGATCATGCTTCTCAGTGGATTCAGAAACCGGTTCTGTGCCATTTTCAACACGAATTGTGAAATCAACTGTATGTAATTTTTCATCGGCCATGAATTGCAGCCATGCACGGTACATTCCTGCTTTCGCGAAGGTGGCGTGAAAATGCAGAATGGTTCCCTCCACTTCCGGATGAATGTGCAGAAATTCCTTTGTCCCTGTTTGTATGGCAACCATATGCCCTTTGGCGCCAAGATAATTTTGCAGGCTGTTTGCCGCATATACTTTTCCATTCCGGGTGAACACCCCGTCGAAGTGAATGGGCTTCCCGGAAATGAATTTCCCGTCATCCGGTTTCAGCTGGATGGAAAAATCTCCGGACTTAGCATAAATTTTCAAGGATGTAAAAACTTCAGCAGGAACGGAATTGCCGGATACTGAAATATTTATTTTTTCAAGCTGTTCCTTGCCTCCGGCTGGTTTATAGACGGCAAACAAATTATAGTTGCCGCCATGGGGAAATGAATCTGTAACGGTATATGATCCATCGGTCTGATATGCCGGATGAATGTGATCAAACCAGGACAAATCCCCGCTAACCAGGATGAGGTGAATTTTCTTTTCATGCACGGCGTCCAGTGGTATGGCTGTACCGGGACTTGACAGGTTGACCGGCGTAAATGCAAGCGAAGCCGGTTTTCCGGCTTCTATCGGCTCTGCCCCGGAAGAAAATTTCAATTGGAAATTTCCTGTTTGCGGAAAGGAATCCGCGGTTTTATGGTCTTGATTTTCTACAGTTTTTGATTCGCTTTCGCGGCAGGAATTGAAAAAACTGAATGCCGAAAGGAGGCAAATCCATAACAAAATTATCATCGTAGATTTCATATAATTTTGAATTAAGTATTTATGTTTTGTTATTGGTTGAGATAAATCATCTTCAACTGGTAACTGCCATTGGTTGCAACTCTTTCGCCTTCCCCGACTCCCTTGAGAATCGTCGTAAATCCGCCGTTGTTTGCTCCCAACTGCACATAGCTCACCGAAAACCTTTCTGCAGAATTCTTGATGAATACAAGCGGTTTCCCGTTGATGTCCACTATGGCGCTGTTTGGCAAAGCCAGTTTGCCGGATTCCTCCGCTTCAAAAACGCGAATGTTGACGAATTCGCCGATCTTGAAATCGCTGCCTGGATTCTTCATCTCAAACAAAACCTGCTGCGATTGGTTGCTGGGATTGATTTTTTGGGAAATGGAGAGTACTTGTACTTCTCCCGTTTTGTGGTTGTCATTGCTGCATTCGACAACATATTTTGCTCCTTTCACAATCCGATTGACGTCTCTGTCAAAAACCTGGGCCTCCACATAGACAGTGCCGAGATCGGTGATGGCAAACAGATCCTGGCTTGCATCAACAGTAGAACCCAAACTCAGAGTGAAATTTCCAAGTGTCCCCTGGATCGGGGAGTAAAGGGATAGGGTTGTTCCGCCTTTCGATTCAAAAAGTCTGACCTGGCTTTCGGCTTTCTGCAAACGCGCAGCAGCTTCCTCGAGGTCTTTTCCTGCGGCAATGTCTTTGATGGAAAGCAGGTTCTTGTAAATCGCTTCAGCGGCCTTCCTTTCGGCAAGCGCGTTGTTCTTTTCGGCAAGCAAGCTGATTTGCGAGGCAGCATCTATACTTTGCTCGATGACCGCCAGCAATTCTCCGGTATTCACATGTTGACCGACCCGAACCGGCAGTGACAGAATCTTCCCGGCCCAGGGAGCACTTACCACCGCATGCCCATCTCTGCCGGGCAAGATCGTGCCGAACAATTTTGTACTTTCCGCAAAATTCCCCGATTGAAATTTTCCGGTGAATACATCAAAAAGAAACTGAGTTTCTTTGGGCACACGGAATTCATTTGCAAAGGGGTTGCCAGGTTTTTTTGCCCCGTGGTCATCGTCGCCATGAGCGCTTCCCTGAGATACCGGCAAAATACATACGATGAATGCCAATACGATCGAATTCAACCTTTTGGACCGGGTCTGGAACTTTTTCTGGACCCACATTCCTGAACCAAGCCCGAGAAACAACGCCAAAAAGAGCAGGAACCAGATCTTCCAATTCCAGATTCCGGGTTGCACTGTTTCTCCGGGCGCAGCAAGGACTCGTCCGACTTCCACACTTTCCAGGAGGAACAAATCTGCACCTTGTGATGCATTTACCTGAATGGTGAGCGAGTATTTCTTCAATTCCGGGAATGTTGTTTCCAATTCGTATTCGCCCTCCCCTGTCTGGCTTGCATGAAAAGCAATAGCATCATCTTCGCGTGCGGAAATTTTCAACTCTGCTTTGTCAATGGGTTTATTGGAAGAAAATTCACTGATGAAAAGTTTCATTCTTGTCTGCTCGCCCGGCTTAACCGGATCATACCGCAACAAGAGTTCGTATTTTTCCGAAAATGCTTCCAATGAAAAAAAATTCTCGCCTGCCTGATTTGATCCGGCCTGCTCTTCTCCATGCTGGTGGTCTTCTCCACCTGAAGAAAACAGCAAAGAACCGGAAGCAATAAATAAGGCGATTGCCACAAACCATTCGATTGCCCTGATATTTTTCATAATTGACCGAGTAATGAATTCCATTGAATCACGGAAAGGTTGTATTTCAGTATTGTGTCGAGGTAATTTTTTTTGATTTCCCAGGCATCTGACCGCGTCTGCAGAACCGAAACGAAATCGCTGACACATGCATCAAACATCTTTTCTGCCGCCGAAATCAAATCCCCGGCTTGCTTCAGTCCGTCTTGTTCATACCAGGCAAGGGTTTCCCGGTAATTTCTGATGTCATTTTCTGTCTTTTGGAACAGATATTGAAGTTCCTGTTGCCGGGCGATCATATTCTGATCTGATATCTCCAGATTGGTTTTTGCTGCCTGAATGGCAGAGGCGTATTGCCAGAACCAAACGGGAATATTGATTCCGGCCCTGACGCGCAATGAGGACGGCGTATTTGCTGCTCCCTGGTTTATGTATCCGATTGTAAATCCGGGTATCGCTTTTTGCCTTTCCAATTGAAGAGATTTCCTGGCTACATTCATCAGCTGCTCCTGATACTGCAAAACCGGTGAAAATGCAGCTGAAATGGTGTCGGAAAATGACGGAACACTGAAGGAAGTGATTCCTGTTTTTTCCAACGGAACTACAACGATGCTGTCGGAAATTCCTGTATATATCTGCAATTTCTGCAATGCGCTTTTCGCATCAGATTTCGAACGCAAGAATTGGTTGTGAATCTCACCAGATGCCGTACTTGCATAGGTTTTTGCCACGAAATTAATTTCCCCCGCTGCAAATTTCCGGGAAGCAGATGCTGCCATAGAAGAATATAAGCTGTCCAGAATTCTGAGATTTTTCCATACAGCCAATGAATATTGAAGATCCAGATATGCCGCTGCTACCTGCATTTTGAATTCCGTTTCGGCAATCAGTTTTTCTTTTTCTGCCAAAACGACCAGCTGCCTGAAAAGCTGTCCTTGGCGGATATACACCGTAGGAGATTTGAATGATTGCAACACTCCTGCAGTCATAAATTCACCCGACGGACTTTCCATGGTAAAATCCGGATTGGCGAGATTGAATGCTGTTCCCCTGGTTTGCTCCCTGCTGCTGACCTGCAAAGCAGCTGCCTTGATCAAGGGACTCCTGCTCATCGCGATGCCGATTGCTTCTTTTTCGGTCAATCTGGTTTGTGCGTGAAGCAGAGAAGCAGCGAACATAGCCGTAAGAAGAATTGGAATTCGATTGATATTGCTCATTGTGATGCGGTTATAGGAATAAATAAACACATTATCGGAAATATCAGATTGAAATGCGATCCGCAGATGCACGATTGAACATCGGGAGGAAACAGGATCGCTGACAGGCAATCACGCCCGGCGAACCATTCCCGGATCAAACGGCAAATTCAGGAGGGCCCCGGAGGGAAAAAGAATGGAAAGGATAAATTTCTTCCGGTGGCGGACTTTCGGTGGGGCGGATCGTGCCGGATTCTCCGGATTGCGGAAGGAAGGCGTTGGCAGATGAATGTAAGCCGGCAGACGAATCAGGAAACAAAGAAAGGTCTGCCTGAAGTTCAGAGAATGAAGGAATATAAATGCCAAAGGAGGGTGAATGAACGAGATGCGGAGTATGATCATGGCTATGGCTTTCCCCATCCTCATGATGGTGGTAAGAATGCTCAGCTTCATGATGGGCAACAGCTTGTTCTATCGTTTCGTGGTGATGATGCGGTATAAAAGCATGCAGCATCACCAGGGAATAAGCGAATACCAGATGGCACAATATGAAATGTTTCAGGCGCACGGGAAACAAAGATAGGGAAATTGCCGAATTCAGGAGGAAAGAAGGGGTTCACCCAAAAACCCGGTTGTGGCCGGTTACAGGGAATTGACTCTTTTTCCTGTTACCTGTCATGCATTCCATTCCGCCTTCATTCCTTTCAACCTGTGGTTATTGGTGGCGAACGGTGGCAAAGGCAATTGCCTTTTGCCGAAGACAATTGTTACCCAATGGGCAAATATTTCCGTTCCGGAATTCAGAAATCATGCATAAGTTGCTCATGGGGAGGAGGATGGCGGCCCCGATGGATAAAATATATATGTATTATATATTACCATTCGATGATAATTATTTTTCTGACGCCGGAAATCTGAGTACATTCTGCTTCGAAACTTATTGGTTTCCCAGACCGTCCGGCGGTCATTTTCTATCCCGGCAATTGGACAGGTCCAGACCTGTCCCTGCATTTGGTTTTTTTCGGCGATGCCAAAATCATTCATGATTTCCACCCGGTGGCAGGGAAAGGCCGGGACCCATGTGTGTTCTTACTGTATCGGTACCGGGGGCAAGGGCCTTGTCCTTCTTTCCTGCTTGCCTGTCATGAAACTGACAATGATTTCAATGTTAAGTGTCCGCCAGCGGCTGCCGTTTGCTGCATCGGATGATGGCGCAATTGTCTTTTCGTTCAGCACCGAACTCAATCCGATTTCATAGAAAATGCCGAATCCGACTGCGCCGTATCCTGTAGGAAAATCAAATGAACATCCGAATGGTACTGAGATATAAAACGAATTTGATTTTGCGGCGCTCGTTGAATCCACATATCCTTCATGCTTCATCTGGAAGCCAATCAAATAGCCGGTTTGCGGGTTGAAAAATGAAAACCGGGGACCAACCTTCAAATCCATTTCCAGCGCTGTAAAACCGATGTTTGTGTTGTTGCTGAAGTCATTCATGATGACCGGCAGATTGGGGAAACCCCGGTTTGTGTTGCTCTTGTGCAGAAGATTACCTCCCAGTCTGAATCCGCCATTTGGAAAATAAGCCTGGTAAAATATTCCCAGCACCGCATTCGACCACCAACCCTCCCTCGCTTCATTCTCATCGCCCCGGTAAAAATGGTTGGCATCAGTTCCGAATCTGAAACCAACACTACGCTGTGCCGGAAGACACAAAAATGCAAACATCATACTCAAAAGGATCATGGGAAACCTGAATCCCTGCCTTCGCCTGGTTCCTATCAAACTTGCACCTCTACTTTGGAATTTCTTCACTCCTGTCCCGGTATTTTCCGGTATCATTCAAGGTTCCTGGTTCAGCAATTTGCTTCCGATATTCTTCATGTACTCAAACGCTGCACCCGCTTCATTCGGTATTTCCCCCTCCAGGATGGCCTCTCTAACCGCATTTTTGATCTCTCCAACGACACGCGATGGCGGAATCCTGAAATATTCCATGATCAGTTTCCCGTCAACCGGCGGCTGCCAGTTCCGCAAATGGTCACGTTCTTCTACTTCTTCGATTTTCTTCTCTACGATGTCAAAATTATAAAGATACCTCGCGACTTTATTCGAATCGCGGGTGGTAATGTCAGCCCGGCAGAGTTTCATCAGGTCCTCAAGGTCATCCCCTGCATCTACTATCAGCCGGCGTATCGCGCTGTCGGTGACGTGATCCTCAACCAATGCAATCGGACGAAGGTGAAGCCGGACCAATTTCTGCACATATTTCATTTTTGCATCCAATGGCAGCTTCAGATTTTTGAAGATGACCGGAACCATTCTTGAACCTTTGTCTTCATGCCCGTGAAAGGTCCATCCGACTTTCGGATCAAATCGTTTCGTAGCAGGTTTTGCAATGTCATGGAGAATGGCGCACCATCGCAAATACAACTTGTCAGTAAGTTGCGCCAGGTTGTCAAGTACTTTCAGTGTGTGATAGAAATTGTCTTTGTGACTTTTTCCCTGAATTGTATCCACTCCGTAAAGTTCCACCATTTCCGGAAAAAATTTAATCAGCAGTCCGGCGTCAAACAACATGCTTAACCCTACAGATGGTTTCGGTGAAAGGACGATTTTGTTAAATTCTTCGGTAATGCGTTCCTGGGAAATGATTGCGATTCTTTCCGAACAATCTTCAATGGCCGCCCAGGTATTGGCTTCGATACTGAAAGTCAATTGGGAAGCAAAGCGAATGGCGCGCATCATCCGCAAAGGATCGTCAATGAATGTTTCGGACGGTTTTCTTGGTGTGCGGATAATTCCATTTTCCAGGTCTTCCATTCCGCCGAAGGGATCAATCAACTCTCCGAAATCCTGAGGATTCAGGGAAATTGACATGGCATTGATCGTAAAATCACGGCGAAGCTGATCATCGGCAACCGTTCCTTCTTCTACAATGGGTTTGCGTGAATCGCGGCGATAACTTTCTTTGCGGGCGCCGACAAATTCAAAAACATAGTCTCCTGTACGAACCATCGCTGTCCGGAAATTCTCATATACGACAATTTCACCCGCTCCGGTTTTTTCAGCAAATGCCCGCGCAATGTCGGTACCGCTGCCTTCTACGACGATGTCAACATCTTTGCATTCGCGTTGGAGAATCAGGTCGCGTACAAATCCACCTACAATATATATGCGAAAATTCCCGGAATCTGCAAGTTCCCGGAGGGGTTCAAAAACGGGCAGGTTGATCGCCTTTTTGATCGGCTGCATTCATCAGGGCGCTGACTGCGAAAAGGAAGTCATGCCTGCTGCCGCGGTGGTGTAAAGGCTGTCAAGTTGCCCGGTGATGAGCGACGGATAAACACCAAAGAGCAGCACCAGAGCTGCCAGAATCGCGACGCCGGTGACCGGAGCCCAATTCCAGGTTGTCGCAGCCACAGGCTCTTCGGGTTTTCCAAAAAACATGGTCACGATCACTCGGATGTAATAATATGCTCCCACGACGCTCGTCAGGATACCCAAAATGGCAAAAAGCACCAGACCTTCCTTGATGATGGTAACAAACAGTATGTATTTTCCCATGAATCCGGCAAGGGGGGGGATACCGGCAAGTGAGAAAAGGAATAAAGAAAGTGCGGCTCCAAACCAGGGATTCCTCAGTCCCAATCCTTTCCAGCTGTTCTCATCCACATCTTCATGGCGGACTTCATACATTCCGATCAGCCCGAAGGCTCCGATATTCATCAGGGTGTATATAAACATATAGAATATCGCCGCCATCAGTCCCTGTTGGCCTGCACACAATGCCAGCATGACATATCCGGAATGGGCAATGCTCGAATAGGCAAGCAGCCGTTTCAGATTCGTTTGCTGGATGGCCACAAAATTTCCGTAGATCATCGTTAGCAATGCGAGAACCGCAATGGCTCCGAATACTTTTTCCCGGTCCACGACACCGGCATCCAGAATCGTGTTCAGCAACACTCCGAAAGCCACAAATGCTGCCATCTTGCTTCCTGTTGCCATGAATCCCGTCAGCGGAGTTGGAGTACCGGAATATACATCTGGAGTCCATGCGTGAAAAGGAAACGCAGATACCTTAAACAGGAATCCGACAAGAATCAGGGCCAGTCCGGGATAAAGCAATCCGGAATCAGCCAGATCTGCCATATTCATCATGGCATAATTCGTCGAACCGGAACCGCCATAAAGCAGAGCAATTCCGTAGAGGAAAAATCCGGTTGAGAAAGCTCCCAACAGAAAATACTTCAGGCCGGCCTCATTGGATTTCAGGTCCCGCTTAAACATCGCCGCCATAATATAGAGGCAGATAGACATGGTTTCGAGTCCGATAAAAGTGATGATCAGATCCCGGGCATTGGCGAGGAGAATCATCCCGACGACGCAGAAAACGAGAAGTGCATAAACTTCATCAATGGGTTTGTCCTGCCGTTTCAAAAAATCACCAAGGAAGAACAGGGTAAACAAACCTGATGCGCATAGGAAAATAATAATCAGCGAAGCCAGTCCGTCGGTGGCGATCATCCCTCCCAGCCCAAGCATTCCCGGATCGGTGATTCCCATATAATGGAAAGCGGTTTTCATCAGGCGCTGGTTGTCATTAACCGGAATGGAAAGGACGATGGCGCCGGCAAATCCGATGATACTGATCAGGGGAAGGACAGAACGAACTTTGAATGCATCCAGAAGCATCAGCATAATCCCCGTAATCACGAGGAAAATGATGGGAATGATCAGAACCAGGTCGTTATTGAACATAGATTCGTAAGAATTGCGCTAAAATAAACACATAGGGGCTTAGAACCAAAGCCGGCATTGCCAGGCAAGAGAAAGGTGAAATTTGGCAAACAGGAAAATAGAAGTCAGAAAGGCAGGAGTCAGTCGTCAGTATTTTTGGTGTAAGGGCAACGGTTTGCCCTTGCCCTTCATTCGGCAGAAGTGGAGGAGTAAAAAGTCGCCAGGCAAGGAAGAAGTAAAAAGGGGGAAATTGAGACGTCCACAGGGAGCCTTCCCTTGTCTTTTGTCTTTTGTCTTTCGTCTTTTCTCTTTTCTCTTTTTCCCTGCCTGGAACTTTGACCTTTTTTCTTCTATCATTCCCTCAAAACCTCTTTTGCCCCATCCGGCTTCAATTTTACAATCCGGGATGGCTTAAGTCCGGGCATCTTCCGGCGGGACCGGAAAATGTAATCAACTCCGTTGATAATTTCCGGACTGATATCATCAAAATTGCCGGAAAAGAATTCGCCGCTGACATTAGCTGAAGTAGAAACCAGTCCGCGGCCGATTTCGTGAATCAAGGCGCGACACATGGGATCTGCGGTGATTCGGATTGCAATGCTGCCATCGGCGGCCAGTAAAGCGGGTGCACAGAATCTGCCCTTGTCCAGAATAAAAGTAACCGGGCGACCGGAGGACATTTCCGAAACAATTGCTCCCGCAGGGGCCGAACCGGTGTACTTCTGAAGCATTTCCATCGAATCCACCAAAATGATCATGCTTTTCTCCTGTTTCCTCTTCTTCAGCTGAAAGCACTTCTCTACCGCAAAATCGCTTTCTGCATTGCACCCGATTCCCCAAATCGTATCGGTCGGATAAAGTATGATGCCACCATTCCGGAGAACTTCAAAAGCAATGGCGACCTCCTGCCGTTCAGAAGAACTTAGTTCAGGAATCCGCATAAAATCTTGAAATTCAAGCGAATAAAGACTATTGTTGGAATTCTTTGGAGTTTCATTCCTTTGTACTAAATTACCTAACAAACGTTAGGTAGCTCATCAGGATGAAACTCCAAACCGGCGAAAAATTAGACAGAAAATCGCAAATCACCGAACTCGCGGAAACATTTTTCCATGAGCGCGGATTTCTTGCAACCAGCATGCGGGATCTTGCCAAAGGATTGAAAATCGAACCTGCAAGTTTATACAGCCACATCAAATCAAAGGATGAATTGCTGTGGGAAATTTCCAATCGTTGTGCCGGGGAATTTTTTGCAACTGTGGTGCCGGTCGCCAAAAGCGGATTGAATACCCGCGGGAAACTGACAGAGATGATCGTAGCCCATGTCGAAGTAGTTTGCCGGAACCTCAGGGCTTCTGCAGTTTTTTTTAATGAATGGAAGCACCTGGCCGAACCGCGCCGGAGTGAATACGCAAACAAAAGAGATGAATATGAAGGATTCTTCCGGATGGTGATCGCCGATGGCATCAGAGAAAACCTGTTCATTCATTTTGATGAAAGGTTTTCTGCCCGGGCGATTCTCTCTGCTTTGAACTGGACTCACACCTGGTACCGCAAAGACGGAGAATTGAAACCGAGGGAAATCGGAGAACACCTGTCCAAGATTCTTCTTGACGGATTGGTCAGAAAGATCTGAGGATGATGGAAAAATTATTTTTATAAATGATTGATTCTTAACGAATTAGTAACCAATATGTACGGAAACCTGAGTATCACCGAACCCGATAACCTGGGAACGAAAATCGAAGATGAGGATCCCGGATTGCTTGCAGAATTTGAATCGCGGATTGAAGCGGGTGAGAAGATTGAACCCCGCGATTGGATGCCGTACGAATACAGAAGACAATTGATCCGGATGATTGAGCAGCATGCTCATTCAGAGATCATCGGCGCATTGCCCGAAGGTACCTGGATTACGAGAGCGCCGGGATTCCGCCGGAAGCTCGCACTCATGGCGAAAGTCCAGGACGAATCAGGTCATGCACAATTGCTTTATTCGGCTGCCGAAACTCTCGGCAAATCGAGAGAAGCGATGATCAATGACCTGATCAGCGGCAAATCCAAATACTCCAATGTATTTAACTATCCGGCAAAAACCTGGGCGGATACCGCTGTCATCGCTTTCCTGATTGATGCTGCCGCAATCGTAAATCAGACCACCAATTCCAAAGGGTCGTACGGACCCTATTGCCGCGCATTGGAGAGAATCTGCTACGAAGAATCATTTCACCTGAAATACGGCCATGACAGCGTGGTGTTCCTGGCAACGGGTACGCCGGAACAAAGGCAAATGCTTCAGGAAGGCCTCAACCGCTGGTACAAGCCAATCCTGCATTTTCACGGTCCCCCGGACAAAGACTCGGTGCACACCGGAAAGCTGGTGAAATGGAAGGTAAAACTGGCTACGAATGATGAAATGCGTCAGCAATTTCTCGATATGTACATTCCGAAAATATTTGAACTCGGGCTGACATTTCCGGATCCCAACCTGAAGAAAAATGAGACGACCGGTGAATGGGAGTTTTCAGATCCCGATTGGAATGAATTCTTCGAAGTGATCAAGGGCAACGGCCCCTGCAATGCGGAAAGGATTGCGGTGCGGCGATATGCCGAAGAAAACGGACGCTGGGTGCGTGAGGCGCTCAAACGCAAGGATGAAATATACGTCACTCCCCTGGCATGAGTTTTCATATCCATCAAACCAGATTTACGACAAAACCTGTTTTATGAACATCAAATCATTGGATCCCCGTGTCAGCCGCATGGAAATCCCGGAAGCTCCCGGCTACCCGGAGATGAAAGAACTTGATCAATGGCAAACCTATGAGGTGTTTCACCAAACCTCGCGCGGAACCCATCACCAGCATGTGGGTTCGGTTCACGCCCCTTCCGTGGAATTGGCAATCGTATTCGCCAAAGAACAATACGCCCGGCGGATGAAATGTGTAAACCTCTGGGTCGTAAAAACTGCAGATGTTTTTGCTACACCCTACGAAGACGATGATATGTTCCAGCCTGCAACTGACAAAAGCTACCGGGAGGCATTCGGATATAAAAACAAGGAAATCATCAGGGAATACCGCGAAAAAAGGAATGCAGAAGATGGAATAGAACCCCAGGAACAACCCAAACAACGTTCTCGTGTTGTAATCAGGAAAAAGCAATAATCATGAAACCAGAATTATTGAAAGATCTGATCCTGCGAATCGCTGATGACGAATTGGTCATCGGTCACCGCAACAGCGAATGGACAGGCATCGGCCCCATCCTGGAGGAAGACATTGCTTTTTCCTCTATGGCACAGGACGAGATCGGGCATTCCCAGGCATTGTATATTATGCTGAAGGAATTCTGCGGAATGGGCGAACCGGACCAGGTTGCATTTAACCGGCAGAAAAATGAATACCGGTGTTCACAGTTTGTCGAATTGCCGAATACGGATTACGCATTCAGCCTCGCCAGACATTTCTTATATGATCATGCTGAATCCATCCGTCTGAAATCCTGGATCAAATGCGCATTTGAGCCGCTGGCCGGACTTGCGGCTAAAATTTTGCGTGAGGAAAAATACCATCTTTTGCATGCAGATACATGGATGGCGCAACTGGGTAACGCCACCACAGAAAGCAACCGTCGCATGCAGGCAGGTCTTGATCTCGCGCTTCCGGCTGCTTATTCTCTCTTTG
>Ga0247727_10010656_pt1 | contig 16235 bp, 21 predicted proteins | sample WisWelCaveWW1625_FD_202498 | JGI IMG/M metagenome (GOLD analysis project Ga0247727, IMG submission 202498) | Biofilm microbial communities from Wishing Well Cave, Virginia, United States - WW16-25 | ecosystem: Environmental > Aquatic > Deep subsurface > Groundwater > Cave microbial mat | place... | reverse complement strand
ACAGCAGGGTCGCGTACATCCCCGGCTTGAGCAGCCCGCCGCGATTCGGCAGCTCCACCCGCACCCGCGCCGTGCGGCTCTCCGCGGTCACGACCGGCCAGACGAAGCTCACGCGACCCGGGAACGAGCGGCCGGGGTAGGCGGCGAACTCGGCATGGCCGGGGGCACCGCGCCGGATCAGTGCGAGATCCTGCTCGAACACTTCGCCTTCGATCCACACGGTCGAGAGATCGGCGAGCCGATAGAGCTTCATCCCCGGCATCACCGCCTGGCCGGCGACGACCATCTTCTCGAGCACCACGCCGTCGAACGGCGCGCGCAGCGTGAGGGTCTTCGTGACCTCGCCCGTTTCCTCGAGGCGGGCGATCTGCTCGACCGAGATGTCCCAGTAGGCCAGGCGGCGGCGCGACGCCGCCACGAGCTCCTGGGCGTTGCGCCAGGCTTCGGCCTCCGTAGAATCGACGGACCGGGCGAGGCGCCGGGCGGTGAGCAGCTCCTGCTGCGCCGCCACCAGCATCGGGCTGTAGAGGGTGAGCAGCGGCTCGCCCCGCTGCACCGCAACCCCGGTCGCGTTGACGAACAGCTCTTCGACGTAGCCGTCGATCTTCGGCGTGATGTCGGCGAGATTCGGCTCCGCCGGCACCACCTGGCCGACCGTGCGGACCCTGCGCGCCAGCAGGCCCCGCTGCACGACGGTGTAGGTCACGCCGATGGCGCGCGCCTGATCGGGGGTCAGGTGCACGGGCTCGCGCCCGAGGCCTGCACCCGTATCCGCCGCCCCGGTCGCCGCGGTCATGGCGGCGTGCTCGTCCGGCGTCATCCCGGCCATCTCGCCGGGCTCGGAGTCCTTGCGGCAGGCGCCGAGCAGCAGCCCGGCGACTGCGACGAATGCGACCACGACGCGCTTCATGGCGCCCCTCCCCCGGGCGCGCCCGGGCTCAGCGTCAGCGAGCGCCCGAGCAGGGCTTCCAGCTCGCCCACGGTCTGGTGGAAATCGGCGCTCAGGCGGTAGGTCTCGATCTCGTAGCGGTTCACGGTCATTTGATTGTCCACGAGTTGCATGAAGGGGACGCGCCCCACGCGATAGGTCGCGAGCGCGGCCTGGACCGCGCCGCGGGCCTGGGGCAGGATGCTCGAGCGGTACAAACGGCCCAGGTTGCGGTCCTGCACGGCCCGAGCCCGGAGCTCGACGACCCGCGCCACCGTCTCGTTCCGGAGGTTCCGGAGCTCGGCCTCCGACATGTCCCGCGTCGCGGCCATCTGGCGGCGCATGGGGAGCTGCTTGGAGCCCGCGAAGATCGGCAGGTTCACCCCGAGCATGAGGCTCACCATGTCGGGATACGCGGGCCGGCGTTGATAGGCGAAACCGACCTGGAAGTCGGGATAGAGCTCGCGGCGGGCGGCGGCCAGCGACGCCTCGGCGGCCGCCACCCGCTCGGCGCCGGCCACGAGCGCCGGCCGGTCCTGCAGCGCGAGCGTCACGAGCGAGTCCACGGGGGGCAGGTCACCCGCCGGCTCGGGCAGCTCGAGCGCCCCAATGGGGCTCGTCGCGTCCCGATTCAGGAGCGCGTTCAGGCGCGCGGCGGCGGCGACCCGCTCCTGGGCCATGCGGGTGATCTCCTCCCCCATCCGGGCGACCTCGACCTGGGCCCGGAGCACGTCCTGCTGGATCCCCGTGCCCACGGCGTACATCGCGGTGCTCACCTCGAGGAACTCCCGCAGCAAGCCTTGGGTGCGGTGCATCACCTCCAGCGCCCGATCGGCGAAGGCGGCCTCGAAGTAAGCCATGCGGACCTGAGCCGCGAGCATCCGGGCCTGTTCCTCCGCGTCGGCGGACGCCGCGGCGGCGCCGTGCCGGGCGGCGCGACGCGCGCCGCCCAGCTTCCCCGGCCACGGCAGCATCTGCATCAGCTGCGCCTGGTTCATGGTCATCGGGTCCATGGTGGACCCGAACTCCGAGGTCATGCGGTTCATCAGGGCGAGCTGGAGCTGCGGGTCGGGGAGCGCCCCCGCTGGCCCGACGCGCTCGGCGGAGGCCACCGCCGCAGACCGGGCTGCGCGGAGCATGGGATTGGCCTCGAGCGCGATCCGAACCGCCTCAGCCACCGTCAACGTGTCCGGGGGGGCGGCTTGCGCGGCCACGCCGCCAGCGGTTGCCCCCGCCAACAGCGTGACCGCGAGGAGCTGCGACGCCGACTTCATGGCCGTGCTGCCAGCGCCGGCCTGGTGAATACGGCGCCGACCGTGAGGGTCGAAGCCTGCGTGTCGAGCTGCGTGTTCATCTGATCCTCCAAGCGTGCCGGCCTCGTGGCCGGCAAACGTGCAAGCGCGGCCCCGGAGGAGCCCGGGGCCTACACGACTCGCCGTGCGGCGAGGAGGATCAGCTGTTGGGAGGTGGGGTCGGAGGACCGAGCGGAAGGAGGTCGGCAGGCCGCGAGATGGGAAGAGGCGCCGACAGTCCCCGCGGGACGGCCACGGCGAGAGACGGAACGGGCGGATACAGGGCCGGCGCCAGGCCGGTGCAGCCCAGAGCGGCGACGCACACGCCCACGTCGGCGTGGTGGCAGCCGTGCCCTGCGGCCGGCACGAGCGCGGTCTGCGCTTCCCCGGCCGGCGGGCACTCCCGCGAGCCGCCTGCCTGCACACCGGCCAGCGGCGCGAGGAGCAGCGACAGCACGAGGCTCGCGGACACGAGGCCCGCGAGCGCGCGCTCGACCAGGGACTTCCTCCGTGCGTTCACTCCCGGCTCCGGATCGAAGCTAACACATTCGCCCGCGCAAGGGGGGGCCGGCGATCGTGGCCTAGGGACGCTGCGCCGGGGGCCGTGCGGGCTGCATCGGCCGGGGTCCCATCGGCATCCCCTGCGGACCGCGTCTTGCGCGGCCTACGCTAGGTTTGTCGAGATCGTTCGCTGAGGAGATCGGCACATGGAGACGATGATCGGAAGCCGTTGCTGCTCGCCGCTGCGCTGGTGGCCTGGCCCTGCTTGGCCGCGGCGCAGCGAGCCGCCGATTCCCTGCCCCCGGGGGTCACCCCGGCGCTCATCGCCGACGGCGAGAAGATCTTCAAGGGCGCCGGGCTGTGCCACGCGTGCCACGGACCCGACGGCAAGGGGATCGAGGCCATCAAGGCACCGAACCTGACCGATTCGGTGTGGCTCCACAGCAAGGGCACCTACGACGACATCGTGGGGCAGGTCACCACCGGCGTGCCGAGCGACCGGTCCAAGGGGGGAGGAGTGATGGCACCGCGCGGCGGCACGCCGCTCACCGACGCGCAGGTGCGGGCGGTGGCGGCCTACGTGTGGAGCCTGCGGGAGCGCCCGGGGAAGCCCTGAGCGCGGCAGCGTAGCCTTGACAGCCGCACGCGTGTGAGGACGATGAGGGAGTCTTCACAGACGGTTCCCATTGTCTTGCGCCGACCGGAGGAGTTTGTGTCCACAGGGTCATTCCACCAACGAAGAGGATGACGGGACCATGACGACCTCTGTGGTGATCGGGGCGGCGCTGGGCCTGGTGCTGGCGGCCTCAACCGGCGCCGCCCAGACACCTGCTGCTACCGCAACGCCGGACGGCGCCGCCCTGTATCGGCAGCACTGCAAGACGTGCCACGGCTCGACCGGCACGCCGCCTCAGCGCATGCTGGCGAAGTACAAGGACCTGCCGACCCTGGATTCCGCCTTCATCGCCGCGCGCTCGGATGACTCGCTCGTGGTCGTCATCCGGGACGGCATCGGCCGCGACATGAAGCCATTCAAGGAAAAGCTGACGGCGCAGGAGATCGCGGCGGTGGCGCAGTTCCTGAGAACGCTGGGGGCCTCGAAAGCCCCGTAGGAGCTACGGCGCGGGGGGCGGCGGGGGGAAGGTGTCGTACAGCTGAGGCTCCACCTCCGGCCCGGCGCGGCCACGCAGCGACGTGAGATAGCGCGCCAGCTCCTCGATTTCCTGGTGCGTCAGCGCCGGGGGGCCGTACGAGGGCATGCGCGACTCGGGATGGAACCGCGCCGGCTCCTCCATAAAGCTGTGCAACCAGCCTGCCGAGTGGCGCAACCCGACCTCGGTGAGATCGGGACCCTCCTCGCCGCCCTGCCCCGCAATACGGTGGCACCCCGCACATTGCTGCGATTGATACAGCGCCCTGCCGGCCCGCTCCACCGACGTGAGCGGCCGGCCCACCTCGCCCGGCTCGCCCACCCCGGCCCCTCGGACGGCGGCGCCGATTAGGAAAGCGGACCCCCCCAGGAGCACCGTGAGGCAGAACAGCGCCACCGGGCGGTGCCGCAGGTTGCGGGTGCTTCCCCGATCGAACAGGGGGAGCGTGAGGAGGACTACGACGAGCGCGGTGGGCACGCCCACGGCGACGAGGCTTTCGAGCGAGCCGGGCACGTGCTTGAGCAGCTCGTACACCGGCAAGAAGTACCATTCCGGTCGCGGCACGTAGGCCGTGTCCGTCGGGTCGGCCGGCGGCTCGAGCGGCGCGCCGAAGCGCACGGCGAGCAGCACGATCGCGGTCACCACGGCCAGCGCCACGATGGCGTCCTTGCCAATGATGTCCGGCCAGAACCGCACGCCGCCGCGCTTGGTCGCGGCATACGCCTCGCTGTAGTAGCCGGGATACGCCGGGTCGCTCGTGCGGGCCGGCGCTCCCTGCTCGAGTGCTCGGGGCAGCGGGGCGATCCCCTGCCGGATGACGATCACGATATGCAGCAGCACCAGGATGCTGAGCAGGAGCGGCAGCCAGAGCACGTGGAAGGCGTAGAACCGAGTCAGCGTCGCGGCGCCCAGCGCGGCGCCCCCCCGGAGCAGGGCGACGAGCGCCGCGCCGATCCCGGGACTGGTGCCCGCGATGTTCGTGCCCACCGCCGTCGCCCAGTAGGCCTTCTGGTCCCAGGGCAGCAGGTAGCCCGTGAAGCTGAACCCCATCACGAGCCCGAACAGTCCGACCCCCACCAGCCAGTTGGCCTCGCGCGGATACTTGTAGGCACCCACGGCGAACACCCGGATCATGTGCGCGACGATCAGCACGACCATCGCGCTCGCCCCCCAGTGATGCATGCCGCGCAGGAACGCCCCGCTCGCCACTTCCCGCTCGATGTAGCGGATACTGTCGTAAGGCGGAACGTGACCGGCCGGCCGGCGGGGACGCGGAGCTCGCTCGGGGCGAACGCGAACATCAGCGCCACCGCCACGACCGTCGCGCCGGTCGAGTCCACCGTGACGCCGCGCGCGGCGAACCGCGGGTCGCTCCAGACCGTCGCCGGGTCGATCGTCTCCACGTGGCTCGGGGGCCGCAGCGCGCTCGCCGCCGTGGTGACCCCGACGGTGACCAAGAAGGCGAGAATGAGGACGCCCACCGCCCACATCCAGATCTTCTCGTAGAGCGGCACGTTCATGGCTTCACCCCTCCGCGGTAGAGGTACGTCAGGTAAACGGCGAGCCAGGCCATGAGGAAGACGAACCCGTAGAGGGCCATCAGGAACAGGGTCCCCCTCGGGTGACCGTCGCGCCACGGCTGGCGGGGCATGCGTGCGCTCCTGGTTGGGGTGGGATGAGGAAGGTCAGGTGTGGGCCGGGGCCGGCAGCTCGACCTCGAAGCGCGCGCCCGCGCCGTTGACGTTGGCGGCACGGATCTGGCCGCCATGCAGCCGGGTGATGGCCGCCGCCACCGACAGCCCGAGCCCGAGCCCGGTGCCGGTGCTGCGGGCCTGGTCGGCGCGGTAGAACGGCTCGAACACATGCGGCAGATCCTGCGGCGCGATCCCGGACCCCGAGTCCTGGACCGCGAGCCGCATGACGGCGTCGCTCGCCTGGGTGGTCACCCCGATGGAGCCCCCGATCGGCGTGAACTTCACCGCGTTCTCGAGCAGCTGCTCCACCAGTCGCTCCATCAGGGCCGGATCCACGGCCACCACGGCGCCCGAGGGGTCGAGGGTGGCGCGCACCGTGAGGTCCCGCTCCTCGATGACGTGGCGGAGACGCTGGACGCCGCTCTGGACGAGGGCGTTTACGTCGGTGGGCACCCGCTGCGGCTCGATGAGGTGCGCCTCGGCCCGGGTGATCAGCAGCAGGTCCTCACTCATCGCCGTCAGCCGGTCGATCTCCTCCAGGCCGCTTCGCAGGACCCGCTGGTACTCGCGGGGCGAGCGCTCGGCGCGCAGCGCCACCTCCATCTCGCCGCGCAGCGCGGTGAGCGGAGTTCGCAGTTCGTGACTGACATCCGTGGTGAGGCGGCGCTGGCTGCGGAAGGCGTGGTCCAACCGCTCGAGCATCCGGTTCAGGACCGCGACGAGCCCCCGGTATTCGTCGGTATCCGCGTGGGCGGCGATCCGCTGGTCCAGCGTGCCGGCCTGGATGTGGGTCGCCTGGTCCGTGATCTCACCCACCGGCCGCACCGCGGATCCGGCGAGCTGCCACGCCCCTACCAACGTCGCACCGGTCCCCAGGACGATCACCGCGCCGAGGACCGCGAGCAGGCGGCCCTGGACGGAGCGAATCGGGCGGAGCGAGGCCGCGACCTGGATGACGCGGTCCCCTCCTACCCCGGCCAGCTCCGCCTGGCGGTAGAACGTGCGCACCGGGCCGTCGCGCCAGGACCCGCTGCTCCACACGCGCTGCCCCGCGGCCGCGCGCCGCAGCACCGCGGTGTCGCAGGGCAGGTCGGCCGCCCAGCGCGGCAGCGCGTGCAACGCCTGGCCCGCGCCGTCCCGCAGCACCAGGTAGCGGTTCACGTCGCGGGCATACGCCCCCGGATCGGCGGCGAGGAGCGGCTCCGCCCCTCCCGCGGTGAGATCCTTCAGATGTTCGCCGTAGATGAACGATGCCGCCGCGAGACCCTGGTCGAGCTGATGCTGAAGGATCCGCGCGGCGCCCCAGCAGATCACGGCCGACGCGCCGGCGAGCCCAACGGCCATCGTCGCCGCGAACCGCACGGCGAGGGTCCGCCGGAGCGACCGGCTCACGCGTCGACTCGGTCCGGCAGCTGCAGACGGAACCCGACGCCGCGCACCGTTTCGATCAGGTCCATCCCCACGGCGTGCTTCAGCTTGCGCCGCAGATTCCCGACGTGCACGTCGACGACGTTGCTCTCGGGGTCGAAGTGCATGTCCCACACCTTCTCGAGCAGCTCGGTGCGCCGCACGACTTCCTCGGGGTGCAGCAGGAAGTGCTGGAGCAGGTGGAACTCCTTGGGGGTAAGGTCGAGCGTCTTGCCGTTCGCCCGGGCCTTGTGCTTCAGGCGGTCGAGCTCCACGGGGCCGTAGTTGAGCAGCTCGGTGCGGGCCGAGCCCCCGCGCCGCAGCAGCGCCCGGACCCGGGCGAGCAGCTCGTCGAACTTGAACGGCTTGGTCACGTAGTCGTCCGCCCCGGCGTCGAGCCCGCGGACCACCTCTTCGGTCGCATCCCGCGCGGTGAGCATCAGGATCGGCGTCTTGCGGCCTTCGCGCCGCAGCTCGGCCGCCACCTGCAGGCCCGTCTTCTTGGGGAGCATCACGTCGAGCACGACGAGATCGTACTCGTACACATGCGCCAGCATCGTCGCTTCGTCTCCGTCCGGCGCGACATCGACGGCGTAGCCTTCTTCGCGGAGACCCTGCTCGATGAAGCCCGCGACTTTGCGATCGTCTTCCACGACGAGGATCTTCATGGGGACACTCTACGCCTCAGGCGCTGAACCGACGGTAAAGGAATCCTGAAGGAACCTTCATGTCGACGGGGGCTCGGGCGGCAACGTGAGCGTGAACCGGGCGCCCTCGCCCGGCTCGCTGGTCACGGTCAGCCGGCCGCCGAGCAGCCCGGCCAGGCGCCGCGACACCGCCAGGCCCAGCCCGGACCCCAGCCCGGCATGCGGATCGACGCGCTCGAACGGCTCGAAGATGAGCGCTTGCTGCTCCATCGGGATCCCGGGACCCCGGTCCCTCACGTGGAAGTGCACCCCCGGCGAGGCGGCCTCGACGCAGATCTCGATCGCCGACCCCTCCGGGCTGTGCCGCACGGCGTTCGACAGCAGGTTGACCAGGATCTGCTCGAGGCGCATGGCGTCCGTCCGCAGCCGGGCCGTCGCCGCCGCGCCGTAGCGCTCCTCGATCCGGACCCGCTTCGCCTCCGCGCTGGGCCGGAGGCCGGTGATGGCCCGCTCGACCGCCCGCCGCGGCTGCACGTCCTGCCACACGGGCCGCATCTTGCCGGCATCGAGGCGGGTGAGATCCAGCAGGTTGTTGAGCAGGCCGATGGTCCGCTCGGCGGTTTCGTAGACTTCGCGCCCGGCCCGGGCCGCCGCGTCCGGCGACTTGGCGCCGATGACCCGCTCAGCCCAGCCGTACACCCCGGTGAGCGCGTTCCGCAATTCATGGTTCATCATCGCGAAGAACAGGTCGCGCTGCTGCTGCAGCGCGCGCAGCTCGTCCAGGAGCCGAGCGTTCTCCACGGCGAGCGCAGCCTGCCCGGCCAGCAGCACGGCGATGCGCTCATCTTCCTCGGAGAACTCCGCGGCGGCCACCTTGTCGGTGAGATAGAGATTCCCGAACACCCGACCCCGGGCGACGATGGGCACGCCGAGAAAGGACATCATCGGCGGGTGGTGGGGTGGGAAGCCGTAGCGCTGCGGGTGGGCGCCGATATCCCGGGTGCGGATCGGCTTGCCCTCGCGGATCACCAGGCCCAGCAGGCCGTGGCCCCGGGGCGTGTTGCCGATGCGCGCCCGCTCGGCCGCGCTCAGGCCCGACGTCACGAACTCCGCGAGGGACGCCCCATCCTGGTCGAGAACGCCGAGCGCCGAGTAGCGCGCGTCCAGAACCTCCCGGGCCAGATCCACGACCCGCTGCAGCACCTGCGTGAGCGAATGCTCGGACAGGATCGCGGCGCCTGCCGACAGCAGGCGCTCGAACCGCCCCTGTACCCGCGCGGCTTCATCGTGGCTCACTCCACCCACCTCCGCCCACCGGCCGGCTTCCGACGCCCCGGCACCGTAATGGCGCGCCCCGGCGGGTGGCTAGGCCGACTGGTTGCCCCAGTTCTCACGCTCGCTTCAGGGTGGCTTCAGGCGGACCGCGATAAGCTGCGGCAACAGAGGGGGATGCGATGCAGTTCACCAGGATCATCGCGGCCGTCGACCGGTCGCCCGCGGGGATGCACGCGTTACGCGTCGCGGCGCAGATCGCCGCGGCGGCCGACGCCCACCTCGCCGTGCTCCGCATCGTCGAGAACCCGTGGGAGTACCTCGACCCCAGCGTGGTGGAGGGGCACCGCCGCTTGCGTGCGGGTTCGTTCGCCGACGAAGCGGGGACGGCGGCGGCGCGGGAGCTGGAGAGCCTTGCCAGTTCCGTCGCCACCGCGGCCCGCCCGGAGCCGATCGTCCGGTTCGGCCTGCCCGCCGTCGCGCTCGCCCGCTGGGCCGAGCTCGACGGGGCGGACCTGCTCGTGCTGGGTCGGCAACCGGTCGGCGAGTTCGAGCGCCGGCCGGCAGGTCGCACCCTGACCGGGACGGTGCGCCGGGCCCGGCTGCCGTGCCTGATCGTCCCATTCGGCCAGCGCACCTGGGGCCGGGTGCTCGCGGCGCTGGGCTCGAGCCCAGGGTCCGACAGCGTGCTCGAGCGCGCGACGGCGTTCGCCCAGCTCTTCGGCAGCGAGCTGTTCCCGCTGCATGTCGAGGCGCGAGGCGCAGCCGCCGCTGGGGCCCCGCACCACCTCCCCGTCCCGCGCGGCGACGCCGGCCCGGCCGGCGCCGTCGCCGCAGCGCCCGCCCTGGTCCGACAGGGCGATGCAGCGGGAGAGATCCTGAAGCTGGCGCGCGACGAGGGGATGGACGTCATCGCCATCGGCTACCACCCGGGCGCGGTGGCTCCTCCCGACGCAAGCGGCGTGGGACCCCGGGTGCTGCACCGGGCGCGCTGCGCGGTGCTCACGGTCCCGGTGTGAGTTGAGGGAGCAGGGAGCGGGGAGCAGTTCCCCGCGGTGCAGAATCGGCGTGCGGACCGAGGGAACTAGAACGGGCAGCTCACGGTGGCGCGACGGCCGGCTTCGATCCGGGTCATCTCGATCCGCGTTTCGAGCAGCTGCCCGACATGGTCGGGCGGCTGAAAGTCGAGATCGAGGAGATTGCAGGAGGCCTGAGGTGGCCGCCCTGGCGCGCCAGGGCGCGGGACCTGCTAGATTCCCTCGCCCTGAACGTCGCCCTCGAGCCCTGAGACAGTTCTGAACCCCTGGCCCCCGACGCTCGCCGCCGTCCTGGTCATTAGCGCCGTCCCGCTCGCGGGCCTGCTCGCGCTCGGCCGGGACGACCGGCGGCTCGAGAATGCCCTCCATCACCTCGCCAGCTTCGCCGCGGGCGCCCTCCTGGGCGGTGCGTTCCTGCACCTCCTGCCCGAGGCCATCGCCCGGCGCGGCCCGGCGCCGGCGGTGTTTTTCTCGCTCATCGGGGCGTTCGTCGGCTTCTTCGTGATCGAGAAATTCCTCTGGCACCACGGCCACGACCTGGCGGGCCCCGAACGCAGCCATTATCACCCCCTGGCAACCCTCAACGTGCTCGGCGACGGCCTGCACAACCTCATCGACGGCATGGTGATCGCCGCCGCGTTCGCCAGTGACCCCACCGTGGGCCTGGCGGCGACCATCGCTGTCGCGTTCCACGAGGTGCCTCAGGAGCTGGGCGACTTCGCGGTCCTGGTGCGGGGCGGCGTGCCGGTGCGGCGCGCCATCCTGCTCAACTTCGCCTCGGGGCTCACCGCCGTGCTGGGCGCCGTCGTGACGCTCGCCGTGGGCCAGCGCGTCGCGGGTTTCACGACCGCCCTGCTCCCTATCGCCGCCGGATCGCTGATGTACATCGCCGCCGCGGACATCGTGCCCGAGCTGCAGCGCGAGCGCACGGGCGGAGGCGGCGGTGCCGTGGCGCAGGTCGCATTGATGATCCTCGGGATCGTGGTCGTGAGCCTGCCGCAGCTGGTGCGGTGAGGCTGTGCCGTCCCCCGGGGCCGTCGAGGAGCGCCAGGAGACCTGACCGGGGCGGCAGGCGCGGGGAGGCGGGCGTCGGTCGGACTGCGTAGATTGTGTCCCGCGAAACCTCGCCCTCGACCGGAGACGCCCGTGAACCCCTGGCTCGCCACGCTCGCCGCCGTCCTGGTCGTGAGCGCCGTCCCCCTCGTCGGTCTACTCACCCTCGGGAGGGACCACCGCCGCCTCGAGACCGTGCTGCACCATCTGGCCGGCGTCGCGGCGGGCGCGCTGCTCGGAGCCGCGTTCATGCAGCTGCTCCCGGCAGCGCTCCTCCAGCGGGGCGTGGTGTCCTCCGTGTTTCTCTCGCTCGTCGCGGCGTTCGTCGGGTTCTTCTTCCTCGACAAGTTCCTGTGGCGCCACGGCTACCGCGTCGGTGCGAATCCGCCTCCGCGCCTCCTGGCGATGCTGAACCTGTTCGGCGACGGGCTGCACAACCTCATGATCGGCATGGTCATCGCGGCGGCCTTCGCGAGCGAGCCGACGGTCGGGCTCGCCGCGGCCATCGCCGTGACGCTCCACGAGGTGCCACAGGAGCTGGGCGATTCCGCGGTCCTGGTCGGAGCCGGGGTGTCCGTGCGGCGGGCCGTCTGGCTCAACTTCCTGTCGGGGTCCGTGGCCGTGGTGGGCGCGATGGTCACGCTCGCGATCGGCGAGCGCGTGGAGGGGTTCACGACGGCGCTGCTCCCCATCGCTGCCGGCTCACTCCTGTACATCGCGGCGTCGGATCTCGTGCCCGAACTGCAGCGGGAGCGCACCGCGACGGGCGCGCTCTCGCAGGTGGCGCTCATGATCCTCGGGGTCGCGCTCGTGAGCCTGCCGGAGCTCATGCGCTGACGCGGGGGGCGCGCCTTCCTGAACCGCTCGTCGCGCGCTAGACCTCCACCACCCCGATGTAGGGGAGCGCCCGAAACCGATCCTCATGGTCCAGACCGTAGCCCACCACCCAGCGGTCGGGTAGGTCGAACCCCACGTAGTCGAGCGGCACCTCGACCTCGAGCCGATCGGGCTTGCGCGTCAGCACGCAGGTCTTGAGCGACGCCGGCCCCCGCGCCCCGAGCGTGGCCACGAGATACGCCAGGGTGTGGCCGCTGTCCACGATGTCCTCCACCACGAGCACGTGCCGCCCGGCGACGGGGACCCGCAAGTCCATCACCAGCCGCACGGCGCCCGTCGGCGCCGCGCCACGCTCGTAGTGCGCCAGCGCGATGAAATCCACGCGGCACGGGACCGAGAGCCGCCGGCTCAGGTCCGCCACGAACATGAACGCGCCGCGCAGCACGCCGACGAGGAGGATCTCGCCGGCCCCCGCGTAGTCGCGGGAAATCTGGCGGGCGAGCTGCTCCACGCGCTCGCCGATGACGGACTCCGGGATGAGGACGGGGGGAAGCTCGAGGCGCGGTGTCATGGGCCGGTACGGTAACGGCGGCCCCGGCCTCCGTCCAGAGTGAACCGTTCTTCAGCCGGAATTCTACGAAGCACCACGCCCCACGGGCGAGAATCTGCAGGCGCGGCGACTGCCTTCCGCCGCAGCCGAGGAGAGTGACGCATGCGATCCTACGTTCGTCCTGGAGCCGTCGCCCTGGCCGCCATCCTGGGGGCGTGCGCCTCCACCCCGGCACCGGTTCCCGTCGCGGGCCCGGCGTCCGACCCCGAGACCGGGACGAGGCTCGTGACCCGGTTCGACGGACGAGTGCGGGCCGACACGGTCGCGGGCAGCTTCACGACGTGGGTGGAGCGGACCTCCGGTACCCAGATGGGTGGCTGGCGGGTGGTGCGCCGGACGTAGGACCCCGTCAGATCTTCGCCGCCGCCACGAGCCCGGCGACGCCGCCCCCCACAATCACAACGTCGGCCATGCGCGCTCCCTAGAACACCACGATCTTGTCGGCCCAGAGCGTCCAGTCGGTGAGCTGGTCCATCGAGCTGCGCCGCGCTCCCTCCAACAGCTCCGCCTCGGCCAGGCCCCGCGCGTCCATGCAGGATCCACAGACCACCTACTTCGCCGCCGCGCTGCAGCACCACTCGCAACATCCGTTCCAGGTTGTAGTAGCCCGTAGGCACCTGCTGGCCCCGTTTGCCGCAGCTGGCGGCGTCGGCCATCAGAAACACCTTCACCGCGACACCGTCCCGCTTGGCGAGCGACCCGGCGAGCCGCAACGCGTTGTACGAGCGCTCCGTGCCGTAGGGTGGATCGTTTGCGATGAGGAGTGCGTTCACGGCCGACCTCCAGGGCAAGTGCCCCGTCCCTCGTCCCCCGCCGTCACAGATCCCTCCGCGCGAACCGCCGCCCCGCCAGCACCAGCGGCCCGACGGTCCACGCCGCGAGGCCCGCCACGAGCGCCCAGGCCCCCCACCCGCCGAGCACGCGGCGCAGCGCCGCGCCGGTGGGCCCGGCCAGGACGTCGGCGCGGAACAGGCCCAGGCCCAGGGCCCGGGCGCTGTCCACCGGGTTCGCCACCAGGAGCAGTGACAGCTCCCAGCCGGCGTCGCCCGGCGGGAGGATCGCCAGCGCGGCGATCGCAGCGAGGTCGGTCCCGACCAACAGGACGGCCCACGCTCCGATCGCGACGGCAACGGCCCGGGTGCGGGTGCCCACCGCGACGCCGATCCACAGCCCGATCGCGAGCGCGGCCGAGAGCAGGAGCAACGCGACGCCGATGAGCGCCAGGTAGCGCAGCCCGTCGGCGGCACCGGCGAGGGACCCGATCGCGAGCCCCGCCGCCCCGAGCCCGACCAGCAGGGCGGCGCCCAGGGCGACGACCCACGCCGCCCACCGGCCTACCACGATCGCGCGTCGCGACAGCGGCAGCGCGGCCACGAACTCGAGCTCGTGACACTCCACACCGGCCACCGCCCCCAGCACGAGCCCGAGCAGCGGCACGACCCACAGCACGAGCTGGAGCAAGCTGACCGACGTCCGGGCGAAACCCTGCACCACCACCACGCCACCGGCGGACAGGCCCACGAGCGCCAGCGCGAGGCTGGCGAGCGCGAAGCCCGCCGCGAACAGCGGCACCAGACGGCCCCTCCGCGCCGCGGCGAAGTCGAACCGCAGGAGGGCGCGGGCCGTCATGCCGCGTCCCCGCGCAAGAGAACGAGCGCCGGTGCGACGCTCCCACCGCGCCGCCGCGCCACGAGAATCCGGTAGATCCGCTCGATCGGCGCCTCGGCCACCACCTCGTTCCACGACACACCCGCCGCCGCGGCCAGTTCCGGGAGCGTACCCTGCGCCGCCACGCGCCCATCGACCATGACGACGATCCGGTCGGCCAGCCGGGCCACGTCATGCAGGTGATGGGACGCGAACAGCACGGCCGTGCCACGGGACCGCGCCTGCCGGATCTCGGCACGCACTTCCTCGGCCCCCTCGGTGTCCAGGCTGATGCTCGGCTCGTCCAGCAACAGCGCCTCCACCCGGCCGAGCGCCGCGAGCGCGAGCATCGCGCGCTGCCGCTGGCCGCCGGACAGCTGGGCCAGCGTCGCCCCCGCGCGATCGCCGAGCCCGATGTCGGCAAGCCGCGCGAGCGCGTCGGCCAACGGCACGGCGCGGACGGCGGCCACGAGGGCCGTGAGGTCGCGCAGGACGGTCGTGGGAGGCACGCCGAGCCGCTGCGGCAGGTAGCCGAGCACCCGTCGCGCCTCCACCCCCTGCTCCACGACGTCCCGCCCGCCGATGGCGGCGGTGCCGCCGCACGCCGCCGACGATCTTGCCCTTGCCCGCGGCGGCCGCCTCGGCCGCGCGCCGCCAGTTCACGAACGTGATGTAGTCCCGCTCCCGCTGGCTCGCCGTCACCTCCAGCCGCCCGGTCGCACGCTCGGTGTTGTAGCTCGACCACACCGCCCAGTCGCGCGAGATCTCGCGGCCCGTGGCCGCCAGATCCCAGTTGAACGGGGGCGTGACGATCTGCCACCCCACCGTCATCGCGCCCGTCGCGCTATCGATCTTGATGCCGCTGAGCACGCCCTTGTAGTCGGTGGCGTAGCGCGACGTGGGCGCGTACGTGCCGCGCGGGATCGGGATCGAGAACCGGCTCGCGACCAGCGCGTACTCCGTGTTCTCCGTCACGAACGCGGAGCCGTGGTTGCCGCTCGAGTTCGGAATCGGCCCGAGGATCTGCCTGGTCTTGAAGTCGCGCAGATCGATCCGCGCCAGCCGGTTGTTCGCGTTGTCGTTGACGAACATCCAGCGGCCGTCGTAGTCCCCGGCGGTCTTCGAGATCGCGGGGTGATGGACGTCGCCCCAGGTGTAGCCGCCCAACATCTTGCGTGACTCTACGTCGAAGCCGTACCCGGTCGCGGGATAGGGCGCGAACACGGGGATCGTCGCGATGTGCCGCATGGAGGGCACGCCCGCGACGTAGACCTGGCCCGAATGGCCGCCGCTGTAGAACAGATAAAACTCGTCCTGCTGGCCCGGCGGCACGAACGTGCGCTGCGCGGCCTCGCGCGCGTCCGCCAGCCTCCCGCCCCGCCCCGCCGGCGGCCCGCCCGACGGCGCGCAGGCAACCATCCCCGCGCCAACCCCGATCGCAAGAACACGACGCAACATGGGAACGCCTCCCTGGCTATTCGTGAGGGTCACGGTCCGACTCTCGCTCCGACTTCTCCTCGGCCTCCTCATGCAGCTCCTTGAGGAGGCGGTTGATGGAGTCGCGCTCGGCCGGAGTCAGCTGGATCATCGAGCCCAGCACGACTTGCATGGTGCCCGTTGGGTGGTGCAGGAATTCCTCGAGCTTCACGCCGAATCGGCTCTGCACGTCGGCGTAGGCACGCGTGAGGTCCGGCGCGACCTCAGCCTGCGAGGTGATGCCCAGGGCGCTGATGGAGTGACACTGCGGGCAGCCCTTCGCGAGGAAGATGGCCCGGCGCGCGTCTTCCCCCGCGGCCACCAGGGGCGGGGCGGCCTGGCCGGCGCCGGGCGCGGCCTCCGGCTGCTCCCGCCTGCCGCACCCGGCGGCGACCAACGCCGCCGCGAGCATGGCAGGTATCCAGATTCTGCACCTCACCGGACCTCCTGTCGTCTGAAGAGCGACTCGAGCGCGCAGTGTAGGGCGGCGGAGACCCACCGCGGATGAAGCCAACGTGAAGGTTCCCTCAGAAAAACGAAAAGCGCCGCAGACCGCGCGGCGCCCCAATCCCACCCAGGTGGGAGGCGCTAGGGAAGCTCTGCACAAGTCGCATGACGCAGGGGGCGGGGGCTAGGGCGCCGCACGCGAGAGCGCACGGCGGGCACGTCAGTACGCCCCTCGT
>Ga0247727_10010655_pt1 | contig 16237 bp, 14 predicted proteins | sample WisWelCaveWW1625_FD_202498 | JGI IMG/M metagenome (GOLD analysis project Ga0247727, IMG submission 202498) | Biofilm microbial communities from Wishing Well Cave, Virginia, United States - WW16-25 | ecosystem: Environmental > Aquatic > Deep subsurface > Groundwater > Cave microbial mat | place... | reverse complement strand
CATTTGACGCTGTCGGCAGCCTGACACAAAGCGACCCCGACCTGACCACTATCCAGCAGGAGCTGGTGGGGGTCGTCCAAAACTTCATCGATGCCCCTTATTTTGACGAATCTGCCCTGGTGATGCTCTTGGACGCGTCCGGCTCAGAGACAGTCGTCCTTCAAGAATTTTCCGAGGACGGCACTCTGGAGACTCAAACGAAGGGTGACGGGACCGTGACTCTATTTGATAACAACAAGCCGCTTAAGGTGCTGGACCAAAAGGGACGTGTCCTTATCGAATACTCTTACGATGCGAGCGGCAACCCGTCGCGAGTCTATCTTAAGAACGCGCGCGATACGCTGCCCGACGAGGTGGTGAAGGCCAAGCTGGAGATCCAAACTCAGCGCGCCGCCTCGCTCCGAAATCTTGCCGCGCAGAAAAACCTCGCTTACCAGTCGATACAAACCCAGTTCCAGAATGCCCGCATCCTGCTTGACGCCCAGCTCGCATCCCAGCAGGGGCTTTATGACAATATGACGTCCTCCGAGGCCAAAGGGTCGGCCGCCAAGAGCGCCAAAGCCGACGCACTCGGCCAGATAGACGGCAACATCGAGCTTCTTGAGACGCAGCTTACCGTCCTCTATGACCAGGAGGCCGATGCTTACGCAAATTTGGACACGCAGGTCAAAGCCCTTTCGGACCAGATAGAGGCCGATTCCTCAGCAGCAGTTACAAACCTTGGAATTCAAGAGAGCAACATGAAGCGTGAGATATTGAGGCAGGAAGTCTCGCCAATCGTCTATGACTATTATCGCCGTATCCTGGGGAGGGATCCCGATAAGACGGAATATGATTCGTGGATAAGCCAGATCGATTACAATTCCGGGTCAAGCATCGCCGAGGTCAAGACATCGGGAGGGATAAATCTCTCTTCGGCCCTGGCCAGCAGCATCAATTCCATGCCTGAGCTTTCCGAGCGTCAAACCTATGTCGCTGCCATCAAAAATGCGGTTACGGCCGAGATAAACAGCTATCTTTCGATGACCCAGACCCAAAAAGAGACTTATGCCGCCGCGCTAGGCCTCACGCCGCAGGATCTCATCCCGCTGACGCAGGCTGATGCGACAGCTATCTTAAGTTGGATCAACTCGCGCTCGCTCCATTTCGGGCAGTCCGCCTCCCTAGCACTAGAATCCCTGTTGGATCAGAAGGGCAAGACTTACGTCCGAACCGACCTGGCTCGTCAGGCCATCCTAATCGACGTTTTAACCGGGGTTATAAGCCCGCTGGACGATGGCGACCTGGTTATCTCGGTCTTTGCCTTAAATAAGGTCGCAGGGCTCTATGGGGTCAGTTTACAGGGGACCAACCTTTCTTGGGATGATCTGAAGGCCATTGTTCCGACAACCTCCACAACTTCATCGCCCCGTGCCATTGCCCATATCAATGGCAACCACTATGTGATCGTCACAGCCATGACCGCCGACTCGATTACGTATATCGATCCGGGTGTCGGCAAGGACAAACAAAACGAATCCATCACGGTCACCAAGGCCGGGTTCCTCAAAGTCTGGCAGGGCAATGTGACGCTCAATCAGGTGGATTTTAATTCCATCAAGACCATCCGCGGGACGGCAACCCAAGCCAAAGTCCTCTCGGCCATGGAAGCCAAGAATATCCGGGGGGCATTCTGGGGGAGTCTCCTGGGTCTTATCGGATCTGTCCTAAGTTGGGTCCCGGGGCTCAACGGGATCGGACTTGTGCTGACCGCCATATCTGCCGCTGTCTCTGCCATCGAGGAGGATTGGATATCCGCCATTTCGTCCCTGGTGACGTTGGGCATCGGCAGTTTCGGAGATGTCTTAAAAAACGCCTTTGATGGCGTTGTCACCGCAATGGGGCCTCTGGGGCAGGTGTTCTCGGCGGCGGGCCAGATCATCGGAGGCGCTTACAAAGCAGTGACGGGGTTGGCCGGTGATATTTCCAAATCACTTGGCGGATTCATACAGGCCATCGGCATAGGTTCGGACTTGGCGGTCAGTATCGCCCAGATCGCCGTGTCTCAGGGTTTAAGGGTGGGGGTGTCCAAAGGATTCGAAGCGGTCGGGGTCAATCCACAGATGGCCGGCTTCCTCGGAAGCTTGACCTCGGGGGCCGTGATGGGCGCTATCACACCCCAGACACAGAATATGTCGGGCCAAATCGTGTCCAGGACCGACATGATCCGGACAGGCATCCAGCAAGCGGTAACCATCGCTCAGGTGGGTAATTTTGGTATTCAGATGGGGCTGGATGCGGGTTTTGCAAATGTTCTTGGCATGGCTCTTGGTGCTATCCAGGGAACATTCATCGCGAACCCGACAACGGATCTTCAGAAGGCGTTCAACTTCGTAAAACCTAAAATAGGCGGCGCCCTTGCGAATTATAGTCTTCAGAAAGTCGGGGAAAGTATCGGGCTCAACCCTTTTGTATCCACAGCCATCGCTGCGCCCATCTCAAGCGCCTTTGCACAGACTCTTTCAACGACCTCCTGGCAGGGCCAGGTTCCGACGAACGCATCCTTGAACGTCAGCATCAGTAACGAGAAGATGGTTTATGAGAATACAGGCAGCGCCATTGCCATGCCGGTAGCGGGGACGGCTGCTAGAAGTTGGTGGGACAGCACGATGTCCTTTTTGCAGAGCAATCTCCCCAATATGATCAACTCCGCCATCGACGCCTATTACCTGGCACAGGGCAGACCGAACCTGCCAGGGATTACGCCCAATCAGCCAACGACGACGGAAACGCCGGTCCCTCAAGGCGCGACGATCGTGATGTACCAGGATGTGCTGACTGGGGAGTCAAAGGAAGGATTCCAAATCAATTCCAGCACTAACAGCTACATTGTTTACGACCGTGCTACCGGCAAGCCTGTTAAACGTGTATCCAACAATACTGTTGAGGAAGGAAAGTTCGAATATGTCGCTGTTTTAAAAGCTGACGGTTCTGTCAACATCGACTTTAGAAAACCAGCCTATATCTCCGAGGGGAAGATCAAATACACGACCGAGCAGGCGGGCCAGGCCCGATTCACCGTCCACGAGAAGCAAGTAAATGAGATCTACATCGATGTGAATGCGCCCGATATTGTGTTGAGTCCAGGGACGGTAAAAGATGCCTCAAATAAGGTCATAAGTGGGGCGGTGAAGATTCTGGCCCTTGGATTGGAGCTGACCGTGGCAAATGGGGCGCCAAAAAGATCAGATGGAAACAGTCAGGGGTCGGAAGAGTTGACGAAGAGAATGAAGCGCGTGTTCGTATTTGGGAATGGGTTTGAGAATGAAAGACGCGCAGAGGATTCGCCAGATCCGTTGATTGAGTCATACATAACAAATTTGCAAAATGAAGGAATTGTAAACCCGGCTAAAAAATTGATGATCTATCTTTATGAAATGACAAGGGTCGTTTTCAATGCCGTAGACTGGTTGACCGATTTTGAACCTGATGATGCCAGCGCCTTGTTTCATATTCTGGAAAGCCCAATTGGCCCCATAGTAGACGTTATCGGACTTTTAGGGTCGATTCTATCAACGCCGCTTATGCCAGAGGTTGTTCGCACTGCTATCCAAGACATGCGGGACTACCTGGCTATTAGCTGGGGTATAGGCAATGATTTGGTGCAAGAAACAATTAGCGAGCTTGATCAAAAAGGACCAATCGAAGATGGGATTGCTTTTGTGCATTCGGGCGCTACGGCCCCTCTGCTAGAAGCTTTGCGCATAAAGCCGTATGACATTCAAACAGTCATTGTTTACGAGGGACCGCACCATGACTATAATGCAAACTTGTTAAACCCAAATCTTGAAAGAGTCATCCACGTCCGAGGAACGGGGACTGTTGCAGATGGCGATGATTTGGTCCCATTTTTAGATTGGGCGAAATTTAATAATACAGCCAACCCATTATTTGAAAATATCAATATTCAAATTACAGGGGCATTTCATAGCGATTACTCCTATAATGAAGCTGAATGGGACGCCAAAATAGCCGCGGTGGTTGGTAGTACGCCCCAGGCGGTCGAGGTGGACAGAAATCGTTTAATAGCGCAGAAGGAAAGAAATAGAAGAGTAAACATATTTATGAGGCGGTTATATCAGGTGGCACTATCTGATCAATCCACACCAGGGGATCTCAAGCTGTTCTTATTGACTACGCCAGGGGTTATTTATGATCAGTCTACGAATTTTGCCACCGTAAATCTGAACGATTTAATTTTACCAGGTATATGAAAAGCATCAGACCAGCAACAATTGCTTGTTTACTAATCATTTCCGTCGTACTTTTTTTTCGATTACCTAGTTGTATTTCAAGCAGCATCAATGAATCAACATCGAACAAAAAGTCTTTAGAGACAAATGGTCCTCTAGTTAAAAAAGCCGTTCTAGGACAGCACGAGAAAGACGTTCAGAGTATTAATTTGACATGGGAGCACATAAGAAATGGAAATGAATTTGTTAAAGCGGGGAACGTGGAGCAGGCGACGGAGGAATTCAGAAAAGCTTATTCGCTAGACCGAGGAAGCCGATCGGTCAGCGGGCTAAAACTTGCGATGACATATGAAAAGCAGGGTCTATTTGACGATGGAATTAAATTACTCAATCAGATGAAAGTTAATGGCGAATTAAGTTCGACTGGTGTTGAAATGGCTAATCAAATAATATCCCGCCTTCTCGCCGCCAAGGCTGAGCAGTAAACCGGATAAACCGGACGACGTCCCAAAGTAAACCGGACGACGTCCCAAAGTAAACCGGACGACGTCCCAAAGGGAGACATTAGAAGCTAGCTAGATCTCATGCCTAGAAAACCCCGCCTTCACAGCTCAACAGGTGTCTATCACTGGATAAACAGGGGAGTTAACCAGAAGCACATCTTTCATTTTAATACCGAATAAGGTACCTGTTCCACAAGTGCCACGTTTGACTAAGGAATAAGAGCGTGCCAAGAAGGAAAAGACAACTCATCGACAGCGGTATCTATCATGTCTATAACAGAGGAAATGACAGGCAGAGGCTTTTTCGTAAGGATGAAGATTTCCTGTTCTTTCTCGATAAGCTGCAAAAGGAGAAGGAGAGCCTCAGGGCTAAGATCTATCACTACTGCTTGATGAGCAATCATTTTCACCTTCTTTTGAATAATTAGGTACCTGTTCCACAAGTGCCAGGTCTGACTAAGGAATAAGAGCGTGCCAAGAAAGAAAAGACAACTCATTGACAGCGGCATCTATCATGTCTACAACCGAGGAAATGACCGACAAAGCCTTTTTCGTCAGGATGAAGATTACCAGTTCTTTCTTGATAGGCTGCAAAAGGAGAAAGAAACTCTCAGAGCCAAGATCTACCACTATTGTTTGATGAGTAATCACTTTCACCTTCTTTTGGAAGTGACTTCGGGGGGTGACTTACCAGTTTTAATGCATCGTCTCCAACTTTCCTACGCCCGGTATTTTAAGACTAAACACAAGTTTATCGGGCACCTTTTTCAGTCCCGGTTTAAGAGCCCCAGCATTCCATCCGAAAGTTATTATCTTCAATGCGGGCGTTATATTGAAAGAAACCCCGTCAAAGCAAATCTAGTTAAAGAAGCTTTTCAGTATCCCTGGTCGAGCGCATGTTTTTATACCCATGGGAAAGAAAGCGCCTTAATCACTCCTAATTTGTATTATGATCAGCTTGGCTCGACACAAAAGGAACGGCAAGGAAGATACATGGATTTCTTGAGCTTTGACGAGCCATATGCTTCGGCGATCAATCGTGAACTTGCGACAGTCTGAACGCGGCACTTTTGGAACAGGTACCTTTAATTCAGGACGATATATTAAGGGCAAGAACGAAGGAGTGGGAGAACGCAGTTTCATGTTTCAAGAATTGACCCCTTATTTTGTTGGTGTATAATTTATATATGCGCCATAACCGCTTTATCTACAGGATCTTCCTTCCAGGGCTCTTTTTGGCCTCCCCGCTCCTGACGGGCGGGGACCGGGACGCGTGGGCGGGTTACCAGTGGACCGATGACCTGACGCCCTCCGTGTCGGAGAGCCAGAGTCCGTCGGCCGTCCCCGTCATCGTCAAGGAAGTGCATCTGCGCGAACTGCGGCTGGCGGTCGACAATGTCCGCTCCCTGTGCGGTCTGGCCGCGCTGAGTTGGAGCGCCAACCAGTATGCCGCCGCGCAGCAGGTTGTTTCGGGACAGGCGGTCTCGAGCGCGCAAGTCTACGCCTTAAGAACGGCCATCGCCCAGACCTATTTGGACAAAACCCTGACTTCCTCGGGAGTTCCTTCCTCCAGCGGCTCGGTCAATTCGGTCTGGATGAATTCGGACATTGGTCCGGGAGTGCAGATCCGCAAAAGCCATATCCAGGACATGCGGCTGGCGCTGGACCATCTGTCTACGACCTGCGCCGATCCTTGCGCGACCACGACCTGGCAGCCAGGCGGGCCGGGCGCCATGATCTATTGCACGAGTTCCTCCTGCGATCTTTACGACAGTGCCTCTGATACGATGTTCTACATATGCGGTGCCGGGCACGCGGCGGGTGCCGCCTGCGACGGGACCATTCCCAGCTGCGTCCTAAACGCCCCGGGGTCGTGGGCCGGAGTGATAGCCCCATGGCCCCACGGGCCCGGAATGAGGGCCATCGGCGACTGCGATGGAGCCGGCGGGCTTCACCCTTGCGAGTGCTGGTTCGAAACACTCACCTGCGGATGCCCCGCAGCCCCCAGCTGTTTCGACGGCATCCAGAATCAGGGCGAGACGGGCGTGGATTGCGGCGGGCCTTGCGGCGCCTGTGTTTCCTGCTTCGACGGCGTCCAGAACCAGGGCGAGTTGGGCGTGGATTGTGAAGGGCCTTGTCCCACTTTCTGCGACCCATGCTCGGACCCCAACAGCTGCGATGGGACCGAACTGGGCTTGACTCACGGCATCATTTGCGGTTGCGGGAATCCCAATGGCTCTTACGCGGAAACCATCGGTCCTGCCTGCCGCCAGTACCGATGCACGAATGGGGTCTGGGTGGACAAGGGTGCGTTGACAGCCTGCCGCCCCGACGCTACCTGCGCGTGAAGCCAATGAAACATTCGAGCATTGCGCCGGTCCTCGCTCGAGTAGGCATTTTTTGCAGTCGGCCCTGCGGTGACGATAGGGTTGGGTATCTACGCAACGGTTGCGGGTCAGAAGGATCGTAGACACTCCAGCGGCATTGGTCGGTGGATTTTGTTTTCCTGCGTGTTAGTCGATAGACAAAATCCTCAATAATTCCTGCACGAAAATAGCCTCCTCGCGCATCTAGTATGGTAGATGACACGAGAGCGCGAGATAAAGCCATTGTTTGTGAGTCGCCACGGGCTGTCCCGTGTCCGGCAGAGGGAGATCGATCTTTCTGTGGTGAAAGAGGTCATTCAGCACCCCGATTTGAAGACGACCACCCGGCATGGTAGACTGAAAGCGCAGAAGCGGCTTGGGAAGCGAACCTTAGTCGTGATTTATGCGGAGACCCGACGGGTCCTAGTATTGGTGACCGCGTACTGGAGATGACGAAATGATGATCTCATATGATAACGACGCAAAAGCCCTGTACATCGCGCTTTCGGTGGATTCCAAAGCCGCAAGGACCATCGAATTCTCTTCTCAGACCTTCTTGGACCTCGATCAAAAAGGGGAGTTGATCGGCGTCGAGATGCTTAGCCCCAACCGCTCGGACCTCAAGCGCATCGCCAAACAATATCACCACCCTGAACTGTCTCGAATCCACCCTGACCGGTTCTTAAAAGCCGTCGCCTAAACCTGCTCTTGAACCTCATCATCGGTAATAAAAGGTATTCGTCCTGGTCCTTCCGGCCGTGGTTTCTGATGAAGATGGCCGGGATTCCGTTCAAAGAGACGCAGGTCTGGATACGCAAGCCTGATTCGCTCGATAAGATCCGCAAGTTCTCACCGGGCGGGAGAGTGCCCGTGCTTCTTGACGGCAAGGTGAAGGTGTGGGAGTCGGTGGCCATCTGCGAATACCTGCACGAGAAATTCCCGAAAAAGAATCTTTGGCCCAAGGATGTGAAGGTGAGGGCCCAGGCGAGTTCGGTCTCGCATGAGATGCACGCCGGCTTTATGTCGATGCGGACCAGCATGCCCTGCCACTTCATCAACCGCTATTCTGATTTCACGTTCACGGAAGAGGCGAAGGCGGATATGGCGCGCATCCAGGAAATCTGGAACGACTGCCGGAAGAAATACAGCAAAGGCGGGCCATTCCTCTTTGGCAAGTTTTCCATCGCCGACGCGATGTATGCACCGGTCGTGTTCCGCTTTCTCGCCTATGGGGCCCAAGCCGGTAAAATTTCCAAAGCTTACATGGATACCATCGAATCCCTGCCCGCCTCCAGGGAGTGGGTGCGTTCGGCCCGCCAAGAAAAAGAGATCATTCCCGTCTACGAAAGAGTGTAGTAGAATATTTTCATTCAACAGGAGGTTTTCATGAGTCTGCAACTAGGTTCACTCGCGCCGAATTTCAAACAAAAGTCCAGCCAGGGCCTGATCGATTTTCATCAGTACATCGAAGGCGGCTGGGCTGTGCTCTTTTCCCACCCCAAGGACTACACGCCTGTCTGCACCACCGAGCTGGGCCGCGCGGCTAAACTGAAACCGGAATTCGACAAGCGCGGCGTCAAGATACTCGCGCTGTCGGTCGACAATGAGCCCTCCCACAGGGGATGGATACAGGACATCAACGAGACCCAGCAATGCACGGTGAACTTCCCCATCATCGCCGATGAGGACAAGAGCGTCTCCCAGCTCTACGACATGATCCACCCACAGTCGCTGGACAGCCTGACCGTGCGCACTGTCTTTGTCATCGACCCGAATAAAAAAATACGTCTCACGCTGACTTATCCTGCATCGACCGGAAGGAACTTCGATGAGATCCTGCGGGTGATCGACTCCCTGCAGTTGACGGACAAATACAAAGTCGCCACACCCGTCGACTGGAAGCATGGGCAGGACGTCGTCATCGTGCCGGCCCTGCAGGACCCTAAGGAGATCCAGGAGCGCTTCCCCAAAGGACACAAGGTCATCAAGCCCTACCTACGGATGACCCCGCAGCCAAACTAAGCCTCGTTTTCGCCTCGACAAGCCCCTCGCTTCCTCAGTGAATACCGCGTCCGCGGTATTCCTTTTTTTTATCCCGTCGTGTTAGTCGATAGACAAAAGCCCAAATAATTCCTGCACGAAAATAGCCCCCTCGCGCATCTTGTATTGTAGATGCACCTAAAGGATGCGACTTGAAAGGTAAATATAATATATGTATAATATATTTATAGGGCCACCTCGTTTTGAGTGGGACGAGGGTAAGAATACCGAGAATAAAAGAAAGCATGGCGTTTCGTTTGAAGAGGCCAGTTCAGTATTTCATGATGAGGACGCGCTGGAATCGGCGGATCCGGAGCATTCCGGCGGTGAGGAGCGATTTCTCTTGATCGGTGTCAGTGTTCGGCTAAGGGTGTTGATGGTGTGTCATTGTGAGCGCGAAGAGGGTGGAGTGATACGGATCATTTCAGTCAGAAAGTTGAACGAGAAGGAAGAGAAGGCTTATTGGGAGCTAAAACCATGAGAGACCACTACGATCTGTCTAAAATGAAGTGGCGTAAGAATCCCTACGCCAAGTTTTTTAAGAGCACCATCACCATCCGGGTGGATAAGGATGTGATTCAATACTTCAAGCAGATGGCTGGTAAAACTGGTCTGCCGTATCAAACCCTGATGAACTTCTATCTTCGTGATTGCGCCTCCACCGGCCGCGAGCTCAAGATGGGGTGGGCCTCCTAGAGACAGGTCTTGACTATATCTGTAAAAGCAGATATAATGTCTTTATGAAGCTCAATGAATACAGGACTCTTTTCAACGCCATGGCCGATGAGACGCGGCTGAGGATTCTGAGCCTGCTCGGGGAGGGGGAGTTCTGCGTCTGCGACCTGGTGAAGGTACTGAAAGAGCCTCAGTCGAAGATATCCCGGCACCTGGCCTACCTTCGCCGCTCGAGTTTGGTAAGCGCGAGAAAAGACGGTCTTTGGGTGTACTACCGGCTTTCCAAGCCGGCTTCTCGCGCGTTGGGCGCGATGATCGATGCTTTTAGCCGGTGCCGCTGCGACTGCGGGGAGTTGGCGAAGGACCGGAGCGAGTTCCAAAGGACCCGGAAGAATCTGGTCGCGTGCTGCTGAGGAGCCTTTTTTTGTACCAAATATATCTGGATAACCACATGTAACACGGGGAGGTGATCACGATGGACGATAAAAAGAAGAAAGGTTGCTGCGGCTGTTGCAGCTGCTGAGCCTGTAAAGAAAGGGGACACATAACTAAATTAATTTAGTTATGTGTCCCCCGTATCACAAGAGGTAGAATGAACCACAATGTGTGATGCCCCAAATTGGATAGAGGCAAGCCCAAACCAAGCCCCAAGGGTAGATATGCGAAAAATTCTATTGATCGTTTTGGCGGTGTTTTCTTTTGAAGGCATCGCGAACGCCGACACGCCGGTCACGCCCGAAGCGTCGGAGGCTTATACGCAGGGCATTTTGCCGAAAGCGACGGTCAACTCCCAGGTGCTCTATGAGACGGTCAAGGGACGCGATGTTTCGGCTGAGTTGGCGTTTGTCGTATCGATGAAGCGGGACAACAACAAAGGGACCAACCAGGCCGCCCAGGTTGATACCTACCCGAAAGAAGGGGTCTTGGACCCCATGCTCGACTTGCAGCTCTCCTTGATGCCTCGCGACCGCGGGGTGAAAAAGACGGTCCCGGTTGTGAATACGCCAATCAATGCGGGGATGAATCAAGCTGCCCAGGTTGACGCCGACGCAAAAAAAGCGGCCGCCTATTACAAGGAGACTCTTGCCCTTGCCAAGTTGGACGACGACCCCGCCGAAAGACAGGAGGCCCCGGTTGTGAATACGCCGATCACTTTCCCGACGCCGACCCAGATCCAGATCAGCATAATCTTGCACGGTCGGGGCGCCTCGTTCCGGCGGTGGGTGCCCCAACGTTTCGTCCTTTCCATCCCTGGGACAAATACCCGGCTCACGCCAACGGAATCGATCAAGATCTACATTCAGAAGCAATCCGCCATAACCCCGATCGCGCCGTATCTTTTCGGAGCCATGGGCGCGATGTATGAAGGGCCCGGTGCCCAAGCGGCCAACAATCCGGGCACGGCCTGCCCCGTGACGGGCGAGGCCCAAGGGGGAGGAGCTAATCGCGGGGACACAGCGCAGGCCATCGACCGGGCCGGCATGGCGGCGGGGCTGGGATTGCTTACTTCGACGGCCAAAGGCGAGCTCGAAGGCCAGAAATCCACCTTCTTCCTTGAGGCGATGCCGTCCGACGGCAAACTCCTGCTCCAATTCGAAGCGCTCAACAAGGACAAGCACACGACCGAGACGTTGAGCATCCCGTTTACGTTCTCGGATGAATTCTCTAACCCCCGGCGCTAACGCCGCGTCAAATACCGTTGAGGTGAACATGGCTCTACCGTCGGGAGGGCGCCGACCCATCAGCGAGGACACCGTGAATCTGGCGCTGATCCTAGCGGCCGTCCTGCTCACCATTTTCTTCCTGCTTGCCCTGCGGGTCTATTTCGATAAAAAGTCGGGAGCGCCCATCGCGCCTCTCAAGCCGACCCGCAGTCCGTACGCCCGAACGCGCTAGCCGAGTCAGAAAACTCGTTCTTCTTTGTGATACAATACCCAGAAATTCAACCACTTATGTCCGATATCAACGACCTTATCAAAGAACGTTTAAAGAAGCTGGAAGCGGCCAAGGCTCTGGGTGTGGACCCTTTCGGCGGGCGCTTTGACAAGCAGGCGTCCGTGGGGTCTTTGCTGGAGGGTTTCACCGACCAGAAGAAGGTGGCGACCGCCGGTCGCTTGAGCGCCCTGCGCTTCATGGGCAAGTCCGTGTTCGGAGACCTGAAGGATGAGACCGGGCGCATCCAGCTTTATTTCAAACGCACCGAGATGCCGGAGGCCCAAGGCCAGTTGTTCGATCTGCTCGACTTGGGCGATATCATCGGTGTGCGGGGTTTCCTGTTTAAGACCAAGACCGGCGAGATTTCCATCCACGTAGAGTCCTTTGAACTCCTTGCCAAGAGCCTGCGCCCCATGCCGGAGAAGTGGCACGGATTAAAGGACGTCGAGCTCCGCTACCGTCAGCGTTATCTGGACCTCATCGCCAACGACACGACCAAAGAAATCTTCATCAAACGCTCGAAGATCGTCCAGTCCATCCGCAGGAACCTCGACGACAAAGGGTACCTTGAGGTAGAGACGCCGATGATGCATTCCATCCCGGGCGGAGCGGCCGGCAAACCCTTCAAGACGCACCACGAAGCGCTCGACCTGGACCTTTTTTTGCGCGTGGCTCCGGAGCTTTATCTCAAACGACTTCTGGTCGGCGGTTTCGACAAAGTCTATGAGGTGAACAAAAGTTTCCGCAACGAGGGAATTTCCACCCGGCACAATCCCGAGTTCACGATGCTCGAGGTCTACACGGCCTACCATGATGTGAATGACGTGATGGCGCTTTGCGAAGAGCTTATCCACAAAGCGGCCAAGGCCGTCGGCCAGGAAATCCCCCCGTTCGAACGCGTGTCGTTTGCGGCGCTCATGAAGGACGCCTTTGGCATCACGCCGGAGGAGGAAGCCGAGAGCTGGGTGAAGAAGCTCAAGACCAAAGGCCACAACATCGAGGGCAAGGTCCTCTCGCGCACGCAGATCATCAACATCGTGGGCGAGCTCCTGGAAGAGAAGATAAAAGGCTCAGGCCCTGTTTTTGTGACGGACTATTTTTCTGAGATATCGCCGCTCGCGCGGCGGAATAAAAAGAATCCGCATCTGGCCGACCGTTTCGAACTGTACGTGGGCGGCATCGAGATCGCCAACGGCTATTCCGAGCAGAACGATCCCATCGAGCAGAAACAGCGGTTTTTGGAGGAGCTGGCCGAGAAGGGCAAAGAAAAAGGCCGACTGGACGAGGACTATATCCACGCGCTGGAACACGGCATGCCGCCGGCCGGCGGCCTGGGCATCGGCATCGACCGGCTTGTCATGATACTCACGGGTCAACCCTCCATCCGAGAGGTCATCCTTTTCCCGCAGATGAGAGGGACTGGTGACTAGCGACCAGGGACTAGTCGCTTGTCTCTGGTCGCTGGTCTGACCCCATCGTTATGAGTTTTTCTTCATTTATCGCCAAGCGCTATCTTTGGTCCAAGCGCCGGCATCCCTTCGTCGGCGTCGTGAGTACCATTTCGGTCGTGGGTATCCTGGTCGGCGTCGCGGCACTTGTCACGGTGCTGGCGGTGATGAATGGTTTTGATGAGGAATTGAAATCCCGGCTGGTCGGCATGCGCGCCCATCTGGTCGTCGAGAAAGAAGCGCCCTTTGAGGATGCCCAGGCCGTGCGCGAGCGCCTTGCACGCCTTCCGGGTGTAAAGGCCAGCGCACCTTACGTGGAAGGGCAGGCGCTTTTCCAGTCGGGCGACTGGGGCACGGGTGTCCTGGTGCGGGGCATCGACCCGGCATCGGAAAAAACCGTCACACGGTTTTTCTCGTATCTGACGCAAGGGACCCTGGGCGGCAGGCCGGATGGCATCGTCATCGGAAGCGAGATGGCCAAGCGCGCGCATCTTTCCATCGGCTCCACGATATCTCTCGCCACGCAGACGACGGAGAAGCCCGCCGTTTTTACCGTGGAAGGCATCTTCTCCTCGGGTATGTACGAATTCGACTCGAACCTAGCCTTCCTGACCCTTCCAAACGCCCAGGGGATCTTTGGACTCGGCAACTCCGTGAGCGGCGTATCCGTCGCCTGGAAAAACGCCGACGACGCCGAGAATGGACGAAAAACCGTCCAAAAGGAACTCGGTTACCCGTTTTATGTGCGCAGTTGGATGGACTTGAACCGCACACTTTTTTCGGCGCTGGCGTTGGAGAAGCTCGTGATGTTCCTTATTCTTGCGCTTATCATCTTCGTCGCCTGTCTCAATATCGCCGGAAGTCTCACCATCATGGTCATGGACAAGACCAAAGAGATCGGCGTGTTGAAGGCCCTCGGTGCCGCGCCTTCGGACCTCATGAAAATTTTTGCCTGGGACGGTCTGGCGCTCGGTCTGGCCGGTGCCTTTTCGGGGCTCGCGGTCGGTCTGCTCCTCTGCTATGCGCTCAAGGAATTCAACTGGCTGGAGCTTCCCAAAGAGATCTACTACATCGACCGTCTGCCGGTCGTCATCGACGTGCGGGACACCGCCTTGGTCGTGACGGTGGCCGTTGTTTTGAGCTTCTTGTCAGCGGTTTACCCGGCCCGCATGGCCGCCCGTTTGGACCCCGTGAAGGCGCTGCGTTATGAGTGAACTTGTTATTGAAGCCTCCGGCGTGGGCAAGGTATACTGGGATGGGACGCGTTCGTTGCAAGTTCTGAAGAACGTGTCGCTTACGGTAAAAAAGGGGGAGTCGGTGGCGGTGCTCGGGCCCTCGGGGTCCGGCAAGACGACGCTCCTCAATATTCTCTCGGGGCTGGATGGCCCGAGCGAGGGTTTTGTGAAGGTGGGCGGGCAGGACGTCCACGCGTATTCGGAGAGCGCCAAAGCGCGTTTTCGGAACGAACAGATCGGATTTGTTTTTCAGTTCTACCACCTGCTGCCGGAATTCACGGCTCTGGAGAACGTGATGCTGCCGGCGCTCATCGGACGCCGTCAGGGAGTCGAGCAGAAAGCCCATTCGCTTCTGTCGCGTGTGGGCCTGTCCGAAAGGGCGTCGCATTATCCGAGCGAGCTCTCGGGCGGGGAGCAGCAGCGTGTGGCACTGGCGCGTGCGCTGGTGAACGACCCGGCCATCGTCTTTTGCGACGAGCCGACCGGGAATCTCGACCCGGCCACCGGAAAAGAGGTGGCCGCGTTGATAGAAGAGTTGACCGCTCAAGAGAAGAAGACGGTGCTTGTTGTGACGCATGACCGCGCGCTCGCGGCACGCACGTCGCGTATCTGGGATCTCGCAAAAGGGGATTGGGAGAAAAAATGAGTCTTAAGATCTTTTTAAACGACCGGCTCGTGGACCGCGAACAGGCGGTTGTGAGTGTGTTCGACCACGGCCTTCTCTACGGCGACGGCGTGTTTGAGGGCATCCGTTCTTACAACGGGTTAGTATTCAAGCTGAGAGAGCATCTGGACCGCTTGTACGAATCCGCGCACACGCTGATGCTCGACGTGCCGATGACGAAGGCGCAGCTCGAAAAGGCCGTCATCCAGACGCTCAAGGCGAATCAACTTAAAGATGCCTACATCCGTCTCGTCGTGACACGCGGCCCCGGCGATCTGGGACTCGATCCGCGCAAATGCAAAAAAGCGACGCTTTTCATCATCGCGGACAAGATCGTTCTGTATCCGAAGGCCTACTACGAGACCGGTCTTAAGATCGCGACGGTGCCGACGGTGCGCAATCACCCCGAGGCGCTGAATCCGCAGATCAAGTCGCTGAACTACCTGAACAACATCCTCGCAAAGATCGAGGCGACGAACGCCGGTGTCGACGAGGCGCTCCTGCTCAACACGCAGGGCTACGTCACCGAATGCACGGCCGAGAACATCTTTTTTGTGAACGGCAACTGCCTCAAGACACCTCCGCCGTACGTGGGCATCTTGAAAGGCATCACGCGTGAGACCGTGATGCGCCTGGCCCATGAAGCCGGGCTCTGCGTCTGCGAGGAGGTCTTCACGCGCCATGATCTTTATTCGGCTGACGAAGTTTTCCTGACAGGCACCGCCTGCGAGATCGTGCCGGTCATCAAGATCGACAACCGCGTCATCGCCTCCGGCAAGCCAGGCAGGGCGACGCTCATGCTCATGAAGGCGTTCGGAAAGATCACGTCCAAAGAGGGAGTGAAATACTCGGTCTAATGAGCTCGGGATCCATGCTCTGCGATGAATGCGGCAAGAACAAGGCCACGGTCCACCTGACCGAGATCGTCAACGACCTTATCACGAAACTCAACCTCTGCGAGGGCTGCGCAAAAGCCAAGGGCGCCGAAGCCGAACAGCATTTCGGCATCGCCGATCTCCTGTCCGCTCTCTCCGACACCGAACAGCTGCCGGCCGCAGTCCCCGGCCAAGCACCTGCCGCCAAACACAAATGTTCCCATTGCGGGCTGACCTATGAGGATTTCAAGCGCCTGGGACGAC